>Ga0098045_1000030_pt1 | contig 75911 bp, 62 predicted proteins | sample 11_taG_FD_77071 | JGI IMG/M metagenome (GOLD analysis project Ga0098045, IMG submission 77071) | Marine viral communities from the Subarctic Pacific Ocean - 11_ETSP_OMZ_AT15265 metaG | ecosystem: Environmental > Aquatic > Marine > Oceanic | place: Pacific Ocean | collected 2015-01-16 | reverse complement strand
ACAGCACTGATTTGATATTCTGGTACAAAGTTATGTCCAACTGATCTTGGTATACTTGATATTGCCATTATTTCCACTCCAATATATCGTTAAATATTCTATCAATTCTATCAGACTTGTTAAATACTTCATTTATGAACTGCGTTGAAACCTCGCGGCCTTCTTTCATCATGAAAGCGCCAGGAGTACTTGGTTCACTTACGAAATCCCAACAAATAAGCTGAAAGTCGTCTTGCACAACCTGCGTATGACCTTCAGATCTTGTGCTACCTACACCACGAGAAGAAATACCTAAGGTGACACCACTTTCAACAAGTGATTGAAGTATTTTACCACTTGGTGTATTAAGTATCTCAACTGTCCCGTAGACAATGTTACCTTCCATATACGCTTCTTTGATGTTATGAGAAGCATTTTTAAGCTCTACAACAGAAGAGTCTGGGTGATCTAGCTCACCTAAAGCTCTGTTTTCTTGAATGAACTTTTGGTAGTTTCTAATTTCTCTTTCAAGGATAGCCTTTGGATAAACACGTCCATTTTGATTTAACGTTTCAGCCTTTTGCAATATACCTTTCATAATAAGAGGCGCGCCAGATTCTCTTTGCTCTTTTATTACTTTAGGGTCATATTCAAAATTAACCCACTCTGTAATTAAACGTTGTGTATTCACAGTATTACTCTCCTTGTATCTCTTCTTTTAACTTTTCAATAGTTAAAAACTTTTGAAGATTCTCTTTGTTAACAATGTTTACATTAGTATCCTGTATTTTAGAGAGAATTCTTGATCTTTTTTCAATTAAAATTCTATTATTACAACTCTTTAAATATGACTCGAGTACGTCTAGACAATCTGACTTTGATTTTTTAAAGGCTTCAATTAAAGCCTCCTCATTGTCATCTACATATAGTCCTATAAGACCCTGTTGACCAAAGTTAAGTGTAGACTTATATTTCTTATTAAATACTTCATTCATGAGTTGATAAGTTATTTTATCAACCTTTATAGGTTCAGAACTGGTTTTAGTGTCAACTGTCTCTGTTAACATTCCGTGTAATTTTATTTCGTACTCTGTCATTTTATCAAAATTATTCGTGCTATTTCGCCACTCATTCAGCAATGTCTGGATTGTTGCATAAGTTCTGTAACTTTCAACTTTTTCACTGAAAATAGTGCCTTTGCCAAATGTATAATTTAGGTCCTTGATAAGTAGAGACTTTTCTTTTTCAAGCCTATTACTATCAAACATATTATTACATGCTTTCCTAGCTTCACTAATAATTGAACTAGCCAATTGCTCCGGAGTGTTTTTTGTTGTAGCTAAAGCTTTAAAAAGCTTATACTCTTTATGAAGCTGACTTCCTTCACTGAAATGTTTTTTGATTATTCTTGTAGCCTTTTCAGCATTTGACTTGTCATCTTCAATAAGACTACCACAAACAAAATTAATTATTTGCTCGTAAATAATACCAACATTTCTTTTTTTATTGTGTGTTTTAGACATTTAGCCCTCGTCTTCTTCTTCAAATAATTTATCGTCTATAAGTATATCATAGTCATCACCATTAGACTCACGTAATAACTTATTTTTACTGCCAATATTTAATGTGTCTGACATATTTTCTATATCTTTAAATAATCTTGAGTTAATTTGTCTATTGATAAAGTTAGAATTGACTGTACTCTGTGGCATAACACTATCCATTAGACCTGAAGGTGAAAGCTCTTTGTTTAAATCTTTAGCCGAATATGGCTTGATTGGCTTTGTCATGTTTTGTGAAGGCGTTGTTTTTTGTATTCCTGACGCTTGAGTGCCTGTAAGTTTTCCTGTAGGATTGTGTTTAATTTTATAACTACTTCTTTTTTTGCTGACCTTATTGTTTGCTTTGATAGGGTTTGATGAATTGTCGTCATCTTCGTCTATGAGTCGTTCGATCTCTTCAAAATCTTCCTCAGACATTAATGTTCCTTTTTTAATCTCTCCTGCGAATAAGTCACCTAGACCTCCACCTGAATCTGGTGATCCTCCTGCGTCACCTTCTACGCCGCCGGATCCTCCTCCAAATATATCACCTCCAGCATCTTCTCCACCAATAGGTTCACCTCCCATACCTTGTTGTGCACTTTCTCCCTCGTCACCAAATACATTTTGAGAAGTTTCAGGAAGCTGAACTGTTTCGAGTTGCATGTCTCGAATTTTATCTTTTTCTCTTCCTTTTTCAATTCTTGCAATCTCATCATCATTAAGATCGATGATATGCTTTCTAATCCATTCACGGTCTACGAAACCTTCTGGAGCTTGTCCAGCAATTTCAAACTTTGTTCTAATTAGCTCCAGTTTTTGCTGCTGTGCAATACTTGATGGATTACTTAATTTAAGATCAAAGTCTAACAGGTTTTCTTCTGTGTACCCGTGTGTATACAAATGAATCATTGCAATCTTATTTAGCTCAGAAACAATTGTTTTTTGTATTCTCTGTATTGTTCTACTAAATCTAATGTCTTCTTGCGCAAGAGTAGCCTTTGCCCCAATGTCTTCGTCATAACCTAAATAAGCTTTAGGAATCTTAAGCGCTGCAAAAAGCTTCTTTTGAATATATTCAACGTCTTCTATTGCTGTAGTGTTTGAACCACCAGCAAGTGTATCAATTCTTGTTCCGCTCTCTCCACCTCTTACAGGTAGGAAATAGTCTTCGTCGACTGAAAGTGGATTGTATCTTAAATCAACTTGTCCTGTTGTTTTATCGACTACTGCGTTCCTCTTAAGTGAAGTTTGTGCTTGTTCTAAGTAGTCAGCAATATTTTCAGGAGGTATGTTTCCTACATCTATATAAAAGACTCGTCTTTCTGGTGATCGAATTACACGATATACAAGCATTGCATCTTCAATTAAAATAAGCTGACGCCAAACTCTTCGTGCACCTTCTAAAACTGAAGATCCATATGGTAAAAATGCATCGTTACCAAGGAGTCTGAAGTGTGAAACTTGCCAGTTTTCTAAAACTTTGTTTCCTTGTGTAACCCATCTAAATCTTACAGCACCAGGGTCAGTTGGATCAAAGCCTTCTTCTCTTTCCATTTCTGCAATAGGAATAGGAAATGCATTAACTACTCCAAATTCTGGGTGAATATCGTTAAAAAGAAAAAAGTCTCCATACTTACAAAGATTTCTGACCCACATTGCTAAATTAAAGTCAATATTTAGTGTGTCATAAAACAGTTCATTAAGGATTTGTTTAATTTTTCTGTTTTCAGAGTAAATATGTAAAACATTGCCTTCAACATCAGGTGAGACGCATTCTTCTGAATAGATGTCAAGTGCAGACGAAATTTCAGGAGTTGCTTCCATCTCACTAAAGTCTGAATATCTTGCCATTCTATCATAAGAACCGTATGCACTTAGCGTTGCGTTATAGACATCACTATGAGCTTTCTTAAAAACTTCAAGAGAAGTCTTTGAGTGACTTGTTGATTGTAAAGCTTTAATTTTTCGCTTAACAACAGGTCCTGATCTAAATAGTTGTGTTAACTTTTTAAAAAGATTTGGATTTTTCTTGTCTGCCATTATTACTTCCTAGTTAGCCAGCTTAAGTCACCTAAAGGGTTTTTTCTGGATATGCCTTTGTCTCCTCCGAAACTCCTGTCAGGCATGTAAACGGGCATAAATGGGTTTACATGCGTCTGATTTGAGTTGTAAAACGGGGGTGATATTGTATTATCAACATTTGTATTGTTAACTTCCATGCCTCTAAGAATTGCATCTGCTTGTTGAATTTGTGTAGCTTTATATGTATCTGTATTACTCATTGCTATCCAACAACCAATTGCTAGCGACATTATTAGATCATCGTTGTAACCTTTCATAGCTCCAACTTTTTTACCATTCCAAACGAAAGTCTTAAGTTCTGAATATAACCTTCTAGACTTTGTGTCTATTTTATTGTTTCTTAATGATTCTTCAAAGTTAGCAAGAATTTTTTCTCTACTTTCTTTACTCGTAGTAAATCCTGCTTTTCCTATATTAGAACCTTCGCCATACAAATATCTATATTTTTCTTTTTCTGACGAAAAGTAAATATTCTTGTATTTAAGATCGTTTAATTTAACTAACATAGTATATCCATAAGCATTGTTTTCTGGACATATCATTGCTTCGTTAAATCTGTTAGCTATATCATAAACTACAACAGCAAATTGGTCAGGTGGTATTTTGCCTTTAAATTCAGCTGCAATTTTTAATTTATTTGTGTCAATGACATGAAATGTAGAATAGTCGCCGCTATCTCCTCGAGATATGTCCGCTGATATAATGTATTTGTGTTCTCTTATCGGATAATCCCAGTACCATATGTTTGATCCTGGGCCGCTTTTTTCCATAGGCTCTTGTGTTTGTATGCGTATATTTTCTAAAGCTTCGTTAGATAGAAACGTGTCGCCAGAAGATGAAAAGTCACAAAGAAGCTCTTGCGCAACCTGTTTCTTAGACATATTCTTGGTTTCTTTATCAAACCACTCATCAGCTCTTTCTGGATGTACATCCCACATTAGCTTAATAGGATTGAACTCGTTTTCTTTGCGATCAGCCTTCGTATATATTTCGTGGTATTGTCCTCCAACACCGTTCGGTGTCGAAAGAATAATTGCTCTACCTCCTGTTGATAGTGTTGGGTATAAACCCATCCATAACTCATCAAAGTTTCTTACAAAAGCAGCCTCATCGACAATCAGTAAAGATAATGCTTCTGATCGTCCAGCGTCTTCTGATGTTGGTACTGCTTTGATTTGTGATCCATTTGAAAACTCAACTTGTTGTTTGTTATTTGCTACTATTTGAGGAACTAATAGCCATTTTGGCATTGATTTTATATAAGTCTTTACTTTTCTTATAAAGTTTTGTGCAACTGCAAGTTTGGTTGCAATAATCAATATGTTTTTCTCTTTATAAAATGTAGCTTGCCAAACAGCGTACGCAGCTACTAGTGTTGAAAGACCTAACTGCCTAGACTTCAAAATAATATTAAATCTATGATCATTAAAGTCTTGAACACAATCGTCTTGAAAAGGAAAAGTTTTAAAAGGAATTAGACCTCTAAGTGGATGTTGTATCTTGAGATATCTATTCATAAAGTAGACTGGGTCTTTGCCACACTTTATGATTTCATTTATTTGACCATTCCTTGACTTCATGATTATTAAGCAATCTCAAACTTTTTTGTGTAGCTGTACTTTATTTTTCGAAAAGGGCTGTATGGGCTAACTGTCAATGTTTCGCAATTGTCAAATTCACCAATTGCTTTTGTTTGAAGATTTTCATTTAACTCAGACTTAAACTCAGACTTAATAATTCTAAGTCTTGATGCAATCATATCTTTTGATTCTTTTACTAGTAATGACATCTGCATTGTTAAATCAGAGTCTTTACCGATATTTAAAATTGTCCTATAAGAAATGTGTAACTCATTATTGTTGACAATTTTTGCAACAGTTTTTCTATCACCACCTTCTGACTTATAACTGTAGACATTGTCTATTGCGCTACCTAAAGCATTAATTGTTTTGTAATCCATAGTTTATAATTCCTTTTTTATACAGATATATATCTTATTAAGTATTAACTTGGTCTCCAACCTTTTTCCCATTTTTCTTTGTTTGGATAATAATAAATTAAATAACACTCTTCGCAACATCCTTCTTTTTTCATTTCTTCGACGTCTTCAACAGTTGCTATTAACTTTTTACAAATAGGACAGTCTAAAGAAATAGATTCTACACCAAATGGTCTGACATATCTAATGCCATTAACATATGCTTCTTCATTGTCTTTGTCAATTTTAATCCAGTCCCAGTCATTTGAATTCAACATAAGAATCGTTTCCTCTCGTTGTAATTTCAATATTTCTATCAACAATGTCTTTTATTGCGTCAACATGTGATATTACTATTATTGATTTAAAAAACTTGCGTAAACTCTGGAGTAGTCTTCCACAAGATTCTATGTTTGTCGAGTCAAGTGATCCAAAACCTTCGTCAATAATAAACATATCAGATTTAGGAAGTGATGAAATGTTAATAAGCGCTACTCTTATTGCAATAGAAGTAATCATTTTTTCCATTCCACTTGCACATTCTATAATTCTCTTTGAATCACCGTAATCAATGTAAACTTCTAATGCATTATTGCAATCCTCTAGAGAAATCGTAAAACCAACTACTCCACTGAGGATTGATTTTATTTCGCTGTTGATTTTAGGTAGACTATTTCTAATTAGCATTGAAGGAATTCCTTTTTTAGAAACCGCTGTTGAAAACAAGTCAAAGGTTTTCCATTCGTCAATTAATTTTTCATATTTTGTTTTATTGTTTCTATTTTCCTCTATTTTGGAATTAAAATCAATAGTATTAAATTCACAACTTCTTATGTTGTTTTCAACAGAGTATATTAAATCGTTAATCTGTTTTATTTGCTGTTTGACATTTTCTAATTTTCTGGATTGTATATCATCTGTGTAATCCTCTAACTCTAGACATAATTCTGTGAATTTTTTATCTTCTTCGACTAGTTGTTCCATTGCAATATCAGAAATGCTTTGCTTTTCTTTTAAACTTTCATTTTCTAAACCTATCTTATACTCTTTATTTAAAACGTCATTATACCTTTTTATGTTTTTCTCTATGTTGTCGCTGCTCAGTCTATCAAAAGAAGACTTAATACTTGCTATTTCTTTTATTATTAAATCAAGCTCAGCTTTAGTATTAGGTAAAGATGTTTTTGCTTCATGAGCGTTTTTTATAAATCTACAACTTAAAAACTTGTCTTCACATGGGACACTATCTAATATTCTAAGCTCGCTTTTAAGCCTGTCATTCTGCTTAGATAAAGAGTTTTTCTGTGAATTAAAGTTGTCTAATTTCTTTTTAAGGTTATTAAGATTCTCTTTGTCATTTTCTAAATCTTCAATAGAGTAGCTGTTCTTGAACTCGTTTATGGTTTTAATTTTAAGTAAATTTTCAGCTAATTTCTGGCTGTATTTTCTTTTCTTTTCAGATTCACTAGAAATTTTATTTTTAATAAAGGCAAGTTTTTGTTTTGCTTTGTCGTAAGTAAAGCCTGATGGGTGTGATCTAAAGGTGTCTTCAATTTTGCGCTGTTCTATCTTAAGCTCAACATCTTTATCTCTTAAACTGTTAATTTTTATTTTTAAGTCAGACTTTAGAGAATTAGATTCCTTGATTTTTTGCAAGTAGTCTTTCTCTATTGTCACCCAGTTTTTTTCGTCTGTATTTTTAAGTCTATTTTTTAAAACAATATAGTTTTCTCTTGAAGTTCTATATAAGTCTTCATATATCTCTAAGTGCAAAAACTTAGATAGAACGCTTTTTCTTGCTGAAGATTTTTCTTTAACAAATGTATTCATTTCACCTTGCGAAGCAAAAGTTGTATAGAGAAAATCGTCTGATGTTCCAATTAACTTTCTAAGTATTTTCTCTGTTTCTCTGCGCTGTTCTTCAGTCTCGTCTAGTGAATATTGATCTTTCAAGTTAATTAATTCAAGCTTAGTAGTTGCTGAGGTTATGCCTTTTTTATTAGTCTTCTTAGTCGTCTCTCTGATAACCTCATATGAATTAGTTCCAACACTAAAATTAATCTTTGACTTGCATGTACCTTTTCTAGTATTAACTACATCTTGATTTTTAATAGATCCTCTGTCTGTAGTATTGAAAAGAGTATACATTATTGTGCCAGGAATAGATGATTTTCCTGCTCGATTATTTCCAAATATTCCTACGACACCATTTAAATTTTTAAAGTTGATGTTATTTCCTTTACCGTAAGCAAAAGTATTATCAAACTCCATATTATTAATTGACCATTTTTGCCCATGAACATCTAATAAGTTCTCTGGTATTTTATCTAGGTGAGAAGTAAAATGAGAATCAACCTTAGCAAAAACATCTTCTTCTAGACCTTCATAGAAATTATTAATTAAACTCTTTCTATCACCAGATTTTCTAATATCATAAGACGTAATATTCTTGTCTTTAATTTTTACATCATCTAAATTGTTTTGCGTACTTGTATTTTGATAGACTATTTCGTGAGCTTTTTTCTCAAACTTTAGATAATGATGCAAAACCTTGATTTCAGCTTGTGATATTTCACAATCAGCTCTTATTCTAAATCTAACACCAGTCTTGACTTTTTCACAAAAAATAATTGTCTCTTCTAGCGATCCTCTCCAGTCAATAGTAATAAATGCCTTAGGATTATCTATATTAACAAATCTACTCTTATATTCATATCTGCTTTTAATATCCCATATTAAATATCCTTTTTTAATATCTTCGCCGTAGTTTTGCTGGATTGTTGAACCAGGATAAGCTACTCTCTTTTCACTGTCTAAATATTGTAACTTATGGATATCACCTAGGAAAACAAAGTCGTAGCCGTCAAAAAAGTTTAAGTTAACTTCACCTTCTAGTTCCCAGTCTACGTCTGTTTTTGATCCCCAGACTGCACCGTGAAAGCATGCAATATTAATGCTGTTTTCTATAGGTTTGACATCCTTCCAACCTTTTTCGTCAAAGCAAGAAAAAATACACCAGTTTAAATTCTGATTATCAATTTTATGGTCTGTTTGGTAATTACCACTTTTCTTGTAAAGTTTTAAACGTGGGTTATCCAGAGCATTAACAATAGGCGTTATTGCATCTTGTCGGTCTTCGTTTAAAATCAAACCATCATGATTTCCTAAGATGATATGTGTCTCTGCTATATTTGCTAAAGAATCAAACCACCAATGAAGACACTCAATAAGCTCTGGGGTGATTCCTTGCGTCTTAGAATGAACAATATCACCACCGATAAAAATTAGATCAGGTGACTCTTTTTTTAATGAGGAAAAAAGTCTTGTAAAAACAGTCTTGTACTCTTCGTGTCTTTTTAGACTGCGCCAGTGGATATCTGAAATGTGTGCTATTTTTAACATAATTTAAAGCATTGCTATTTTTGAGAGCAATGTATCTTCTTTCTTGTAAAGGTTTGCTTCGTCAAGAGTCTTCATAAATTGTGAATGTGTCATATCACCTACATCATCTGCAGACCTTGTGTCTAAAATATTGACATTGACATCATATGAGTATAACACTTCAGCAATCTGCATTGATTTATAATACACATCACTATCTAATGCTAGGTTGACTTCGGTTTTATTTTCAACTATCTTTAGAAATAGTTTCATATCAGGTGTTAAAGATGAACCTAAAAGACAAGTTGAATTATCGTTTGTTTTTAATAAATCTAAAGGTCCTTCAACAATTGTTAGAGGCCTATTCCAGTCAATATTAATTTCATTAAATATAATGTTTTTCTTTTTAACATCAGCATTTTTATATTTAAAGGGACTATTTCCAGGTTCATCGATTTTTCTAGAAGTATAAAAATTTATCTCACCGTTAGCATCTAATGAAGGTAAAATAAGTGATCTTCTAAACTCTTGATCAAGTGAGTATCCCAATCTTAGAAACCATATTTTATGTTTAGATACTCCTCTTTTTAGTGCGTATTTAAACACGTCTCTAACATCTGGGTTTATAGATCCAAATGCATTTGCTAAGAGCTTGAAACCTCTAGGTGTTTCAACTAATTCAATTTCTTCAATGTCTTCTTCATCTTCAAATAATGATTTTTTTCTCAAAGACTTTTGAAAATAAATACTAGAAGAATCTACTTTAGAGCTGTTAAGTTTTGATATTACATAAGATATATTACTACCTTTTTTGCTGCAAATCCAACAATGATAAAGATTTTTTTCTAAATGAATTACTAGTTTTAATTTTTTCTTGTTTGGGTGTTTACAAAATGGACACCAAATAGATGCATTGACACCGTCCTTTGATAGATTAACGTTAAGGAATGATTCGAGAAAACTAAATTTCTCTTCAATTGATTTTTGTCTTGTCATATAAATAAGCCTTACATATTACATATGCGTCAGACATATCATAACAACATTCGTCATATTTTACAAGTCCTTTATTTGGTCCACTTTTAAGCACCTTCTCAGGCCAAATAAAATTTTCTCTTTCTCTAACCCATTCAAATACTTGCTCTTTTGTAGACTTGTCTAAAGTTTTATCAATTTTTATTTGTAAATTCTTCCTAGCTGTGTTTACACTAATATATACAGGTTTACTACCAAGCTCAGTATATGCTAAATAAGATACTATCCCATTAAACCTAGTTAATTTAGATAGAGTTTTAGCAGAAGACAATCCTCTCTTAAAAGACTGAAGTGCTTCTTCTATAGAAATTTCTACTTTATTATTTATATCGTATCTATTTTTAAGTTCATTAAAGTAATTTTGTACCTCTAAAGATTTGTCAAATATACACTTTATTTTCTTTAAATTAATATTTTCTAAATTTATTAATTTTTCTTTGTAATCTAACAAACAAACTCCAATAATAGATGTAGAAATATCTAGTCCTATATAACATACTTTTTGCATTAATAATCCATTTTAACTCTAAATAAGACATTGTCGCTATCCTTTTTAGCAAATGGTTGTGCTAGTTTAACTGATGCGACTACATTTAGATTTTCATCATGAAGATCTATGTCTGTAATGTAAACAAAACTTTCATCAGAGTTAAATGCAGACGCATCTAGTTTCAAAAAATCTGTTTTAGACTTATTTTTAGTTTGATTTGTTTCACCACTTTGCGCCGGCAAATTTAACTCAAATATATTTGTGTTAGTTTTAGATTTTGCTTTTATCGAGATATTTGTCTTACCTAAACACCAAACTGATGGGTGATGGAGCATCGATATTCCCTCATTGTAGATTATACCTCCACTTGTACACCATTCAGCATGCTTTGTCAAACAATCAGCTCTATATAATGTCCCGAGTCTAGTATCTTTAAAGGTAAGTTGTATACCAGAAGAAAGAGGTAAATCCACATCTTTTATTTCAAATGTCTCTCTTTTAATAGAATTGTTAAAAACCTGAGTAGAGATGCAATGAATCGTTGATATGTTCTCATAGTTATTTAATTCTATAGAGTCTAAAGGACTGTTTATTTTCTTATAAACTATACTTTCGCTATTACTGATACTTTTTGTGTCATAAACTTCATTTTCTGATATTGCATTTTCATAGCTAGAATAGAAAGATCTTTGCGCAGGATTAGAAAAACTGCCAAAAAAACCTTGTCTTTCGTTTAAGTTTGGAGTCATTACAGATCCGTTATATTGTCCATTACTATAGCTTTGTCTATAACTACTAATTGATTTGACTGTTGCAATATCTTCATTTAAAACGTAAAGTGAGAGAGGAACACTATTGTCATTGTGGTAGTTTGATAGAGAAATATTTAGTAATTTATCACTATTTTCTTTAAATCTAGGTATTGTATCTAATCTAAACTGAGGTCCGACAAATGAGGCACCTGCTGATAAAAGCCTGCCAACTTTAGAAGCTATATCATAATATCTCTCCTCAGTATTGTTTGTTAATATATTACGTCTTTGAGACCTAGACTTAAAAACACTAAATCTCTTATCACTTTTTTCTAAATTAACTATATCTAGACGTGTATTATCAAATCTATCTGTATGAATTTGATATAGCTCATTTCTGTCGTAGTCAAAGTTATCCTTGTTATAGTATTGTTCTTGCATCCCATTATCATTTGGGAGAATCATGTAATTTCTATAGATGATATTATTAGTTTGATGATTGTAGTTACTTAAATTAGCAATTTCATCACTATTCAAGATTGAACTATCAAAAACCTTAAAAAGAAGATCATCAGCAGTCCCGCCTCTTTTTACGACCTTGTTTAGATTGTAGTTATTTAGAATATTGTCTGGGGACAGTAAAAAGCAATCTGCATATCTATCTTGATCTATGTTATTACCAATAACTATGTTAGGCTGAGTTTTTGAAACAAACTCCCTACAAAAGTGTTCAACAGAAACATCAGTACCACCAGTAAAAGAATAAAAAACAGGATTAATTGGGTAGTTGTACGATATGTTTTCTAGTTTTACTTTGAAGTCAGTTAACTGTGGTATCCTATCACTTGATATATCTTGGTTTTCACTGTTTAAATATGGTCCTCTGAGACTGTTTGGTGCAGTGCCAATAATAGGACTGCCAAATAAACCACCGTCACCTATAGGGGAAAAAGCTTTATAGGGAGCCGAGAGATTTACTAGGCCTTTCTTTTTTACGTCTTGTGAGTAGTAATAAAAAGGAACATAAAAAATTAAATCATGCGTCGAGCTTTCTTTTTCAATAGAAGATACTCCTTTTCTAGATATCTCTAAACATTTGTCTATATCTAGAAATTGTTTGTAAACCCTAACATCAGCTATCTCGGCAGAAAGTGCTTTACTAGTAGACAATGAAATATAATCAGAATTTTGTTCGCTTAAACTATTTTCAAGATCATATGTATTGTTGGTGTTATGAATATCACTTAAAACAGAATCAATCTGTGACCCTAGATTGATATGTTTATTGACGTAAGGTCCTTTGTTATCATCTTGATTTGTTAAGCTTCTTGAAAAGCACTTATTTACAAAATCACTTATGTCGTTCTTTACAACGTTATGCTTGTTTCCTATTTCAATATAACTATTATTGATAGTATTTTGATCAATATTACCTGACTGACCATGTTTTTCGCCAACAATTTTACCGTCAACACAAAGTGTAAAATCATATGTATTGTTGTTTTTCTTATAACACAGGTTAACTAAATGCCAATTATTATATTTCAGTAAATTATCAGAAGTTAAGTAATCTAGATTATTGTTTTGACTATTAATATCTGTAATATCGAAATCATTATTTTCTAGATTATTAAAAGTACTGTTTCCGAACTGCGTGTACAATCTAAAACAATTAGTTAAACCCTTTTCATCTACGCCAGTTCCTTTTACTAGAAAAACAGATATCACACCTGGGATATTAATTATACAACCCGGATTAAAGTGTTTTCCACTATTGTTTTTATATTTAGGATTAATATAGAATGATACTGTAAAGTCTTCTAACTCTTTAAAATTATACTGTTGTTTCAAATTACTATCATAAGCTAAATTAGGATATACTAAGCAATTTTCATGAGTGATACTGTCACTAAAGTGTGAGTTTGTTTTTGATCCAATATTGAAAAAGTTTAAACTATTATAATTCTTAAAACCCCAAGTAGACTCGTAAAAATTATTATAATCAATACGTTTAGCGTAGAAATTTCTTATATTTTTTATTGAAGACTTCTTAAAATAATTTATATCATCAATAATATAACCACATTTGACTCTTTCAATATTAAACTTATAGCTGTCACTAGATACTTTAACTCGCTGGAGACCTGCTGCAGATAAAGCATTTTTTTTTACGCTAGCACCCGCTGAAGCTTTTAATAACGTCAGTGATAGATGTTCTTCCGAAGTAAAATTATCCCTTACTTGCTGTGATATATTAGTGTCGAAAAAGTTATTTGAGATCGAAAAAGCATTTTCTTCTGAAGACTTAGACTTTTCAATAACACCTAAAGGATTAGCATCTTGATCGTCTAGTGAGTGCTTAAAAGATTTGTAGATTGTTGCATTGACGTTGAAAACTTTTTCTTTACCTAACGATCCTAGACTAATAGCTTTAGAGTTTCTAAATCCGTGCTCTCCAATACTATCTATTTCAAGTCTATCAAGAAAACTATCGTTTGATGCTGAAACGTAGTTGATTTCCGGTTCAAGTTCAACTTTTGTATGAACTTTCATGTTTCTATTGATAATATTAAGAGTCATTTTTTTTCCAAGCTAGTAATCTATTCTTACACTAACTGATAAATCAGTCTCAGTATTTTTCTCAATGGGTCTAGATGTCTTAGCCACAGCTAATAAGTTATTGTTTGAATCATAAAGACCTACTGTAGTAATATAAGCGAAAGGATTGCTCCCGCCTAGATCATCTGGGTCTTCTATAAATCTAAGTGTACCATCGTCTTTTCTGTAAGACGGGTTTCTAGAATAATTTGCTTGGCTCGGTGCTACTCTGCAAATGTAAACAGAAGAGTTAATGAATGTATGATTTAAAAATCCAGCAGCAGTTGCATTTGTTCTTCCAAATCTTGTAGTACAGACGTGATCTACGATATCATCAATTGAGCCAGAAACCCAGAAGTTAGGAATAAAACTACCACTAAATGTAAGTGTCCCGGAATTAAAAGAATCAGCAATAGTCGTAGAGTCGGTATTTGAAGATACAGCAGAAATAGATCCGGAAATGTTTTGATCAACGTCAAATATCTTTTTTGCGTCTAATACAATTACACCTTTTTCGTAGAAAATTAATCCTACATTTCCATCATCGCCTGACGAACCTGACCTTTTAAGCGTACCAATACTCCCACCAGAACCTGTTACTCTAAGTGCAGTACTAGCCCCACTATCAGATAATAATAACGCTGTTGCATCATTTGTATTGATTCCTATGTTTGGCCCCGTGGATGTGTCATTTGCATGTTCGAATAACTTTATTACAAACTCATCTTTTACAATCGCGTCTCGTGTAAAGAGTCTTTTAATATTAACAAACAATGCTTCATCAATTCTCTCATCATAAGACAAATTACTAGTACCAGACTCTACATCTACAAAAGAAGACTCATACGGCGCCGTAAAGTAATTTTCTGAATCTCCGAGAAGATACTGCGCATATTGTTTATATACGTTGATCTTCTCTCTCATCATCAATACGCTATTTTTGAATATTTTCTTTCCATGTGCATCGATTCCTGTTGGATTGCCATTTTCATCTTCTAGACCCTTCGTTAAGTCTAAAGCATTTGTAACTGCTGTACTTTCTGAAAAGCAACCAATCGTAATGTCTAGAAGTTCGTTAGCAGTTTGTGTCTCATGATCTTGATCAAAAACTGTTTGAAAAAGAGAGCTAGTAACTGCTGAAGTATTTGGATCAAGTCCTCCTGTTACAAAGACTTCATATTTTTTTCTTGTCTTTGTATCTGTCTGAGGAGTTTGAGAAGATTCTCCTGATACACTAGCTATGTCTACTTGTAGTATGTCTACTAATTGCTTAACTCTAGACGTATTTCTAACAACATCTTGATCTCTAATTGGGAATATTGCGTTTTGTAAATCACTCATTAATTGATTACCTTATATTAAGTTAGTTTATTGCTGGAAATTGTCACAGGAACAATAAGCGTTGCATTAGTTCTATTACCAATAATTTCTACTTGTGTTCTTATTGTTGTCCTGTCAGCTTCTAAAGAATAGTATTTAAAACTAGAGTCTGTAGTGACGTCAATTGACGATATAACAATTTCAGCTGAAACTTGGCCGTTAAACTCATTACTTGAAGTTTTAGACAACCCAACGTTGTATGTTGCAATATCATTTTTAATTGAAGTTAAACCTTTAGCATTATTAACTGATAATAGCTTATTAAAGACTCTTACTTTAAAGAAATCGTCAACAATTTTAGCATTATTGAGATCAAAATCTTCATCTTGATTGATTGTTGTTTTGACTCTAATTGTTACCCTTTTAAATGCTTCAGAAGAAGAAGATAAAGATGAAAGCTGCACAGGAGACGTAGTACCATCCAAAACAACATCAGGATATGCTAATACTCGGGTTGTATCATTTGAAAGTGTGATTAGTGGATACTTGATTGCAAGATTCTCATTTGTAATAGCTTCAAAAATAGGTGTATTCTTCTCTATTTTTTCTTTGCCTAGAGCAATACCGTACTGCTCGATAATCGAGTAATCGACTTCGTCGTCTCCTAATTTAAATTTTGTAATGTTGAAAGATCCGTCATTTCTTGAAAGTAACTCACGACCCTTATCAGTTAAAACTGCATCAATAATAATATTGTTAGTCGCATGATTTAAAAAACCCATTTAGCTTTCTCCTTTTATTTAATTATATTTATATAGTGATAAAGTTTAACCAAAATTACTAATAGTAAATTTATCACTTCGATAAACTAAGCTATTTAGATTACTAAAAGTAAACTGGTACTCTACATTTTTTTCTTGTGGGAATAGTTTTTCATCTTCGCTACTTGACAAAACTGAACCATAATCAGGTGTTATGTATACACTTATTTTTTTAGGATTTTTAACAATAGGCATATTGTCTACAACATCAACTTTGTTTTCAAAAAACATAGACTTATTTCTAATAGTTTCGTTAGGATAACCTACTCTTGCACCATGAGATGCAACAGAGTCAACTATGAGTTCATCTCTAAGAAAATCATAATATATAGCTATTTGTTCACTGTAATTTGATACCATGCCATGTGCATCAATAGATCTAACTGTATAGATACAAAGTATGTTTTTATTGTACGTTTTATCTTCGAAGAAGTCTGGTATATATCCAGGTGTTTTGTCTATATTGTTAGCAGAGACCAATTCTATTAATTCATACGCATCTGTTTGAAGGTGACCTTCAAGCTGGCGTGTTAATACAAAAGGCTCTTCAAGGCTTTTCCTTTTTAATATTTGGTATCCTTTGACATCATTCTCATAGTCTGTAGGATGACGCCATTTTAAAAAAAGCTTGTCGACGAGCTTATCATATTCAGCTGAGATGCCTGTTGGAGGAGGAGGCGGATTAAATTCCTTACAAATTAAATCATTACTGATATATGGTTCGGTGCATAATAGAAAATGATCTAACATAAATCTGTTTTCTTCACTTAAACACATAAAATGATAGACGTAGTGACAAACATATCTATACGTCTCCCCGTATTTAATAGCTTCGTCTTCTAAAGTTTCATTGAAAATACTTTTAGACTTACTATCTCTTGGTACAAACTTAGCACACTTAAAATTATAAATGTCATCTTCTTTACAAAACTTTTCAACATACAAACCACAAAAAACTGCATTTTTGTCAATATAATCTTGTACATCACCAAAATTAATAGACTTAGAAATAGGTTTTAAATTAGGAAGTAATACTCCAGACTTAAATTTTTCAACAGAGTCTTTTTTGTTTTTTCTTGCGTTATAAACTTCTTCACTGTTGATAAGTTGTTGGTAATTTTTTATGTTTTCTGAGTTGAAAACTTCAACATACTCTTTATTTCCATACGCAGTCTCATATAGCATATCCATTTCAAAACTTACTTTTTTAGACTTATCTAAACCTCTAAAGTCATTTTCGTCAAAGTCTGAGTTTTTTCCTGAATATATCTTGAAAAAAGATTTTAAGTCATTTATTTTATGATCCTGTATTAAAGATATTTTCGAAGGAGAAAGCATATCGATTCTATTAAAAAAACTTCTATCTTCTTCATATAAATTTCTATTAGATAAATCAGACAAAAAAGAAGCAAATATCTCTTCAAAGATATTTGCTTCTGAAGTGATTCCTATACTTTTAGGATGTTCTAAATTAATTCTTATGAATCTGTTTTTACTGTAGTTTGTTTCTCTGTTAGTTATAATGTTATCATCTATTATAGATTCTTTGTCATCATAACTGTTGTATATGAAATCAAACTTGCACTCTATCTCCCTAGAATCAAACTTGTCTGCTATTGATACAATGACGTCACTTACATTATCTAAAATCATATTAAAGTACCTCAAAGCTTATGTAATAACTTATGCACAGGCTTTTATTAAGAGATCCAACGGGACTATTAAAAGAACCTAGTCCCATATCGATTATTTCGTTGCTGCTCGATCCTGTGTCTATACTAATTAGGTCTCTGTTAACTACTATGTTAAAAACATCATATATGTTGTTTGGTATCATAGCTAAAATAAGATCTTGTTGTGACATGTCTCTGTCTAAGTCTTTTATAAACTTATGATAAAATTCATTATTTTTTAAAACTTTACTATTTCCTAGCGTTTGAGTGTATTCTTTGTCATTTTCAACAAAGTCATCACTTAAAATATTTTCATCAATTTTTCCTATAGCATTTTTCAAGCTTTCAATATCAACTGAATTTAATAAGCTGATTGTTTCTTTATTTATTAAATTGTCTAATTTTTCTCCGTTTAATTTAATGTTCTCGTTTAAAGGAGACTGTGTGATAAAGTCTAGATGGCTTATAGCAGAAGAAATAATATTGTCATCATAAACACTTGAAGATAACAAGCTAGTATTTGCGTTTAAAACTACTCGACCCTCTTCAGCGGCTAGACTAAAAATATCACTTAAAAGATTTTTAACTTCTGATATTGCGATATCCTTAGACACAACATTATACCTCTCAGATATTTTTTGTGTATCATTGTATATTCCGCAAAAGTCAAAAAAGTTACTAGATAAACTAGACATAAAATTACTTGTCAATCCTGTTAACATTGGAGTATAATACTTTGAGATAGACTTGTATTCAATTTCAGGATATTTTAAATTAACAGGTTGAATATTTATCTTCAAAAAACCTCTTGTACCGATTTTGTTTGCAATTTTAAAATCTATTGGTATTTTTAATATGTCTAGTAAACTATTCACTTCACTACTTGAATAATTTCCTATTAAGTTTAAACTTTGAAGTCCTCTGTTGTAGCTATTATTATAAAAAAGCTTTCTATGATTAAACATGTTTTCGTTTTCATATTTTTGTCTATTACTATTATAAAGGTTGTTTCTTATAAACGTTTCGTTAAAAATATTTTTATAAAACATTATTTCTTGAATATCCTTAGATAACTTGTTCTGATAGAACTCGTCAAATATATGGTCTTGTATATTAATTGAGCTTATTCCTTGAATACTATTTATTGTTTTGCTAATTTCTTCTATGTTTTTTTCGAGCTCTTTTTTGTTTTCTATCTCTAGAATTTTATTCGACTCTAGATTTGCAAAATAACCATGTATAATATCCAAACACAAAGATTCAGATATATCGCTGTTTTGCAGTATTTTATTTACTACTTGTAATTCAAAGAATCTTTTTGTGTGTATAACATCCCTATTGATAACCGCAGGAGAGTTTTGTAAAATAATATCGCTAGTTTGATATTCTGGATTTTCCAACTGTTCAGAATTTTGACTAAGTATTGACTTTATATCACTAACTACAAAAGAACGATTTTCTATGCTAGAATTCAAAATATTGTAGTCTTTAACAAAAAACCTGAACTCGTCAATAGACATGTCTTTATTTATAGACTCTAGTCTTATTTTTTCTTCTGTATACGTATTGTAACTTTCAAAACTTTGTAAGTATATGATAGAAAAAACTTCAAGAATATCTTGAGTTATTCTTGTCAAATAAGTATTGTTATCTATGAATTTAAATACTTCTTCAACGTTGTTTATATTGTCATATTTTATATCAAAAACAGATAACAAGTCTGTACAGATATCTGTTATTTTTCTAGAAAAGGTATTTCTTTTTGTTGAAAGATAAAAATAACTCATAGGTATATAGACAAATGAGTTGCGGTATGGGACTACAAGCTTTCCTAAGCCATCATTGTTCAAACCTCTAATATCACTTTTTAATACTCTTTTAAACAAATTATACGTTATTTTTAAATCAATGCCTTTGTTTATTTCATCTTTTGCAAAGTTAAAGCCTTTTTTTGAGTAAGATGAGTCTTCTTCGCTTTTTTCGTAAAAAACAGTACCTGTTTCTTCTTCATTGATAAAAACATCGTAGTTGTATGACATGTTAGAACTAGCCTGGTACAGGTTTTCTCTTAACTCTCTTTTTTTATTGTTTATGTTGGCTTGACTACTAAAGAAGTTGTCATTTATAGTCGAAGATTTTCTTATAGCACTGCCAGACACAGATTTAATTGCATCTTCTTTTTTTCCAAATTCTTTGACTACATAATGTCCAGGAAAAACTAACTCACACATATTTCCGTCTACATAATCTAGACTTAAACCATTAATAGCATCTACAGAAGTTAAATTAAAAGATTTAATATTATTCATACTGTTAGTATGAACTGATCTGATGATCTTGTTGTTCATGCTGTAAATGTTTTCTTTATTGAATATCACGTTAACAAAGTTGTTAATAATTTCTTCACCAAAAATTTTTCTTAAATCATCACTAATGTCTTTGTTTAATGTTTTACTACTTGATTTTCCTCCAAAACGAGAAGATGGCAATTTATATACAGACTTTATTTGACTATCTATTCCACATGATTTAATGATTGAATTAGCTAGTATAATCTTACAAACATCTTTAACTTCGTTTGCATTGTTTCTATTTATACCAGAGAGTGATTTTGCTAATAAAACATCAAATCCAAAATAATTAGATATGTTTGAAAAGCTACGAGGATAATCGCTTTCTAATTCAAACATATCAATATTGTCGCTTAATATCCTGTTTAATAAAGTTGATTTACTTCTAACAAAAGACTTTGTATAAATTTTGGACAAATATTTTCTAAACTCTTTTGAAGTAAAAAGCTTATTGTCTTCAATGTCATTGTCTTTGTCAATAACTAACTTTGTCGTATTTTTATTTTCTGAGTTAAATTCTTCAACGAAGTTGTTCTTATAAAATCCTTTACTTGTTATAAAAGGGCTTTCTTCAAAAGTATCAATACAATTTTCTTTAAATGTATCATAAAGAAGAGTAAAGTTGTCTTGTTGAACTATTTTAGATTTTACCTTGTCAAATATAGATTGAAATATCTTATTGTCTGAACGTTTTTTTCTTATTAAATTAATAACGTTTGATATTTTTAAAGTTAAATGTGCAACATTATTTTTTTCACTAAAGACACTTAAAACATTATCAGTTGTGTTTCTTTTGTTCAAAAATCTTTCGTCAGCATCCTTTATTGATTTTATTTTGATATCATTTAAACCTAAGTCTTTTATTTTTTTATTACTGTAGTTAGACAAAATGACATCTTTAATTTCTTTTGAATTTAAAAAGCTGTTGCTTGTACTAAAAACAAAACAGTCGTTTTTTATTTTTTCAATATCACTTTCATATATGTTACCTCTGTCTTTTAAAGACGTATTAAACAAAGAAGAAATATTGTCAACATCATCATCACTATCTCGAATATTTTGTAATTTTGTGGCGAAGTCGCTAAAAGTTGTTATGCTTATGTTGTCTTTTGTTCTTATAACATAGTCATCCAAATAGCTTTCAAAAGATGTTGACGAACTAGTGCTTGTAATTTTTACTGTGTTATTTAAAGTATTTTCTCCTCCATTTATAAATTTAGAGTATTTTACTTTTAAAAAATCAAGAAAAGAATCCACAGCGTTTATATAAGATAACCCAAAACTGCTATTATTTAATAATGACCCAACATCATTACCACCAGTGTTAACATCTTCAGAAAAGTTATAAGGACCGCTAAACAGACTTTCTTTTATTTTATCCTTAATTTCACTTTCACTGTCAATACTGCTCCGATTATTATGTGATGATAAGTCTGCTATCGATCTATTAGTCAGTGTAACATCATTTCCTTCCTCTAGTCTTTCAATAGAATTAGGTGATGTGTTTTTTGTAAAATATCTCGTAGGTAGCTTTAAAAAACAAGGTAATAAATACGCATTACTAGAATTATATTTAGTATCGACGTCCAAATATATTTTCTCAAATAAAAACTCATTGCTGCTAAAGCTCTGATCTCCTGTCACTCTATTTGGATCTTTATCTACTGCTTTAATAGAAAATATATTATTGTCTATTTCATTTTGATTGGAACGATTAACACTTTTTTTACCAGCCAAGCTTTTTCTGTTTTTATAACTTGTCCCTCTTGTATTAGTATCTTCGCCTTCGTTATATTTTTCACCAGTATCAATAATATCACTTACAGAAAAAAACAAAAGAGAGTTAATAACAGTTAAAGGCTCATAGTTTTCGTTTACTAACGTCTCATCAATATTTTTCAATACTTTGTCAATATTTAAAGTATTGCCTGTAACTGCTAAAAACTCTAGTTTTTTATTGCTAAATATCCTAGAGTTAATATTTAAATCTTTAAACTGTATTATTGGGTACTTGTTAAAAGCATCACCATTTATTTTTTTTCTTATACTTGAACTGTAATAATTTAAGTTTAACACATCATCAGAATTTGGGTAAATGCTGTTTTGACCAACAGCATAATTTACCATAAATTGTCCTACAAGTCTATCAGTATTAACAATTTTAAAGTTTGACACACTATTACTAAATCTAACGTCTTTTTCTTTGTAGTCAAATCCTGAGATATTTTTGTAGAATATTTCTAAATTTTCCTTGCTTAATATAGACTTTGAAGACTTATGCTGTAAGTCTAAAAGTACTTCGTCATCTCCTCCAGTTAGTTTTTTGTAGTTGTTACTATTTAAAAGTATTTGATTTGATATTTTTCCAATAAAATCACTTTTTCCTTCTTTTATGAAGTTTTCAATTATATTTCCGTAATTAATTTCGTTTTCTAGTCTATTACTTAATTTTGAAGTTTTATTGATTTTATTTACAAGTCTTATCGATTTATTGTAACTTTCTTGAATTAATTCGTTATGTTTGAAGTCGTCAACGTATAAAAACAGTCTGTCAGAATGTGACTCTTTAATTTCTATTTCACTGTTTTTCAAATTAAGTAGTGTTGAGTTTTCTTGACTTCTAAAGTCCAAGAAAAGCAAATTTGTATCAAATTCCCCAGATGACAGTTTGTTTATCTTGAATATTTCATGCGAAAGAACTTTGATGTTTGTATTTTGCATGCTCTTCCTTGATCTTTCGATCAACTTTCCTAAACTAGTAAAAGAAAACTCATCAATACTGAAGTCGCCTTCAACAAAATCCCCTTCAGTAAAATCTAACAAAAAAGTATCATCTGGCAATAAATCCACAACCTCAACGAGTTGACTTATTCTTGTATCATCAATGCTGTCTTGACTCGTTGAGGTTATTCTATTTCCCGAAAAAGATGACGTTAGTCTATCAACCACAGTGTTAGGATTTTGTATTTCATTTGTTTGTTGATTGTCAACATTACTCACAGCGTTTTCTAAGTCACTAAAGTCTTCTATTTCTAAACTTGATTTTGTGAATGTTCTTAATACTCGATTTTGCTGACTCAGTATTTTAGACTCTAAGTTTTTTTTAAAAATAATAGGGTCTAGTTTAATTTGATACTCTTTTTCTTTTTGACTGTTAAGATCATTAATAGGACTATCATTAACAGACTTAAGTCCTGAGCTTTTACCAGAAGAACGAACTAATATACTTGAAGACCCTGTGCTTTGTTTGATTACTGGCATTTGTTTTTACAACTTTCCTTATAGATTATTAAGTCTCTTTGAAAGTAATCGCAGACTTAAAACTGATTATTCATAAACTATAATGCTAAGTATTATTATAACCAAGCATTCCTATTATAGTAAATCTTCTTTTGTAATTGATATCTCTTGCAAAATTTTTCCTTGACTATTAGAAAGATTAGTTATACCAAAAACTTTTCTAACAAAATCTTCTCTGTTTGAATTGAAAGTCTTTTTATATCCTAGATTGAAAACGTCTGTTAGCTCAGAAGTGCTATAGTTAGGATTTAAATTAGAAATTATTTCTACTATCTTACTTTTACTTTCATTTATCTCTTCCGAACTCTTGTTCTTTGGAGAGCCTAGACACTTTGTAACTTTTTGACTAAGTAATATAGGTTCTAATGTTGTTCGAAAACTACAATTAAAATCTCTAGATAAACCATTAAAGTTTCTTTCTTTTACAAACAATAAGTCTCTTTTGATTGTAGCTTCTACATCAAGAATATTTAAATTTACCAGATTAGCAGTTTTGCTTTGATTTTTTATGTTATAATCTGTCTTCGAATCAGTACTTATAGAAGGTATGTCACTTAAAAAACAATAATGTTGTATGCTGAAAAGCGTCATGTTATTGTTAACAGATAAGGTTTTTTCTATTTTTACAAGTATAGATCCTAAAACTTCTCTCCTACTATCGACAGAGCTCAAAGGATTAACAAGCGTATTTAAAATCATATCAGGAAAAAAGTCTAATTTTTGAATACTTGGCAAGTTATCATTAATAAAATCCTTCAACATGAACTCAAATGTCTGATCAATTGATTCTCCACTAATTAAAGTTAAAAGATCGTCCACGTTTGTCGTGTTTTTTTGTGAAACTATTTGAATTTTTTCTTTCATCTTATTTTCTAAAAATCTAAACGAACTTATACTCTGCCTAAATTCACTTGTAATAATTTCCCCTTCTGCTTTGAAAGGCCCAACCCTTATCACGTTTGGACTTGCACTTGTTGAAGGCTGGAGAGTGTTATAAAAATTAACAAAAACTTCTTTAATATTATCTAGATTAAAATACAAATTAATATTATTACTATCATTATAACTTTCTATTTTATTGTTAGAATTAATTAGAACTGAGTTTTCTTCTGAGAGGCTTTTGTCAAAATAAAACTCTTCAACAGACACATTTCTTTGTCCAGTAGTTTCTGTATCGTCATAAACGACGAAGTCGAAGCTTATTGCGTTTTTAAAAACTTTTTGTTTTTTATGCAAAGAATTGTTAAAAGACAAAGTTAATTTGTTTAAGAAACTACTCTCATTATTGTTGTCTTTTAATATGCTTAAAACAAAAACTTTCTTGTCTTTGATGTCATTACTAAAATTGAATCTTTGAATATCTTCAAATGCTTGAGTTAAATTTTCTTTACTAAAGCTTTCTTCTTTTATTAACGTCATGTCTTCAATTTTAATACTATTAAACAACGTACTTGATGCACTAAGCACTACTTTGTAATACACTTTTATTTTGCTCAAGTTTTCATTAATTGATCTGTTGTATAACTTTGTTATTACGTCTTTGTAGTCTTGATTTTTTAAGCAATTAAGTTTAAAATTTCTTTTTAATATGCTTATAAGTGATATATCTTCTTCTAGAAAATCTGATATTCTTGATGTGTCAACAGAAATTAATTTCAATTCTGACGGTCTAGGGGTGTCTAAATTGTCTACTAAATAAAAGCTCAAATTTACTAGCAAACCTCCAGATTCTTCGCTATTGACAATTTCTTGAATAGCTTGTTCGTTAACCATAATCTCAGTACCGGTATCTTCTACAAATACTATATTTTCATTGCTAGACGAACTACTAAAACTAAACTTACTAAGTCTTAATCTAAAACCATCTAAGACTTCGTTAAGTCGACTAGATAAAACATTTAATTTTATTTTTTGACTTAACTCAGACTCACTTTCAATGTAATTTTGAATATTACGTGATCTAGTCTCAATATTGTCTACAACTTCGTTTTTTTCGTTTAACGCATATACTCTAATGAAAAAGTCATTAAATTCTTCTTTAATGTTTGTTATTTGATCTGTACCAGGCTTAAATTTACCGCTTGTTATTATAGTTGCGTCAACAATATCTTGTAAATCAGTAGAAGTGACAACTTCAAACATATCCACGTCAGCGGCAGGAATATTAACATTAAAAATATTTCCTTTAAAACTAACTTGATCTTTTGAATTAACGATATTTTTTGCGTAAATACTTTTATAAATATTGCTATTTTTTTCATCTACAACATCATTGATTTTGTAAGACTTTTTGTTGTCTGAATTGTTCTTTATATGATAAGGTTTTTTAACTGTGTTTGTAAAAGAAACAGGTGTAAAAGTAACCAGTATTTTTTTTACATTAAAAAAACTAGAGCTATTTTTCGACATCTCTATTGGTATATAAAACTTACCATCCGCTGATGCAGAAAATGAGCTGTTTAATTTTATTTTTTTTAAAACCTGACCTGTTTTTGACTTTGCTAGCATTGACTACTCTACTACAACTGTAAACATATTTACAAATTTATAATTAACTATACTTTTTCTTCCGCCTGTCCTGTTTTCAATATTAAACTTTTCTTCAATATTTTTATCGACAATAAACTTGCCTACAAGAAAAACGTTAATAAATCGATTTCTATTTTTATCAAAAACTTTTCCTAGATTAATAAACGGAAGTTTTCTTAGACTGCCAGAAACAACTTCATGCATTTCAAAGTGAAAAACATCATCAGACTTCAACGTAGAAGAATCTAGTTTATATCTTAAATAGTGAAACTTTGTCGAACTTTCTTTTTCGAGTATTGAAATTGTTTTTGAAATTACTTCTGATCTAGAATCTGTTTCTAATATTTTATTTTTGATGTCGAATGTCTTGAATATTGAAGTTTTATTACCTTCTAAATCAATACTATTTTCGATTAAAGGTAATCCGTCTTGATTGATCGGCATCATTTTTTTAAACTTTAATATTTCATTAAATCTCTTGTCATCTTTAATTTCTGCTATGTTTTCTATGTTTTCATTTAAAACTTTAACTGTTGGATACTTTCTAGAAATAATGCTGTCATAAAAATCAAAGTTAGTGCTTATTGTTATTTCATCAAATATAAAACTAGTTTCGAAAATACCTTTTGAGTTTGTTAAAGTTTTGTTAATTAAAAACTTTCTAGATGCAAGATTTTCGACTGTTAGATTTTGAGCCTGAGTCACAGAAAAAAAACTATTAACTGGATTATCATATGTGAGCTTGCTTGACAAAAAATACTCAGGATTGGTTTGAAGTCCTGGATCAGTAGTAGTCTCAAAAGGAAGATAATAAATCTCAGAATCAGATACTCTTTGACCATCAACAGCAGTCTTGCTCTGGTACACAATTGATCTATCAGAAAAAGTGTAATACTTAAACCTTATGTCCCCTGACGCTAGTTGATTTCTACCATTTTCAGTGAGTTTGTAGTCTAAAATCCTACTTTTTTTATTTAAAAAACCTGACATTTATCTTCCTTTACTTTTCTTAAACAACGATGCTAATTATTCGACAAAAGGATTTGGGTAGTCAATTGTTGAGTTTCGTGTCGGATTTTGAGTAATTGTAGAAGTCTTTTTAGTCAAGAAGTTAGTCATAAATAGTTTTTTGACTAAAAAGACTTTATTTTTGTCTTTCCTGTAAGCTGATGATTTAAAATAATAAAGTTTGTCTTTTGGTTGACCAAACTTTAAATAGCTTAGATAGCTGCTGTTGTAAAAAACAGCACCACCAACTGAAGATGGGTCGTTGTCTACAAGTTTTTCGTTGCTATTTTTAACTTTCAAATAATTGTTGAAAGATTTGCTATTAGAGTTAAAAAGTGAGCCAGAGTCAATATTAGGTATACTTAAAGCACCACCAATAGGCAGCGGTAAAGACACATATACATTTGCATCATAATATGCACCTTTATTAAGATAAATGTTACTCATACCAACACTGTCAACAATATTGTCTGTATTTCCTAGAACGTTAACAGTTCCTTTAAGACTATAATTCTGTCTATTATTAGAAAAGTATTTTGAGTTTCTCATGTATCTACCTACTAGCTCGATAGATACTTTGTCATGTAATATTGAAATGTCTTTTCCTAATTTTGAAGTATTGAGATGACTTATATTTTTGTTTGTATCAAAAGAAAATCCTAAAATTAAGTTGTCGCTAGGATGTAAAACATATCCATTTTCTTTTTTGGACTCACTTCCAAACGACAAAGTAACATTATTATCATCTGTAGATGTCTTTAGGTTTTTTTGAGGCTCAAATACTGTGCTTAATGATCTTTCTGACCTATAAATGCAACCCGACCTAGTCTCAAATTTAGAAGAAGGATATATCTGGAATTGACTAATTGTTTCTAATCTATCATTATATACAGGCATTGCCACAGTGCCATATGATTCAATACTTTTTCTAACAAAATCAATTTCAGCAAAATTAGAAGACAAAGAAGGCTGCTGTATTGTCTCGCTATAATAGTTTGCATCACTTTTAATTTTTTGTTTATCTATTACACTATCAGTATTAATAGAGCTTGAGTAGTTAACAAAATTAGTGTAGGCAACTAATTCTCTTTGAGAAGACTGTTTTTCTGGATAAGTTATGCTTTCTTGATCTATAGATCCAGTAATTACTTGAGTTGATTCACTTACAGTACCTGTATTTGTCATTACTGTGTATGTATTATATGTCGAAGGAGAAACACCACCAATTTCATGATTTATAAGTTTCGTGCTAATTTGACTTGTATTATAATACTCAATTGTCTTAGTGTTGTCTTCTAAGTTTTCAAATGATATTCCATTTAAGTTTGACCTTTGATTAATAACAAAAAAAGTAAGTGAATTTAGAATTGAAGAATTGTCTGTGGTAGTTGACTCTGCCTTCAATGTATTGCATATATTAACTCTAATACCTTCTAAAACAAAGACGTCTGTTATGTGATGTTTGAGTGGAAAAAAGTGCCTTTTCATGCCTTGAAATCTTTTTTCGTAAGGAAATCCAAAAGTGTTGATTGGTGTTGCATTACTTGATTGCAAAATTTTATTCTGCTTATTTGATTCTAAGCTGTTAAAGGCAATCGGCGCTTTTAGAAATTCATCAATGTTTTCAAAATAGTTTTTATCAACATCTAGCATGTATTCCCAGTTTTTATCTTCAAAATTAAAAAACACAACGTTTCCGTTGTGAGTATTGTAGTTTTCACCTAATAATGAAACTTGACTAGGATCGCTAGATTTCTTATTGAAGGAGAGTCGACAGTCACTAGAAAACTCTAAGTCAATAGGAATTACATGTGAAGACGTTGTTTCCTGATCTGTTCTTTTATTTTTATTATCAACAAAAGGAGTCGAGTATGTGTCTAGATCTTCATGATTTTCCAAGATAAAATTACTACAGATACCTCTTGTAACTAATTTACTGACTGTGTCTGTAGTGTTAAATTCGTTAGGAGAATGCAGGACTTTGTTGTTTGACTTAAATCTGTCATTTACGCAAAAGACTGGATTAACATTGTCATATACAAAATTTATTGTATTATTGTCGTTATAAGGATTGATATTTACTTTTTTAGATACACTTGAAAAATTGTAGTCTGGAAGCGTAAATCTATCATAAGACTTTTCTTTCTTTACTATGTTCTTTAAAGATCTAGTTAAGATACCCGACTTTTTCCTGTATGAACCGTTTGAAAATAAATTAGGCTTATTTCTTATTTTTGGCATATCAATCTATACTTTCATAGTAAAATAAAGAATCATGTCCGTTATTAAGAGAGTAGTCAATTGATCTTCCTCTAGCTGCATAAATTCTTTCTTCTTCTATTACATTATAATATTTTTTGTTCTGCATTAAAATGTCATTCATACTACCATCTGAAAGCTTGTCGTAAAATATATGAGGGTCATTCTTTATTTTTGGGTTGTTTTTTTGATTGTCGATGTCATTATACGGTTTTATTTTTTGTGATTCAAACTTAACGAATCTTGGTTCATTACTTATTTTTGTTGTATTTTTAAATTTTGCTACAACATTAGACGTAGTTTTTGTAATCGGGTTATAATCATAGTTGATACTCTCAAGAACAACTTTTTTTGATCTATTGTACAAAATACCTGGCAATAAATTGTCTTCAAATGGAAAAGATTGTTTTTCTTCCTTAGTAAAATAATCTTGTATAGAAACATTTTCTTCTAAAGAGTTAGTACCATTTTTTGTTGCAAACCCTCTTAAACCTCTTATTTTGTCGACTCCTATACTAGTAAACTTAATATTGCTTAATATATTGAAATGATCAATATTATTTCCTCTTTTATGAATATTAGTCCTATTAAACTGTATTGGATATATAAATCGTTGAATGTCACTTTCGTCAAGTGATACAAAATCAACCATATTCAGCCTAGGTCTATCCTGATATGCTACGCTATCAAGTTCAAGAAACAACTCGTTTTTACTAGCTTCACCATATCTTTTTCTATAAACCTCTTGAAAAGGCTTAAGTTGAACTTGTCCTTCTTTTTCTTCCTTGAAAGGTTTAATTTTATAGCTTTGATCTTCTCTTGTTACTTCTTTATATCTTTGATCAAGAATATTTTTCTGTATTCTTTCATTTTCTTCTCTAACGTCAAAGCCTATTTTAATCCTCTTATTTGTATCTTCCTTGAAACTTGATTTGCTTTTATTGAAGTGTCTTTCAATATTGCTATAGTTGACAATGTATCCAAAACCTTCTTTGAAAAGATGACTTTCAAAACCCTTAATATTAATTACTTTCAATTTTAAACCTCATTTGTTCCTTGAAAAAACTCTGACTGCATTGTCTCTATTAAACATGTTAGAAGAGCCCACAAAGATATCTTCTCTAATATCAGAATTATCCCAGTAAGTCGTATTAAGATATCTTGTATCATATCTAGAATAATCTAAGTTTCTATCGACAACAGAAAATCTACTGTCGCTGTTTTTGTAAGTATATTTAGGTCTTTCAGCTATATGAGATTCATATACAAAGTTAAACCCATTATAGTGAACCTTACTTGGTATTGCATCATCAAGAATTCCTTCAAGTATGTTGTCAAAGTATTTATAGATTTGGTAAAGTTGTCTTATGTTTATTTCGCTTTCAAGTTTGTTAAAAAATACTGATTTTAACTCTTCTAAACTTTGATATCTGTCTTCATAAAGAGAAGAACGGTTACTTAAAGTTTTTGTAAAAAAGTCATTGACTTGAATCATTTTTGACATTTCGTTGTTAATAAAGTTACTTATTGAAAAGTCAATTGTAAATCTTACATCTTCGAAATCCACAAACCTGCTCTCAGTAGAAAAATCCGGACTTTTGTTAACAATACCATGTTCAGTTATTAATTCTTCTGATTCAAATGAATTAATATTAACTCTAGAATAGTTTTCTGGAAAATCAACGCTACTAGCTTGTCTCAGATTGACATAGTCAAAACTATTTATTGGACTAGAATTTTGTAAATCGTCAGGTATGTGGAGATATAGCACGTTATTGTCTTTATTGATTTTAGATGTGTCATTAATCAATGTTATTTTATCACCATTAACAATCTCGGGCAAATTATTGATTACTGTGTTAAATCTTTCTTTTAAATTAATATTATATAACAAGTCGTTATTGGAATTAAAAGGACTTGGGTTCATGTTGTCGTTTTTTAAACCATAACAAAAAAGATCAGTTTTGTGAATTTTAATATCTTGATCTGAAAGATGTTTTTTCCAGACCCTAACTCCCGCAAGATGACAAGCGTTTTCAACTACATAACTCATATTGGCATATTGATTCGCAGATATAGGATATATACTTTGCTGCCCTATTTTTAGCTTAATAACATTTAGTGAACTCGATGGCACCTTGTTAGGAATATTTACTACTAAACTCTTTTTTTGAGACTCACAGTTTTTAGACCCGAAGTCCATCCCAGATATAATAAGATCGTAAACAGAGTAGTTGTCTGTTTTTTTCTTTTTGTTAACACATATATATACCAGTTTTCCAGTTAAAATATCAACGTCATTTAATTCTAGTACTTTTATTTGACTATTGATATTTGTTTCGTTAACATATAACGAAAGCTTTCCTTTTGGTGAGTTGCTATTATTTGTATTTTTCTTAAAAACTAGATTAATAAGTGGATGAACATCAACAGTCGACTCATCTCCTGCGTCTAGTCTAAATAAAGACTGTTCATTAGGTAACGAAGAAATATCGTCCTTGTTAAACTTTAAAAAAGCTTCTATAGAAAAATCTTTATCGAATGCTCCTAAGTCTGTAGGCTGAAAGTTTATTCTGTTAGAATTCAGCAAAACTCTATTTATTGGAAGGCCGGTGTCGTCATACGTAGCAATTAAATTAGAAATATAAGCATCAAAGAAGTTTACAAACTTGACATTTTCAACGCTTCTCACGAAACCTTCTGATATGTTTAACTTGATTTGAGAATTAAATTCTCTAAATCTGATGAAAGTATCAGATTCAAGTCCGAAAGAATTAAACACAGACTTTAGACCCTTTATAGTTCCTTTGCTTCTAACAAAGTCTTGTGAGTTAATTAAAAATCTTTTCCATAAATTATTTTGAATCTGCCTTATAGACGTAGGACTAAACATTTTGTCATAAGTAAGATTTTTATTGTCTAGTTTTTCAATTATCGGACTTGGAAATATCTCCTTAAAATCTATACCGATCTGCTTAAGGGCATAAGGTAATATGACGCCAGCATGATTCGAGTTCTCATTAAGATCATCATAGTCAATTTTAAGTATTTTAACAATATGATCAACATAACACTTAAGCCCATCAAAAAACCTAGACCATATTGAAAGTAAATTAAAAATTGTTGAATTGTTAGGCTTTGTTATTCCCATTAATTCAATTTCATTTCCTTTGATTTGAATTGACTCTTTTGATGCATATATGTCTGGTAAACCATCAAAGTCTGACCCATCAACAAATATATATTTTGGAAATAATTTGAAGAATGAGTTTGGGTTTTCTTTGTCATATTCTTCAGCTGCTAATAGTATTTGATTTTGTTGATCTTTAATAGAAGAATAATTTAAAAATATCACAGGTGCATAGTCTTCTTTTTCATAAATGACAGGGGTTTTGATCTCTATATTGTTATAAGAAAATTTTGTTCTAAAACTACTTGACACAGAAGATTCTGGGTAAAGACTGTTATCAGAGTTTTTTCTTATAAGTCCATGTACTCTATTTCCACTGCTATCGAGTGTTATATGATTATTTGTAAAAGCACCACTTGGTTCATTAAACTTGTAATATACTTGAAGACTTCCTCTTGCATGTATTTCTTTTTGACTTTCGTCATAGATGTCATTTATTGTTCTATTTCCTATGAAAAATCTAAATTCGTCTAAGGCACCCTTGAGCCCAGAAGTTTTACCCGTATCAAGCGTTCCACCTGCGGCGTATAAATGACTAGCTCCATTTCCTATATTAACATTAGACGTCAAGACAGACTGTTCGAACTTTGAGTTACTTGATATTGACCCTTCGCTTGTAGCTTGAACCTTTAAACCATTTTTATATATTCTAATGAGTCTCTTGCCTTTTAACGACAAAACTGAAGTGTTTATGTGAACAAACTCATTAACAGGTATCGTTGCATAACATTTTTGATATTCGTTTTCATGGTTAATTAAAATGTTTAATTGACATGTATTAGTTGTATCATTAAAGTTATTTAGAAATATTGTGATTCCTTTGTTTTCACTCTTTTTTTGAAAAACTATTTGCACAGCGTTTTCTGTAGTATCAGTATCAACCCATAGCCAAAAATCAAACGAGAACTTTCTTTTATTAAAGTCGAAAAGCCCTTGTTTCTTTTGCCCTTTAAAGTCATCTAAAATATTTCCAGTCTTGTCTATTACAAAAACTTCGTTATCACCATTAAATCTAAGGTAATTTAAAGATTTCGGCACTTTATTGTCAAGAATATATTTCGTAAATCCATCTAATGATTTGTAATACTGGAAGAATTCATATTCAGACTTGTCATAAGGAAACTCATTGAAGATCTTTTCATATGCATAATGAACTTTGCTTACTGCAGAGTCAAAAAATACATGGTTTTCAAACTTTGAAAAGTCTAGGTCTTCAAGTTGCTGTGTTGAGAAAAAGCCATCATAGCCGTCTAGTCTTCCAAAAAATTCATTAATATTTTGTGAATTAACTTCGTCGCTAGTTTTTACAGTATGCTTTGACTTTCTATTTCTTTCAACAGAACTGTTTTGAATTGTTCTGTTGTACGAGGTTTTTTTAAGTTTTGCATCGTTTCTTAAAACTTTTTCAAGGGATGCTGATCCAGGTGGTGCCATTATTTAAACCTCACAATCAACTTTCTATCTTCGATTTTCTTTTTAAGGCCTGTTAAGGGATCTGTATACTCAAATACAAATCCTACACGGAGTCCTTTATATATTTTTGATGCATGTAAGTTCGCTATATAAAATTTACCATTAAAAAACATTGAAGTATCGTCAAAAGATGCATCGTTTTCTAATAAAGTTTTTCCTGTATCGACATCATACATTTTATAACTTATCATACCCAAATCTTCAGATACTAAGTCAAAAGGTACCTTGATAGATTTGTATTGTCTTGCCATGTCAATAAAACTAAACTTTAAAGTTTTTATAGCATCATCAGCACTAATTTCTTTTTGCTGTGTATCTAAAACAACCCTGAGCTTCTTAAACAAGTCCTCTTCTGAAGTTTCAGGCAAATGAAAATCTACTTTTTCATTTTTAAGAAGATATTTTTTTCCACCATTTGCAACATAGTATTTAAAGTCGATTTCAACTTTACTATTTTTCTCTAAATCACTTTGAAACTTACTGCTGCTATTAAATCTACTTATTGTAGACAATGTGGCACCGTTTGGACCAGGAACAGTAAATTTCTTAATTCCTGATAGTGTGCTTCCCTTATAGTCACTTACTGTAGTTGATGATATTGTTGCAGCAAAAATATTAAAATTGGTCTTGTTTTCTTTTAAAATAATTGAGTTGTTGGCATCAACATTTTTAACTACAAAACTTTCCTGTGTTAAAGTCGGTTCAGAATGTGATATTTTAATCTCTTTTTTAATGTTATCAACACTTGAGTTAACGTTAAAGTCAGCAGTTGAAATTAGTGTAGAAAGACTGTCAAGTGATGTTGTTCCTGAAGTTAGCGTAAAACTAGAAATATTGACAACTCTCGCTGCGTCAACTACATTGTCGATTGTCGATCCGTTAGTGTTAAATCCAAATGTTGTTAGTGTACCTGAAGTGTTAGTGATTGATAAGTAATCACCTGCTGCAGGTGTTCTTAGAAGTCTCAAAACCGTTTCACTTATTGTTTCGTCCTCGTATCTCATCTGCAGATGAGTATCCTCTCCAGGAAAAGAAGTCAACTTTTTATTAATAAGATTTGTTACGTAAAAGTCTTCTTTGACATCTAAGAACCTTTTTTTGTTATCAAAATTAACAATTTCAAAATTTTCATCTTTTGTCTTAACTTGAAGTTTTGGTCTGTTAAACATATAAGACAGATTTCTGCTTCCTAGTCTTTTTAAGAAATAAGTGTTTTCATCAAACAAATTGTCATAAGCTATTTCTATGACAAATGTTTGTGTCTTATTTTCTGGAGCTGGCGCGGATAAGAAGTGTTCGACATAACTTGTTATATCAAAAACTACATCTTCATTACCTTTAACTACTGTGAATGTAGACTCATATGTGGACCCAGCATACACTTCAGCGTCTGTTACAAACCCCGGAACACTCCAGTTTTTGCTTTTGTTAATTGTCTCAAAGCTAGCGCCTCCTTTGTCTGAAAAGTGCAGGGTGTCCCTGCCAATGCCTTCGTCAAAGTCATAATTAAGAGGTCTAATTCTTAAAGTATAGTCTTTGCTCGAAGTTGCAGCTGCACCGACATCTGATAGTGTAATAAAAGTTTTATATTGATCGGTATTAAATATAGATTCTTCTTTGTCCGAAATGTGATCGTCTAGTATACTTGCTAAATCAAAATTAATCAAAACTGCTGAATGTTCAAACCTTTTAAAACTCTTTATACTAATCGATGCTTGTCCTTCTGGAACAGTGATTATAGTGTCGCCAGAAGCTCCAGGATTGTCCTGTATTAATAAGATTTCTGTACTGCTTAGTTTATATGCGCTAATAGCAAAGCCAACAACGTTGTTTATTTCTGTGATCAAACTATCAAAAGAAATAAATCTTGTATTTTGGCCATTAAAGTCTGCCTGTAGACCAGTATCATATTCAAATGTTTTAGAAACTCCTAGTGAATCAATAATTGTCACAGTATTTCCGTCTGTAAGATTACTCACTATGAGTAGTGCTCTAGACTTTACATTTTTGTTTTCTTGATATATCTTAAAAAGATCAAGTGTCGATGCTTGACCAAAGTTTGCTGAAACGCCTTGATTTAATGACGTTGAAAGATCTGTTATAAACGTGTCTTTTTTTGCAATTTTAGTAATAATCATTTAATCATCCGTTCCTAACAACAATGTCAAAGTCTAAATGTTTAAGTTCAAATATTCCACCTCTATTGGGAAATATAAATCCGTCTTGAAACTGTTGTTGTGGAGAAAAAGAGTTTCTTGCATATTCAATATCAATTTCTTCTTCATCATCAAAAAAGTCGTCTTGAAAATTCTTAGACGTTATAAAATTTTCAGGCAAAGTAACAATACTAGAAACCCCAGGAGTATTCAGTACTATATTAACAATATCATTGACATTAATTGCCTCGTTTATCTGGAGTATTTCAAATCTCATATTTTGTACTATTCTAGAAATTACATTGTCAAGTACTTCTTCGACAGTATAGTTTGACTTGATTTTCAATGTTAAGTCAATACCAAAGTTAAAAATTGGTGCATCTATAATATTGAAACTATCACCTAAAACTCTATGTTCATCAATGTAATTTTTCAAGTTAATCTTTAATGCATCGTTTGCATAGACATATTGTCCTTCTTGGTTTCGACATATGACAAAAATATCTTTAGCAAGGTTTGTATACTCATTATTTAAGACAGCAACTTTGTGAACTTTTCCAAAGTCCGAAGGCATTGTATAAATTCTTGATATTAAATCTTTCTGGTTGACAATTCTGTTTTGCATCGTAATTGCATTTGGGATTTGATTTCTCATCTCTTCTAAAGATAAACTATTAGATCCACCCACAGCTTCTTCTTCATTTAATGCATCTAAAGACTCTAAGATTTGATCTGTAATTTCTTCCAAAGACTGTCCTGATGGCGGACTCTCTATGTTATAATAAGGAAAAACTATTATAGGCCTGACAATAGTTTCTATAGATTCTTCTGGAACATTATGATTAACACCACCACCATGAACATACTTTACTGTGACGGTTTTGCCTGCAGGTGAAACGCCTAGAGAGTTAGAAGTTAAAAGTGCGCCTGGATCAATTGAAATACTGTTGTCATAATCTCTATGTTTTAAAGGCAAAATAAAATCTTCAGGATTCGTTAGTAAGTTATCTTCTATAGTTTTACCTCTACCATTTCCAAATCTAATTGCTGAGGTGTTGTTTAAAAAGTTTCTTTCAACCGTATATCTGAATGGTGCAACAGTTGGATAGAAATATTTTTCTTTGGCATTTTCAACTTTTAAATAAACTGTGCTCTGGCTCAAAAAGTCTACTTCATAGTATTCATTTAAGTCGTTGTCTAATATGCTAGTAATTTTTTGTATATTAGGGTTTTGTAAATTATAGCTTAAAAACAAATCTTGATCGTCTGATGGGAAAGACACAGTCTCAGTTGCAAAGTCTCCGCTTGTACAAAGGCCCTTCTTTTTAAGGATTAATGTTTGAGGGGAACCATCATCATCAACTTCTGCAACCTCCTTTTCGTATCCAAAACCAAAATCAACATCTTCAGCGAGAATAAAGTTTATTCCACTAACTGATGTCAAGACCGTGCCAGCTTTAACAATAGGCAGTTGATATTCTAAAGGTTGCAAAGCGTTAAGTGGAGCTGCGTCGTCAATATCAACTTCAACAAAAAAGCTAACATTGACACTTGACGCTGTTGCGCCACCACCTTTTATTCCAGCACGTCTCAAGTGACTAATTATATTCTCAGAATTAACTGAGTTTTCATAGTTTAATTCGTTCATTTGCTGGTCAACGTAATAAGTTAAAGAGTCACCAACAATTGAAGCAAAATCAAGAAGCATTCCACCTAAAGAACTTTCAGAAAAGTCCTGTATTTGATTTGAAAAGTTTGAGCGAGCATAATTTAATAACTCACCTCTAAACTCATCAAAGGTTTTATTGATATATTGATCTTTTCTTTGGTTTTTAAGCTTTTTTGTTATATTAGCTGACATTAAGCGGACCTCCTAATTGTCAATTCTATGCTATTAGTTTCATTTTCAAAGCCTTCTATTAAATATCTTATAACTACTTTGAAAAAGTCAGCACTGTCTTCTTCGTTGTTTGTTATGTTTTTGCTTTCAAAATCTAATAGTTGTATGAAAGGAAAATATTTCCTTACACTGATACTTACTTCTTCCATAACTATGCTTTCAATTTGTTCGACAGTCAAATCAGTTCTATTATAAATAGAAGATATACTTGTTCCAAAATCAGGCTTGCATAAAAGTTCTCCTTTTTTTGTTAATAAAAAAGTTTTGAAATTATTTGAAACTTGACTCTTAATGTTTTTATTCATTTTAAACAAAGTCTCGTTCGGAGAAAAGCTTTTCTCTAAAGGCATACGTATTCCAAGCGGAAGATCTTCTGAAGAATTGCTTTGTTCAATATTCTTCTTAATACTTTCTACTTCTTGAATGCTTTTGCCTGTATTTTTAAAAATAGTCATAAATACCTCAATGCTAATTATTTAATGAAGTATATTGCTTAGGATGTTTTGCTTATTTTACTTAAAATTTTATCAATATTGTCTTCTATTTTTGACAGTCTTTGTGATAAATCTTGTTCTCTTTTCATTTGCGCTTGACTAATACTTCTCTCCAGTTCAGTCGTCGCAGATATGCTTTTAACTTCTATGTTTTTGACTGCTGTAGTTAGACTTAGATTCAAAGAAGTTAATAGTTCAATAATAATGCCGATACTAACTGCAGCAGTCCCAGCTCCTGCGATAGCTGCTGGGCTCTGTGACGTTATTTTGCTTGAAATACTCGATAGCGCTAAAGTAAACTCATTTGAAATTGATTTGTTTATGTCTTTTCTAGTCGACAAGACGCTTTCTAGTAAAGTTTTAGTTACATGCATATCTTCCCTAGAAACGTCTAATATTTCTTGCAAATAAGATTTAAGTTGCTCACCCAAGACAAGAGATTGCATTTCTTCGCTTTCACCTAATCTTATAAGCGATCCTTTGCCGTTTTTAAAAGTTCCTTTGCTTTTTTCTAAGTCGGAACTTCCGATAAATATCCTATTTCCGTCTATTAATATATCGCCGTCTCTATTAATCCTAATTGCTGAAATGGTGTCTTTATTAGATTCTTTGTCATTATACTCTTTGATTATTCCAATTTCTCCATCGCTTTTTCTACAAAGCAAAGAAATACTGCTTGATGTCATGTTGATATTTGGAATATCTTTATTAAGATTTTGATCTTCAACTATTTTTGAAAACTTTCCTAAATTAAATTTTTTCTGGTCATCTTTTAAGCTACTACTCACCTCAGTCTCTTCTAAGTCATGACTGTAAGCTGTAAGATTTAATTTTTTGTCCAGAAATTGGTTTGCATCATCATAAAAGTCATATGACTCTGTCAAAGTGAGTCGAGATGCATCCTCTATTACACTAGTAGCACCCTCAGAAAAGCTACTTTTATAATCTTTATCCTGTGTGCTATAGAATTCTGGGTGCTTTAATCTTTCTTCTTTATTGTCATATGCAACTACATTAGGTAATTTTTTACTCTTGAACTGCTTAACAATAAACTCCTTACCAACATGTTCTAAGCCTTTTTTGTCTATTAGCGTTCCTTTGATTTCTCTAAAATCATTTTTAACAAACTTACCAATACCAGCTGATATTGTTACTTCACCTTGATTACTAACATTGCTATATTGACTATTACTAGAGTTAACAGAAGACAGTCTGATTAAAGTATTGTTTGATCCTTGTATAATCGTATCCCCAGGTAGCTTAGTCACATGCGGGACAAATCTGTGTCTTCTGTTGTTTATGTAATTGTTTATATAAGAAAGTTCAATATCGTCTAACTCAAAAGTTTTTTCTGCAAAGGAAGTATAAGGCATAACCATTTTTGTTTCTAAAAACTCATTATGGCTTTTTTGATTTCTTTTTTTGTTTGCGCCTTTTACGTTTTTATTTTGTCTTTCCAGATCTTTTGAAAGTGTACTATTGATTATTCCAATCAAGCTATCTCTGTCGCCGTATGTATAATTAACATCTTCAGATGTTGAAAATGCATGAATTCTGCTTACCCAATAAGAGTTAATATCAAAACTAGAGTTAAAAAGGGTTGGGTCTTTTTCGTACTTATAAATCCACACATACTCACCAACTTTTAGAGGCATTTTAAAGTGTGAAGAAAAGAATGGAAGGGATATAAAGTAGCTAGAGCTTTCTCCGTCTCTATGAACAATAGATTTAGAAAAAACAGTTTGATCTGGTAATATGCTTAAAAAGTCAACTAAGTTTTTAGACTTTTTACTGTCGTTGAAGAACTTAGTAGTTAGATCTAGCTTTGACAACTCGCTATATACAGCATTACCATTACTTTTTTCACTATTTATAATATATAAACATCTTGACTTTATAAACATATAGACATCACTTAATCTAACTTAAACGTTAATTTTGTTAAAGATATCATCATCTGATATCTGTTCTGTTTTTTCTTCTTCTTTTGCAATCAGCTCAGCTAACTTAAGTATTTGATCGTTTGATTTGCTCATTCTCTCAATATACTTTGACATAATCGCACCAATATTCATGTGTTCGTTAATCCCACCTTGCATAGAAATATATGCATCATTGAACATCATTTTTGACTTTTCTCTGTCCTCTAAAGCATTTTCATATATCTCTTTCCAGAGCATCTTTTTCTTGTCTTCTAGCGAGTCAATATTGTCAAGAATATCAGAAAAATTCTTTATTTGATTTTCTTTTTCATCATTTTTATCAATATTTTTTGATATTTTTTCAACATTCATTTTCTTGTCCTTAAAATAAATAAAAGTCTGTATTAGGCCCAGACATTTTCTTAAAGTGTTTTCTAATATTAGACAAACTAGCACTAAGTTCTGTGCTGTTTAGACCTGATATTTCTCTGAGATAGACAAATATTGCACGTTTATTTAAGAAGTCTAAGTCGTCAACATTATTAAATATTTGCTGTATTGCATCAACGCAATTCAAGTCTCTTTGATCCTTAAGCTTGTGACGTATTCTGTTTGTCATCTCCATAAGCATAGGTACTAAGATTTCTTGATCAATATTATTTTCATAAGCTTTGGCAACATCTGGTTCTATTCTATTAAGCTGGTGCTTTTCGTAAGAAGTAAAGTCATCTTTACAGTCTATGTTGACGCTTCTTCGTGCGTGCTTATAATGACGTCTTGCATGGATTGTGAGCCAGTTTTTTGCAACAACATTAAAATAAGAAAAGGCTTTTGTACCATTATCAGGTTTCCACTTTGGTATTGTTTCATATAGAAATGTTACACAGTCATGCTTCAAGTGATTAATATCCTCAATAGCTGACTTAAATTGATATACTGAAACCAGACTATTAACTAATTCCTCAAAAGCCGGCTGAATGTGCTCAGAATATGTTTGATCTTTTTTTCTCTTGTGATCTAATTTCTGGTATTCGGCAATTTTTTGTTGTGTTAATGCTGTGAAATAGTAATTTTTCTTTTTCTTTTTCTTATTAGTTAAAGCTATCGTTTCACTCATTTTGGTTGACTTTCCATTTATTTCACTTCTTCTGTCTCTTCTGACTCTTCTTCTATTTTTTCTTTTATCTCTACAGAATTAGAAAGTCTTTCTGCGACATACAAAATAGATAGTCTGACTTCATAAATTTCTTCTACTATTCTCTTAATCTCAGGACTATCAAAAAAAACAGGTATCTTAAGGATTTCACTGAGGCTTTGATATTTCTGATCTATTGCGTCCAAAGAATCTTCTATAGCTTCTTGAACTCTTAAGACTGCTATAGCAAACTTAAAGCAGAAGTAACCAAAGAAGACTGTTGTGAAAGCCAATATTATTTCTAAAATACTCATCTTATAAATCACTCTTAAAAAATTTTTTATAATTATCTATTATATTCTCAATAGAATAATTTTGTTTAATAAAATTTTTCCGATAGTTAGCTACTTTCCTGTACTTTTCTTCGTTTTCAAAGAAATCTTCAAGGCATTTCATCATACTTTCTCCTTTAAACTCTGCCCACTTAGGCGTAGAATCTAAATCAACAAATCTGCTATCATGATCAAAATCTATTAAGTCATAGTCAATCTTTACAAAGTCATCATGCATAAATTCTTTATAAGCTGAATAGTTTGTTGCAATGACAGGGAGACCACAAGCAGCTGCTTCTAATATAGGCAAACCAAAACCTTCAGCTCTTGTCCCAGACAGTATGCAAGATATTTTACTTGATTTGTATATTTTAACTAAATCTTTAATAGAAGCACTTCCAAAAAGCATAGTAATTTTGCTTAACTTATCTATACCGAACTCATCTTCCAAAAGCAATTTTATACTCTTTAGATCACTTTTTGTATGCTTTCCGTAGTTGATTTTTAAAACAACACCAATATCTTTGTCTTCTACAAAGTCCAAAGCACACTTAATGGTTTTAATAATGTTTTTTCTGTCTGACCTACTGTCATTGCTTGTAACTTGTGATATCACATATATGTTTTTGTTATATTTTAGCTTGTGCAATACGTCAGTCTTAAAATCTTCATGATTGTCAATGTAACCGAAGTAGGCTTCGTTTATTACTTTGATCTTCGTGTATAGTTTTTTACCTGTTTTCTTAGAAGTTTTAACGAAAGCTGCTTTTGTAAACTCAGAAGGAACAATTATTTTGCTCATCTTGTTTGCTTCGTCAATCCACGATGATTTTACTATGTCTGCTTCAAATCCTGCAGTAATTCCAATATTTTTCTTTGCTAAGTTTTTCCATTCATCGGGTAACAAAACTTGAAAAGATTCATCAAAATTAACATTACTCGTAGGTTTTTTTGCATATGCCAAAATATCTTTAACAATACCACAGTTATATTCTTGATTTAATACCCAAGAAGTATTTCCCCAATTTGTCGGTATTATATAAAGGTCTATGTTTGGTCTTTTTAACAAAGCTTTGAACACCTGCCTGCAATGTTCACCATATCCTGAAACTGTTAAAATTGGTCCTTTTAATAAAACTTTTTTCTTAATCAAAGTTTACTATCTCCAATCCAAATTCTTTTTTAATGTTATGTTTTTGAATAGTGTTGTGAATTGACTCATGCCAAAGATCAATTGTTGTGTCATAATCAAAAGCTTTTTTGGCGTATTGTTCAACTTTTTTACTCAATACAGACATGTTTTCTGGACTAATCTTAAACAAAGAAAAAATAGCTTTTGCTACGTCGTGACAGTCAACATAATCTTCATATATGTAAGGAATACTTTGGCTTCCAGCAATTGACTTAACTTTTGGTTCAAGAGCAACTCCATTTTCTGAGTTGTCTTCAAAATCAACAACTTGTCTATATAAGCCTCCAGTTTTGGTAGCTATAATTGGGTTTCCAACTTGCATAGACTGTAATGTTGTTAGTCCAAAGCCTTCGTTATAACTGATGTTAATACACACGTCAGAAATATTATGAATTGTATTGATCAACTCATCACTTAACTTCTCAGCAGACAATGCTAAAGTATCAGTTATATCTAACATTTCAGCAACTGCAATGAGATTTTGTCCTGCTTTATCGTTCGGATTTGTATGTAACAAAAGAGTCACACTGTCTCTTTCTACGTCACTTAACATGTCAACAAAATACTTCCAGGAAAGAAGAACATCAGCTGGTCGCTTTCTTTTACAATTTCTATTCATCCATAAACAAACAAAGTTGTCTTTTCTTTTCTCCCCTAGAATTCTTTCTTTTTCTGCTTGAATTTTATCAATAGACATTCTAAAAAACTCGTCTTGAGGAAATGCATGAGGAATAAATCTTGTTTTCTCTGGATATTTTTTGCTACAAAGTTTATATGTCAAATAAGAGTGACAATTAATTGCGTCAGTTGCATCATATAAGGCGTCATTAAAGTTTGGATATGGTTCATTGTCCCAAACATGCCACCACAAAATAGGACACACTTGTTTAATCTCATCTTCAATCTCAAATAACCACTCAAAAAATCTAGGATCAGAAAAAATAATTAAAGCATCAGGCTTTTCATTTAAAAGAACAGATCTTAACAGCGTTTTGTTACCAAAACCATCTATTGGTTTAATTAAAAAGTTATCACATACCTTAACAGTATCATAGTTGCTATGCTTAATAGCAGCCCCTAGTTGTATAAAAGTCATGTCTTTCTTTCCAAGAAGACCTTTAACTAAATAGTTTGTTTGAACACCTACACCGCTAGGTGATTGAGCATGGTCTGAAATTATTAGTATTTTTTTTTTCATGTTTCCTTACGTACAATGGTCAGTTTCAGGTTTATTGAATTCGCAAAACATACAAGAATTTTTATTCTTGAGATACATTCCTTTTTCAACAGTTTTAATCATACTTCTTACAAGTTTGTTACTTTTATCTAAAGTTTTAGGGCCACTAGAAACTTTTATTAACTGACATGATTTTCCGACTTTTTTTACTTTTTTAAGTAAAACAAAACCACACTGTATTTTTTTCATATCAATATGATTTTTTGTTCCCCAGAAATATTTATATAGTACGACTTGAGCGTGGGTCAAAAAGTCTCTTTGTTTGTCTAAAGACCAACCTCTTCCATTTGAAGTCTTCCAGTCAATAACCCAGTACTTATAGTCGCCTGCATGTGGAACTTTGATAATACAGTCGATAAAGCCTTTAAACTTTGTTGTTAAACCTGGAATATTTTCATACAAATCTTCCTCAGCACTTACAAACTCCCATCCAGGAAATGTTGTGTCTAAAAAGTCAGGTAAAGATAATAAACTAGCTTCAGACCAATCAGTCCAGTCTTTTTGTTTGTTATGCTTGTACTTCCATCCTTGAAGTTCAGCTCTTATCTTTTGTAATTGTATAAAATCTTCAGAGTCAAATCCATGTTCTTCCCAAGCAAGACGAATTTTTTCTTTAGTTTCATCTATTTTTAATTCTTTTGTTTTTAAGAAATGCTCGCATGCGTCATGAATAATCGTTCCATAATGCAAATGAGGAGATTCCTCAAAAGTTTTTAGCTTATCAACATATAAGAGCTTGTGGCGCCATCCACATTCTTTCCACTGTCGTACTTCTGAATATGAGATATGTTCTTTTAAAATAGTCATTATAGACCTCGCTTTCAAATAATATTGTATGATGCCAACGAATATTTTAAAAACTTAATATGAATACTTAGTAAATGCTTAGCTTGTTTAATATTTAGTATGTACAGCTTTATATATATTTAATCGATTAAAATTCATATTCTTAAGAAAGGAATTACAATATGGCAACATATACAGATCAACTGGTTGTGTACAGTGCAGGATCGTTAAAGAAGATGGGAGACAGTGAAACGATCGAAATTCACGGAATTACAGTTCCCGATGGTGGTCTAACACTTGCATCTACTGTAGTAACTTCAACTGCAGATGAACTTAACTTTCTTGACGGCGCGACTTCTGCTAACAATACAGCAGACAAAGCTGCTATTCTAGGAACGAGTGGTAATCTAGATATTACTGGCAATCTAGATATTACTGGCAATTTAACAGTAAACGGTACTACTACGACTGTTAATTCAACAACTTTGACAGTCGATGATAAAAACCTTGAGCTTGGAAGTGTTGACACCCCAACAGACACCACCGCTGATGGTGGGGGTATTACGCTAAAAGGTGCAACAGACAAAACATTATCTTGGGTCAACTCAACAGACTCATGGACTTCTTCTGAGCACCTTGATCTTGCTAGTGGTAAAGATTTTAAAATTGCAAACAGTTCAGTTCTGAGTGCTACAACATTAGGCTCAGCTGTAGTTTCTTCTTCGCTAACTAGTGTTGGTACACTTACATCACTTGCTGTTGATAACATTAGAGTTGATGGTACTACAATTGGTCATGTTGATGATATTGATCTTATTACATTAACAGATGGACTCGTTACAGTTGCAGGAGAAATAAGTGTAACTACTCTTGATATTGGTGGGACAAATGTTACGTCAACAGCAGCAGATTTAAACATTTTAGATGGCGTAACAGCAACTGCAGCAGAACTCAACACCCTTGATGGTGGCACAAGCGCAAGTTCTATTACAGTTGTTGATGGAGATAGAGTTGTCATGAATGACAATGGGACGATGCTGCAAGTTGCAGCTTCAACACTTAAATCCTATTTCCAGACAAATGTAACAGCTTCATCAATCGCCGCTGATGATATTGGTGCAGGTGATGCCGCGGTCGAGATCACAACTACTTCGGGTAACATATTGATTGATGCGCCATCTGGTCAAAGCATTGATCTTCAAGTTAATAATAGTAACGTTGTAGAGATTGCAAGTGATGAAGTAACTATAAGTCAAAAACTTGTTCTTGATGCTAGCGCAGGAATCACACTACCTGTTAGTCCTGCAAACTCAGCGATCTCTTCAGGCGATATTATTTCTCTTTCGATTGGCGGCGGAGCGTCTGCGGGAGCTGACTTGGCAGATGCAGACGCTGGTGCAGAGACTGTGCAAATACCGGCTGGGGTTGCACTAGATGCTGTTAGTGGTGCATCAGGCGGCACTTTAGACTGTCATACAATTTCCGGATCAAAAATTACTGTTAATTTAGCATCTGCTGAAACAATTGATCTAGGTATGCCTGTTTATCTTTCGACTACAGCAGGAAAAGCCACAGGGACAGTCCCGACTTCAGGATATGTTTACGAGCTTGGAATCTCACTAGCTGTAGTGAGCTCTGCATCTACAGCATCAATTCTCTGGAGGCCGCAATTTATTGCTGATCTTGGTTAATTAAGGTAAATAATTAGCAACACAAGTGTCTAATCATTTAAACTCTTAGTCTATTAACAGATATAATTAATATTTAGTTAATAAACAGGAGTTTTTATGTATAACAAAGAAGTAAAAATTGGCTTAGGTGAAGCTGTTTCTAGACTTCTCAAGCTTGAACTGACTAGAATTAATGGTCTTTACAAGATGCCTGAGCTAGCAGTTAAAGAAAGAGACATGCTTTTTGAAGCGCTAAATGAGATTAAAATTAATTTAGGCTTCGATTGTGACGGTGATGGCGTACCAGACACAGTTGAGATATTTGAACAAAGTGCTAGCACATCATGCTGTAGAATATCAAGCCTATCAGAAACGTCTGCTGAAAAGGTGGAAGTTAAGCCTGTTGAGGTTCCTAAGAAGTCTGCCCGCGGCAGACGCAAAAAATCAAAGAAGCAATCATAGGAGTAACCAGAAATGACACTGTTTGAACTTTTGGCTTGTTATGGCCTAACCTTTGGATTGATGAATAAAACATTGTGGCTTCAAAACAGATCACAATTTGCTTCATCTTTATTGAACTGCTCTTACTGTACAGGATTTCACAGTGGATGGATCATATATTTAATATCATATCTCAACAAACTAGACGTCAAAGACAGTAGCAACTTAAAAAATTTAATACTGTACTCTTTTGCTAGCGCATGCTTCTGTTATGTTCTAGATGTCTTTGTACAAAAAATAGAAGAATAGAGAACAATCAAGACCAAATGTCATCTTCATCTAACTCAATGTCATTTGCAACCTCATAATTCTGATAGAATGTTTCAACTTCTGGCAGCGCTTTATTGTCTAAATCAATAGTTATACTATGCTCTTCGTTTGTGCTTAAAACATTAATTGTTTTAGTTGAAATATTGTTTTTTGCAACAACGTTGTTTGTATATGAATAAGACAAATTGTTGTCTACAGTCAAAGTACTTTCATTTCCTATGAAAGAATCAGAAAGCTGCCTTTGAGAACTTGAAGAGGAAACGTTAGCGAATGCGAAACCTAGGTTGACATAGCTAACAGCAGGATGAGATAAGTTTTGAATAACATTGATTGATATAGAACTGTTTGTTCGAATCAGACTTTTACTGTTTGTATAAGATAGAGTTGGAGTATACTCAACATTACTATACGCAGAAGAATATTCGCTACTGTTAGCCATTCCTCTTTTCTCATTGTCAACAAAAATCGATGCTGAGTTTTTAGCTCTACTTATACCTGTAAGACTCATATCTATAATCCTTCTTAAAGACTGAATGCTGCTGATATTGATATTGGACCGGGACCACTCACAGTAATAGGAACGTTTGTATCAGTTGTAGTTGTTGTTGTTACTGTGATTGAAGTAGAACTGTTACTTGTAAACTGTGCATTGGCGCCGTCAATTTTAAGTTGTACGCTTTTTGCGATCCTAGCACTGCTACTATCATATGCATTAACATTTACAGACGTCGAGATGTTTGAACCTGAGTAAGTTAGGGATGTATTTGCAAAGTCTATTGTAACTGTGCTCGGTAAAGCGTCTGCTATTAAGTGCACTTTATGATCGATGACAGCAAAAGTACTATCAATAGAATTTGATACTGCTGTAGTGTTGTCTGCTTTTGAAGAAAGCCCTATTATTCTTCCACTACTATCCTGTGTAACTCCTACAAAGTCTCCAGGCTCAGAAGCTGTCTCAGACCAGCCGTTATTCCATGTATAAATCTTTAATTCACCAGAAGTCACAACTGCTATTTTGTTTCTGTCTGTATTCAAGTGAACAAAATCAAATGCATTCACTTGGATTGAGCTATGAAAAGTTAAACTTGAAAAGTCTGTGCTATCAATTTGATATGATACCATATTTTTCGCAGTAGCGCTTTGACGTGCGACTCCTGCTGGAGAGCTGTATGATGGCAAATAATGTAGATAATAACTGCCACTAACTTCTGTAATGAAAAGATTAGAACGCGTCATCGCTCCCAAATTATCGCTAGAAGTTAGTGGATAAGTTAAATAGTCTGTAACTGAGCCTGATGGGTATACCATAGAGCAGTTATTTGCTGTTAATGATCCTGCATTAGAATTTGATGATTTATCCCACTGTAGATAGAGAAAGCTGATTTCAAAAGATTCATTAGCTACTGGATAGTAAGCATAACAAATATCAGTTTCACCGCTAATAGGCGAATCTATAAACTGTGAAGCTCTTGCTCTAAGCATAACCTTTACAGCTGCTGATGCTGTGGTAATATTAGACTTTGTTATTGTTGCAACAGTGTTTATTGTTCCACTTGAAACGTCATAAGATTCTGCAGTGAATATATTATCTACTCTATTTTCAAACGTAGCATTTTGTTGAGCGTAACTATTTGAGTTTTCATGAGTTTCTAGAAACATTAGAGTGTTGTCGTTATTTTTACCGCAATAGTAAAAATTATTTGGCTCAAAATCGTCGTAAGCGCCGCCAATACTCGAGGCACCTTGATTAGGACTTAATATTGTAGTTTGATCATTTAAAACCAAACTCCCGTCATCTTCTACAGTCTCATAAGAAGCTCTAGAAACGTGATTAGCTAGTGTTTTGAAATAATAAGAACTGTGAGCATCATATCGCGCGTGATAAGAAATAAAGTATATATACTTGTTTGCTGTATCAACATAAACAGGATATTTGTGACCGTGGAAATTTTGGCTTTGAATAGTTGACAAGCCAGTAGCAACGGCATCTGGGTTGGAAAAATCATTTCCTTCTACAAAGAAATATGTTTGTGCATAAGGCATATAAGTTTGAACACCGTAAGGCAGCATAATCAAATGAAAGTTTTTTCCACCTGTAGAAGTAAAACTAAAAACGTTTGAAGACATATTCAGAGTTTGATCTGATTCTAAATTATGATCTCTGCTACCCATACTGCTATAGAAACTTATTGGGCCACCTAGAGAGTTTCCTGTATTTTGACCTGTTTGCAAGCTAGGCGCTTTAGCAATAAGAGCTGAGGCAATAAATCCATTGACTAATTCTTCTTTAACTTTGTTATTTAAAAGCGCTGTGCATGGTTTTTCAAATAATGGATAGAGTGTATTAGCATCGTATGGACGACTGTCTATCCATAACGTGCTGTCACTTGGGTTAATAACTACACCCGTATTAGTTTCTCCTGCTGAATATCTGTTGCCTTTTTTTGTTACATTAAATTTTTTAAATATTGCCATTATTCTTCTTCTCCCAAAGGTGACTCAGTGTCAATTCTTCTAGCAAGACTATTTGTTAAAAACCAACTGTAAGCTTCATTAATATTAGCAAAAGGCGCATTTCTAGGTGATCCGGGAATAGAAGGATTACCAATAGTCTTTTTAATGAGAATACCATTGTGATCTTTGATCAAGAGGTCACCGCTAATTATTTCTAGATTTACATAAATAGGTAAGCCGTTTTCATCGACATTTATTTGATGTTTCATAATATTTAAATACTCACTTTCTATCTTTAAGAATTTTTATAGAGAAAGCTAATTATTGCTTCTCCACCAGGGTCGCTTGATGTTGTAGATACGACACTATATGTTACTTCGTCACCTGCACTAATAGGAAAAGAAAAAACTGCGTTCGTTTCTTGACTCACATCATTTGCAGCAAAAACAGCATCAAAAATAATAGCTTGACTTGAAGAGCCAATGTTTTTATAAAATCTTAAAATAGTACTTCCCGTTCCCGTTGCATTATCTTTCAATTCACAAACGATCTTGTTTAAAACAATATCGATTTTAGGCACCCAAGGAGTACTACTATTACCGACATTAAACTTCTTTTTAATATAAAGATCTTTTTGAAACGTTTCTTTATATTGAATTTGTTGTATATAAGTCATTATATTTAATTAATACCTTTCCTCTTCAACCTAACTTAAATAATGTACCAGTCTTTACCAGAACTTCCACCAGAAACGATCGTATAACTATCGTATTGACTCATCGTAATACTTGTTTGACCGTCAATAAGATCATCAGTTCCACCCAAGGAGCCTCTTTGCTCTGCGTTTATAGTTACTTGACCAGAACCAATATTTTTAATATTATATTTAAATCCTGCAGAGATTGAATTGTTTGCTATGTTTGGAACTGTCCAAGCTAAAGCATTTGTACTATCAAAAACATAGATTTTTTCTATTTCTCCTGAGGTTGGTGCTGCTAATGTACCTGTAGCTGCTGAAGTGGATGTTAAACTTGGTAAAGATGATGACGATGAACCACCAGAAACAGTTGACCAGTATAAATTAACTTCATCTACAGGCGAACCACTATTTCCACCGTCTGTTGTTAAAATTTGACCTGCAGTTCCTGCGTCTGTTGGGAGTTTATATTCAGTTGTAGCACTAAGCTTACCGGGAGTTGACAAAGAAATATAGTTTTTGTTTTGTCCTACAGGGTTAGATGAGCCATCGCCTCCGTCGTAAAGTCTTAAAGAGCTATTGTAAACGTTCGAACCACTATTGTCTTGTGGTATAACTGACAAGGCACCAAGATCAGGCATCACAGAAATAAGATGATCTGACTGTAAAATTGTAGATTCCTGGCCGCTTAGTCCAACACCATAGTTTGCATAAAAGTCACTGTCAAATACTGCGTGCACAAGTCTTTTAGTTGAACCACCCAATCTAAACTGTGAGCATGTAATAGTTCCAGTTAAATTTAGACTTTGACTATCAACCCATTCAGCGCTTGTGTTGCTGTATGTTAACACAGCGTTGTCTGTTGGTAAAGCAACATTAACGTCAGAGAGATCGCCTATTTCATTAGGTGTAACGGGAGGAATATATCCTCTGTTGTAAAAAAAGTTTGGATGTGTATAATCATTGTCATAAACTTCTATTTCAATGAAACCTGATGACTTATTTAGTGTGACAGAAGTTGCCCCGGGGTGGGCTGTACTTCCTGCGCCAGCTGAGTATATGTATGTGTCTTTAGTTGATGCGTTCCAATCGTGTGGTCTAATTATTATGGTATGATTATTTTGATCTATAAAAGTAGATGCAATTTTTATTTTTTGGCCGGCCTTTAATCGAGAAGAACCCGTTGCAGTAACGTCAGGAAGAGTAAATGTATAAGTACCAATTGAGGAAGCAGTAATTCCGGACGGCCAAAATATTCTGCTGTTATCAAAGTCTGCTACAGTTATGACTCTCTCATGTGTTGAATAAATACTATTACCAAATGCGTAAGTATTTCTACCGGTGGAAGTTATTGACCTTGAGTTTAGGTTTCCAGATAACCATTTACTACTAGATTCATCGTAATAAAGTGCATCATAATTTTCCGGAGAAGATGTTGTCACATCTGTTAGTGCTGAAAGTGTGCTAGCTCCTCCAGAACTTTGATCGACCCATGATAGCGCACCGCTACCATTAGTTTTAAGTATTTGGTCTGCATTTCCGTCTGTATTTGGAAGTGTAAGTGTATAATTAGCTCCCGCGCTGTGGGGTGGGCCTTTAAGTGTAATACCATGACTGTTGTTCTCACAGTTTAGAACAATTCGACCGCTACCGCTAGTAGTATTGCCTCGAATCTTAAATGAACCCGAGCCATCAGGTGCGACCTCAATATTGCCATTAGAAACCGAGCTTATAAGATTTCCGTTGACATCCAAGTTTCCACCAAGCTGTGGTGTGGTGTCTTCAACAATATTTGAAAGGCTGCCAGCGCCAAGGCCTGCAACAAAATTAGCACGTGTCATTTTCTTAATTGCAGAAGCTGAACTGTCATAAATCAAAATTTCGTCTGCATCTTGTACCGATGTTTCAACTGTTTGACCGTTAATATCGACGTTTAGTGTATTACCTGTTTTTGTTAAAGCATCTCCTGCTGAGATTTGTCCTGCACTTGAAAATTTTACAAACTCAACGTCAGACGTACCAACTGTTACGATACTATCAGTAGACAGAACAAATCCTGCGTCTGCATTGTTATTCCCCTCTTCAACAAAGAAAAAAGCACCTGAGTTAAACTCAGCTGGCACATCCATATCAGAACTTCTTGTTAAAGTTAACGTGCTTCCAGACTTATCACCTACTGTATATATGCCATTCCATCTATTTGAAACGCCAGAGCTGTTTGAATCAACACCGTCTTTAATTAAGACTCTATCCCCATCGTCTAAATTAATACCGTCAACTTCATATGAGTTCGTCGATGAATCAAATCCTCCTTCACCATTTACTAGAGTTAATGTTGTACTACTAGCAGTCGAAGACATTGTAAAAGAAGTAGTTGTTGCTGCTCTAACAGAGTCATATATGTCAAGACCTGATGCTACGGAGTCTACATAACTTTTTGTTGCAGCATGCTGGTCAGCAGTAGGAACATTATTAATTAATAAAGTGTCAGTTACAATATTGCCAAAAGTAACTGTGTCACTTGTTGATAAACCGAGAGTAGATCTAACTGTTGAAGGATCTTCATATCCAAATGCACCCTGTGCTGTTGAAACTATAAATTTATCTGCAGCATCAACTTCTGATAATTGATTTAGATCCTCTAACGTGCCAGTGATTGGGCTAGACTGCGATGAGATTGTATATTGACTACCTGCAGTTGTTGTCTTAGTTATAGTAATGTTGTTACCTGCTGCAATTAAGTCACTGCCTTCAGTGTTAACTAATTCATCAAAAGATCCGGAAACAGCATTGATTTCTTTCCACGTAAGATTACTACTACCTTTTATACCTATTTTTCCTTCGCCATCTGCGCGAGGAACTAAATTTTTTGTCGTCATATTGTATTTGCTCCAGTTTATTTAATACTAATTATTAACACAAATATGTTTATGCTTTATATCTGTTAACTATTTAAATTATACCCGTTATTTGCATAAGGATTATGAAAATAAAATCCAGTGCCATCACGACCTGTATTAGATAACTCTGCGGACTGTAATGATCCTGTTGGGCCGCTAAAGTCTATTCTAAATGCATCTCCTCCACCTCTGTCACCCACCATTGCTTTAATAGCATAAAAGACTCCTGCAGTAAGCGTAACAGACCCGTCGCTATTAATTTCGCCATGCGCACCACCAGCATCACAAAGTGCATTGTTTTTATTTAAGTTCCATTCTAATGGCTCTGCGTTTGAACCAACCCATAAATAACCTGCATCATCACATCTTATTCTAAAGTGCCATGTCCCAGAGACATCAGGTCTAAATAAACCACAGATCACATGAGTATCAAGGTCTGAAATTGTTCCTGATCTGTTGACTTGCGCTAGCACGCCTTCGTCAACCCAAGACTCGTCTAAATATCCTTCTAATCTACTAGGATCGTCATTTGTACCTTCATGATCACCAGAATTGTCTGTGTTTATATAACGATCGAACTTCCTTATATACAAACCACTTACTAATTTCTTTCTAAACACAATCATTCTGGATTAAGTCCTCACTAAGTGCAAGTTAGCTCTTAAACCTTGCGCGTTTGCAGGAGTTGTTGTTATTGCAAATGTAATTACGTCACCACTGTCACAGACTGCATTAGTAACAGTGGTTGTGGTTGCAGAAGTGTTTGTTCCTGATAGTGATAAACTTATCATAGAATTACTATCTGTTGTATTTGTAACAGTTATAGTTACATTTCCGCTCGTCGTGTGTTGATCTAGATAAAGGTCTAATCCTGTAACTGTCAACCCATATGGACAGTTAAATCTAAAAGCGTTTGTATCTGTTTGAACATCTAAACCTGGAATACTAAGTTCTGTCACAATAGACTCAGGTAAACTACTAAAACTTACCACGCCTAATCCATCTGTCGATAAAAATTGACCGCTACTGCCATCAGATGTTGGAAGCGTATAGGGACTAGCACTAGATTGATCATTGACATCGCCTATAAAAAAGTATCCTTGATCCAGATTAGGCGTTGCATTTGTTCTACCTGCTCCCCCTACAATCAATTCACCATTGCTGCTGTGTGATTTTATTATTTTCCCTATATTTTGTATTAGACTACTGCCTGCTGGCGGTGTGTTAACAAAACCACCTGGAGTTAAATCACTTACATAAAGAGTGTCACCTTCACTATAAGATGTATTTGTGTCTATTCCTTTAAAAAGACCACTGTAGACAACATAACCCTCTTGCTCAGCTGCAATGTCATGCTGTACAAATCCAAATGCAGGCATTGTTGCGGATGAGCTTGAAGAAGCCAAAGAAACTTCAGGCTTATTTCCACTATGACCTGTAATACACACAATTTGTCCTTTCAAAAGCGTAGTTGTTGATGACGGGTTCTTAACAGGAAAAGAAAGTGCTTTAGGTAAAGAATCACCTTGAAGAAGAGCGATATCTCCATCTTCGTCTGGGAAAGTAATTGTTCTATCACTTGTTGGGTCTGTGATTGCTATCTCAAGCTCAAAATTATTATCTGTTGAACCTTCAAAAGCTAAGCCGCCGCTACTAATAACCATCCTATCTGTAGGCTTGATTACTTTTGTTCTTCCGTTATCATAGTAGCTAAATTTACTAATGTCCGTCATTTAAATTACTCCTTTGTTGTTATGTTTCCGTTGTCATCAAACTCAAAATACAAGTCTCTAGCATCGTTTCTTTTAGTAGTAACGTATTTTATTGTATTTATTATGTTGTCGTTATCTAGCGTCATATTGAAGTCAAGAGAAAATAGTCCGGTGTCACCGTCCAAAATTTTAGTTGCTCTTAAATTGTCACTATTAGCCGGGTCTGGCTCCCAAAGAGAACTTAGTGATGAATTACTTGTTTCGTTAGACTTTTTTCCAATATAAATAAAAGCTTCAATATAGTCAGGATCAGCGCTGTTTGTACCTTCTCCTGGGTTTTGTTGAAAGAATACACCGTTGAAATAATCAAAATACCAGTATCTTTCATCTGTGACTGTTATTAATTCTCCACTACCTTTCGTAGTAGCATCTCCGCCAATATAAGCTTTAACCTCATATACTACACCAAAAGAGGGTGGAACTATTTGAACATCTCCTGCAGATGAATGAATTGCTTTGTTACTTATAAAGTTGCCTTCTCCTGACTTATCGCTTGTTGACGAAGATGAGTAGTTCGCAGGAAGACTAGAAAAGTAACCATGATATAGAGGCCCAGGTTGCACAGCTTCTGGAGCAAAGGAAAGAGGAAGCCTTACATATTCAACAATGTCGTCAGTTACGTCATAAAGATTTTCATTTAATGGGTTGGCAGGTATTACTTCACCAAAAACAGTCTGAGCACTAATTGTAATACCTGTAGTTTTAGGTTCGTTAAAAACTTCAGCTTGATTTTTTGTATGTGCTTTCCCAGAAAGCTTTTTTAAGGAAATTTGTTGTCGAGTGTCACTTGTAAAACTCATTTTTTAGCTCCAGACTAATTCTATTCTGTTTATATCACCAGACCAATTTTGTCCAGCTACGATTTTAACGATAACTTCGTCTCCCGGAAAAACATAAACAGTACCAAAAGTTACGTTATTTGTTATACCTAAACCAGAATTTCCTACAGTAGAAGTCAAACTTCCACTTAAACAGCCGTCGTTGTCTTGAAACTGTGCAGTTGCAAAAGGTATTGCTAAATCTAGAAAACCAGTACTTTGACTGTTTGTAGTAGTAGGTAATTTAATAAATACATTAATATTATTTCCTGTTAAAGAAACAGTGTTGTCAACTATAGATGCATTATTTCCTTTGATTTTTAAACTAAAACCGAATTTTGATGCACCTGAGTTGTTTTCAAATTTTCTATAAAAAGTTCTATTGCCTGATGTTATAGAGTAATTAGGGTTTGCAGTAGGTCCAACTAGTGATGCACTATTACTAAAGTTTGATGTTGGGTAAATCAATTTATTATCAAAAAACTGCAATCCTGTATTAAAGTTTGCATTTAAACCTGTCAAGCTTTCTAATGAAGACCAAGAACCATTACTAATGTCTGTTTGACCGTTGTATACGTCGTCTTTGAGTCTATAAGTCTCTGCAGAAAAATCTTCAACCAAAGCAGTCTCAGTATCGTTAACTGTGTAAATCAAAGGACTTGCAGACTGTACACTATTGCTTGTAAAAGATACACTCAAAGGATGTCTAACACGACAAGACACTTCAGCATTCAACAAGCTCCCAGGGATTGATTTAACAATATCAAAATCAATTAATGCATTAATATTTATGTCTTCGTCGTAAGCAGAAGAAACATTTACGTCCAAATCAGGTAACACACTTGATGATGCATTATAAATACTGTTGACAATGCCTGTTCCATTTACATCGATTGATGTAACCGTAGAATTACTTGTGATTGGAAAAGAAATAGCCGTGCTTGAGCTGTCATAAATATTTTTATAAGCATTAGATACTGTTGTTTGACAAGTTGCTCGAGCTGAAGAGAAGTAATTTACTCCTGATAGATAGTTGGGTGGTGTAGTTCCTTGCACAAAAGTATTTGTAGGAATTGCAAGCGGGGTAAATGACATAGATGAATATTCGCTATTTACCCATTCAACATAGTTTGTTTCAAATACATTTGTTCCTCCATCAAGATCGTGAATTACTCTTGCATAATTCCATCCGTATCTCTGATCTGAAGTGTTGATTTGATAACTTCCTGTTCTGTAAAAGTATCGATAATCAGGCAAGTTATTATTGTCTCTACCTACAAGTGCTTCTGTTATATTAAGGAAACCTGTGTTGTTTGAGTTTAAAGAGTTACCGCTGGAAAACGTAAATAAGTTAACTGTACATTGGGGGATGATTGTTCCGTTGACTTCAAGCTTTAACTCTCCAACATTTGCTTTTCCGCCTCCCCAAGCGTTTGCTGGGTAGTTATTTCCTTGTGACGACGTTGTTTCATTTATTTCCCCGTTTATCGATACAGATCCATCAAATATGCCTCTTCTAAGATTATTAGAAAATGACGTCATCCTATATTCATCATTAGCATTAACTTGGTTTGAGCTACCTAAACTTCCAACATTTTGGTATGAGCTTTTAGCAAGGTTTGCACCAAAGCTTAGATTTCCTGTAACACCTGAGTTATTAGAATCTATATTGGTTGTGTCAGGAGACGGCAAAACAGAACCAACAGCTCCAAAGTTAACATTCAAGTAATCTATTTCTCCAAGCCAAGTCTTGTTAGACTCTACTTTGACAAGAATCGATTCATTGTTACCAATTGCAGATGTTCCAAACGTTAAGTAGTTATTTGGGTTTTGTGATATATTGTTAGTAAAAGATCCAATCTTACCACCACTACCATCTGGATTTATTGTGTTATAAGAAAAGTCTGTTGCTGTGTCTAACCAAGATGAAGACCCTGGGAGTTTAAAATAAAGCTTAAAGTTGTTATTGTTACTTCCTAAACTAGTAGAATGAGAAAGTATTTGACCTACACCACTAATATTATAGCGAATGTCTCTGACTTCACTTCCCGTAGTATTTGTATATTTTCTTATATATCTTTTAGTGCCAGCGTTTATATTCCCGTTAGAATAATCTGGATTACCTGATGGTCCGTTTAACAAAGTAGAAAAATTTCCACTATTTATAATGTTTGTATTTTTCGTAGACATGAGTTTGTCATTATAGACAAGAAGACCGTCGTCATATCCAGAATTACCGGATGTTATTCGTTGTGTTGAGGACCATTGATTTGATGTGTTGCTGATATCAGATTGATTGTTAAATGTTGTACTAATTAGTCTGTGACTTTCATCTCTAAACTCCTCACTAGTATTGTTACTAAAGCTTGATGAATTGTCAATTAAAATTTCTGACTGGCTTGACAAAGTTAAACTCTGGTTAATCGATTTGTATGGGTGAAAAACACTACAGCCTACTTCAATACCTGGGTTTGCTTCAGTAATAATTCTACCTGAACTTGGTAGACTTATTGTTCCTGTGCTTTGTACATTCAAGTTTTTAGTATGATCTTCAGTTGCTATATTAATTTGACTAATACTAGAATCAGGAAACAAAATAGAAGATCCGCTAGGCATGGAAGAAGCATCAATGCTAGACGCAATTGTGCTGTAAGTATATTTATAGAAATTAGATATACTTGCAGAGTAATCTGCAGTACCGCCAGTAAAATATTCTACTCCGCTTAGATGTTTACTACCTGCTAGATTTAAAGTTAATCCAGAAGATAAAACAGATAAATTTTCGTTATTGTCGTCATTTACCCACTGCGCAAACCCAGTTATTTTATCGACCTGACCAGGTATTACATGTTTAACTTGTACATAGTTAAAACCATTGACTTGATCTGCATGATGAATAATCCAGTTGCCAGTTCTATGAGTAAAAGTAGAAAATTCTTGTTCAGATGCAAACTTTCCTGGAGATGATTCACTTAAGTTTTTGAAACCGCTACCGTTAGAGTTTAAATGGTTTCCTGTTCCCGATCCTGGGGCACCTAGTCCTACAGAAGTCGTTAAATCAATAGAATGGATTTCATTACCATTTAGAAAAAGCTTGAGCTCTCCTTCATTTGCTGAAGAAAAGGAGTTCTCAGGATAGTTTACAATATTATTTGTATAAACATCACTGCTCTGTAGGTCGTTCAGTACTCCTTCAATATTTGTTGTTTTTCGAAAAACACCGAGCTTGTAATGAAGTTTATCATTAGTTGTTTGTGAATTTTCTGCCTGATACAAACCATTGACATCAACGGCTGGGTATCCTTCGAGCGCAGTAACAGAAGTATATCCAGGTGATTGATCATTATTTAGCCCAAAAGATAAATAAGAGCTTAGTGCAGGTGGTGACGGATCTTCGACTGTGAAGTCTTGGAGTTCCGGAGCTTGTCTTGGTGCTAAGCCTTTTAAAACTTCATTAAATCTGTCGACTACAGTCCCAACAGAAGTATTGTCTGTAAAGTCTGTAAAGAGTCCGTCTAAATAACTACCGTCTTCTGCTGTCCCTATATTTATTCCTCCAGAATGTATAATAGAACCAGAAACTGATAGAGAGCCTGTTGAAACAGCATCTACTTCAACGACATGATTTTCAGTATATAAAGTTCCACTTACTACTACATCGCCGCCAAACAAAGTTACAGACTTATCTGAGTTATTTTCTTTGCCATCTATTGCTCCACTGACAAATAGGAAAACATCAGATCCAACGTTAGATAAAAGTCCTGACGGGACTGATCCTTCATTGTCAGGTGCATCTGTGTCTGCATAAACTGTTATTTTAGGATTCGGTGCGGATCCTGAGCCAATTAAGGCTTTGGTTCTAATCTGATCACTTAAAAAGTCTTTTGCCATTACGATTCGCTTTCTATTGCAATATAGTTAACAGTTAATTCTAAATCATTGTTTTTCTGTACAACAAAAAAACTATTTTGAACGTCTGCTAAATATAAGCTTGTATTGTTATTAGGTGTTAGTTTAATTACAGGTAAGCTTGCAAACGCTTCTTCGAAAGTAACAGTTTTTTCTCTTTCTCCAGCAGAAAAGCTTATTATTCCTCTAGCAAAGCTCATATCAGTTTTCCTCGTTTATAAACACTTGAACATGGACTTTGCCTGTAAAGTTTGATGAAGACTCTATTGTTACTGTTGTACTTGTCAATGACGTGATGAAAACATTAACATTGTCATCTGCAGGCGTAGCAGCAATAACAGGAATTTGAGTGTACGTTTCAGTAAAAGTGTACGTTTCTTCATGAGAGTTATTAAAGTCTAGTATAGTAACTTCTGACGCACCCTGACCAAGCATGTTTATCTCATCATAGATAGGCCTAGTTCTAATCAAAGGATACACCTTTTTGTATCTGTTTAAATCATATTTGCTTTTAATAAACATGTATCATCCTATTAGTTAAAGAAGTTTTGCTGCAACGTTTGCCAATTCTGATCTGTATCCTTTTTCAAAGTTAACGTGACCAGTGACAATTTCATTCTTAAGTTTCTCTATGATAATTGTTAAACCATTTGAGTCTTTATCTATATATGGCAAATCAACTTGCTCTATATCTCCAAGCAAAACTATTTTAGAGTTTTTGCCTGTCCTCGTAATTACAGTTTTAAGTTCATGAACTGTTGCATTTTGTGCTTCGTCTACAATGATGACTGCATCATTAAAGCTTCGACCTCTTATATACGAGAGAGGTGCAATATCAATAGTTCCTTTTTCCATCATGATGTCGAAGTAAGATAAGTCACCAAATTGATTTCTAAAATTATCAACAATAGGTGCTAACCAAGGTGACATTTTTTCGTTTAATGTTCCTGGGAGAAAACCTATATCTTTACCAACAGTCTGGATTGGTCTAGTAAAAATAATTCTGTTCTTTTGTTCTCTTTCTATTTTTTTAAGTGCAGACATGAGTGTCAAATAGGTTTTGCCACTTCCAGGCACACCAGTCAACGTAACCAGTGGAATATTGTCATCTTCTAAAAGATTTAATGCAAATATCTGCTCTTTGTTTTTCGCTTCAATTCCTAACTTGCTATAAAGTTCAGACTTAGACTTAATTAACTCTAAAGCGTTACCACGTTTGGCGCAAAGCGCTGATCCTGAATTGTTGTCAATTGATTTTAACACTACAAATTCATTTTGCGATATTGCTAAAGGATCAATACCTACTGTCTTAACAAGTGTACTCATTGCCAAAGACTTATGACTATATAGAGAATTAATTACGCCGGCATCTACGTGAATTTCTTTGTATCCTTTGAAAATGCCATCATTGTCTTTCTTGTTCTTAATAAAAGAATAATCAGCATAGTAGTCATTAGCATCGAGACCAGCTGCATCAGCTTTAACTCTTAGGTTTATATCTTTAGTAACTATTATTACCTTTTGATTAGACAAACCGTTTTGATTTCGTTTTACATAGTTTGCATTAGACAAGATCATGTTGTCATTATTAGTTTTGTCTAGAGTATCAATACCTTCCCAACATTGGTCTGTTATGACTTTAATAAGAGTTTTGCTGTCTTTAATCTCTGATGGGTATATGCCTTCATTTAGGCTTCCTTCGCTTCTTATTTCATCAAGAAATCTATTGAAGTATCTTGAGTTTTCTCCTAAAATTCCTTCTCTGCTTTTAAACCTATCTAGTTCTTCTAAGACTGTCATAGGAATGTATATATCGTTATCTTTTAAATTAAAGATACAGTTCCTGTCATAAAGCAGCACGCTAGTATCAATAACAAATATTTTTCGATCAGACATTTATAAAACCTTTCCAAAAGTTATAAACTATAATAGTAAATATTTTAGTAATAAGAAAGGTTTATATTATTATGAGTATTAAAGATACAACATGCTTTACAGCACACAAACAAAAAAACAAGTCGTGCCAGAATAAAAAATGTAGATTCTGGCACGACTTGTCTGATTCAAATGACTGTATGATCAATAAAGTTAATCAAACAGAAGATATTACCCTACAAGAAGTAGGAAATTTTTTTGGCATTACAAGAATGAGAGTTTGTCAGATTGAAAAAGCTTCTTTAGATAAGCTAAGAAAAAAGTCTTACTTGTCTGATGATAAGGTAAACTTAACAAAGTCTCCGGAATAGTTCTTTAAAAGTCGCAAGCTTTTCCTAAGTCTTGTTCCTGCAGCCTTGTTTCCACCGGAGTTTTTTAGCATATCTGTCTCCATAGACTCTAGCAAAACCTTAAGCCTAGAATAATGCTCTGTGACAGAAGCTGGATCAATCGTGGTATCGTTATCTAATGAGTCAATTTGGTCGTCAACATGATCTGACATTTTTTGTTCCTTTCAATATTTTAGTAGTGTTATAGTATCAAAGATTCTTTTTTTTGTAAATCAGAATTTTGGCCTGGTTTCACAATAGACGTTATTTCTCTCATCATATCAGCATTTTCTAGCTCTAAAGCTAGAAACTCAATAATTTTAACAATCTCTTGCTCGTTAACACCAAAACTAATAATTTCTTGATGGATATCTCTACATTTTTGAATTGACTTAAAGTCTGTTAATTCATTTGGATTTAAATTCATTATAAGTACCTCTGGAGTATTTCTTTTTTAAGTTTAAAACTATTGTCTTCGTCTATATTCAAAGCTTTTAAAATAACGTTATTATCAGACTCTTTTCTTTCTAAAACAACACTGCCTGAAATGTTGTTTTCTAATATGTGCTCTATCATTTCCCAGTCTGATACGTCTAGACTGGACTTTTCTAGAAGCGATACAATTTTTTCAAAGCCTTGAGCTTCTAAGTTAAATTTTATATCGTCTTTTGACGTAATTAAACTTTTTACGTCTTCTTGTCCCCATTTAACCTCACTTTTAAATACCTCATAGACTCTATGAATAATACCACAGTTATTACACGCCACATACTTTTCTTTAATATCACCGTTTTCATCTACTTGAGAGAAAACAGGTATTTTATGATAAATAGGTTTGGACTTGTTTTTAAAAATAGATAAGACACATTGGCATTCTATTAGATGTTTAACATGATCAGACATTTTTTTCTTCACTTTTTATTTTGACAACACAACCTATTTGGTTTATACTGTTAACTATAGAATCAGTCATTTGATTAATGTAATCAAAAGATTTTTTTGGATAATGAACATTATCATGCTTGATTACTCCTCCTGTTGCTATTTGATTATAAAGTCTAACAGCAGACTTCATGTCTTGTATTAATTTTATTTCTTTTTCTGGAATAGAAATTTTTGTAATGTTTGGAGAAAGCCTGTTTTTTCTCTTTATTAAATATTGCTGCAAGCTGGGGTCGTAGCTTTTAGATATTTTTTCTGTTATTTTATTAACTGCACTTACTGGTTTATCATAAAACTCAATAAAGTCTTTGCTTAGTTTTAATTTGACAATATTCGACTTTTTTAACAAGTCTTTATAGAAAACATCTCCAGCTTCTGCGGAAACTTTTTCTACGTTAAGCGCTGAGCATATGTCATCAAGAAGAAAAGGATCATCATTATCAAATTTGACGATATAAGGATAAACATATATGCTGTTTTTAAGAATTATTTCTTTTAAATTCCTTTTAAAGTTTTCTGACATTCCTCTACAAAAAACAACAATTGGTAAATTTTCTTTTTTAGCATGCTCTAAAAGAGTCATGATTTCAGACTCTCTTTCAAGATAAGCATCCATAGCTATAGAAATAAAAGCTTTTGATGTTTCATCGATGTTACGAAAATACACGTCTGTAAAGCTTTCATCGAGACTTGTGTAAATCCTAGGGCTGCAAGTCTTAGTTACAGCGACGATATCATTCTTGCTTGGTTTACAGTATATAGAACCATTTGGTCCGGCAAAAGAAAGACAGTTTAAAATAATATCTTTGTTTTTGTCATCAAAAATAAAATCATCAATAATGTTAGTCAAAGATTCTTTGTTAACAACTTCTTTGTTAAATTCTGGAACATATTTTCTATTTGAAATAATTTTTTTACAAAACATGTCTGCTGCTATTAAAGAACCACCTGGCATACATCTTTCAGACGTCTTTAGAAAATTAAGAATAATATTCCTGTAAGGACTGTTATTAATTTCTTCTGATACGAGTATGTTGTTAAAAAATAAAAATCTGCTTTGATAGATATTTTTATTATAGTAGTGTCTTAGTTTTTTACGCTTACACATTGATATTAAACTAGAGAGTTCGTTATGTATTTTTATTAAGTCTTTATTAATCATATATAAATTATATTATACATTTTCCTCTCGTATAAAATTATCGTAATACGTAAACACTTCTTTTAAGTAGTCAGGTGTTTTATTGAGAATGTTTTTTAAACTTAAAAATCTAAAACCTTTATGCTCTATAATTTTCGTCTTAGGATTAGGCTTTATAAAAATAGACTTATTTAAGAGGACTTCTACTTTTAAATTACCAAGAAAAGTCACCATTGATTGTCCAAAATGAGCATAATGATCGCTTATTTTAGTAAAGTCTGTGTACTCAAGACCAGATTCTTCGTAAGTCTCTCTGATTGCGCAGTTTAAAAATGTCTCACCTTCGTCTATTGTTCCTTTAGGAATATCATAAAGATTTTCATAGTCAATTAAACATAAAAATAATATGTCACTTTCTAATTCATTAACAGAACTATTTCTATTGTCATAATAACATACAATACCAGACCCAGTAACGTTTTTTTCAAAACTCATAATATCTTCTTTCTCAATCAACTGTTGACTTCTTTATAACTATCATAGAAGTCATCCGGGAGTAGATTTCTAATTCGCGACTTTAACCTATTCCAGTCATTGTCAAGTATATAAGTCACAGCAACGTCATCTTCAGATCTTATACTGCGACCTACACTTTGTATGATGGTTCTTACTGTTTGGGTGTTATACCACCAATCCCACTTGTTCATTTTCTTTTTTACGACTTTGTCACCTAAGTACGGGAAAGGAATTTTACATATGACCTGAAATCTTGAAAGGTCTCCTTTTAGGTCGACACCTTCAGACATTGAAGGCGACACAAGTATTGTTGGCTTATTAGAATTAATATGTTTTTTGAGCATTTCATCTCTATTATCTCCATAAGCAACAATGAACCTTTTTCTGTATTTACTAGGAACGCTGTTGACAATTGCTTTAGCTATTTTAACGCTATGAGTATGTATAATGCCTTTATCATCTTTGTGATGGTCACATATCGATTCAATCATCTTTGCCATAACAGGTAACGTTTGATCGATATTTTTAAAAGACATGCTTCCTGCAGGGCAGAATATAATTGGTCTATTTTTTGCTGGAAAAGGTGAAGGTTCTTTTATTGAAACAATTTTATCATGTGGAAGTCCCATAGTTAAAGAAAAGCCTTCATGAGATATTATCGTTGCAGACATGAATATTACATAATCTGCATATTGCAATATATTTTCTTTAGCATATTTTGAAACGTCAATTGGTTTAAAGATGAATTTTTTATACTTTTTGTCTGTTTGTTCAATGTCAAAGACCCAGTTGTCGCTAGAGTAAAGAGATAAAAACTTCTTTATTTTTTCTTGATGTGAATTAAGCATATCATAGTGTTTTGTTATCTTTTGAAACTCACCTAGCTTTTGTGTCGATATTCCAAACTTTTCAAGTTGAACTTTTATAAAATTGCATTTACTTGTAACTGCAGCTAGATATTCATCTTTAATCCACTTAAATACTTGTCCTTGTGTGTTTAATGTCTGCGGAACTTTTTTCTTTAATATTTTCTCTGAAAAGAAGGTAGAAACACTAATCTCAATAAACCTTGTTAGTTCGTTTTCTAAGTTATGTGCCTCATCAATAACAAGAACTTTTTTATTAGGAACTTTTTGACTATAATTCTTTTCAGTTAAAAAATAACTAAAGTTTGTAATACCCAGGTCTTTTTCAATAAATGCTTTCTTTTTTATTTTATACTTACACTGGTATCCGCAACAATCAAACTTTTTAGGTAAACTTTTTGCCCTTAAAGCAGTTTGTACTTCTTTGCACGAAGTACTTTTATCAACAGAACAACTATAGTTACTCGAAGAATATAATGATACTAAGCCTGATTTAGAAGAAAAATCTTTTTCATATTGCTCCTGGAGAACTTTTTGTGTAGTTAAAAAGTAAGAACCATTGTCATATTGACCTGGGTATTCTGAGGAGTTGTTAATTGCTCGGGCGATTGTCAAACCTATAGCAGACTTTCCTACGCCCGTACCACAGTCAACAATAGCATATCTTTTACCGTTTTTAAACTCTTCAAGCACTTTATTGATAACGTTTGATTGAGCTTCTCTAGGAGATTCAAATGGGAAATAATTATTCCATGTATTCATATAATTAGTATCGTTCTATTTTAAGGTTGTAACAATGATAAATGAAGAAATGTCAAAAAAAGAATTTAGCAAAGTAAAAAGAGAAATAAAAAAAGAGATTGAAAAGCAAAGAAAAAAAGACTTTGACAAAGACGTTAAAAAAATATTAGATAAAGAACTAAAGTCTTTTCAAAAAGAGAACGAAAAAGAAATTGAAGATATTGCTATCAATGTAATCCAAAAACTGGTTAATATGTTATATAGAGAAAAGAACTCTTGGCAAAGCAAAGTTAAAAAACACAAGTAATATTCTTTAAAGATTCTGGACGTAGAGATTTAACTCAGCTTCAGTCTTAAAAGTGGTTGTAATTGTCTTGTTGTTTTCTAGTTCAATATAAAGGACATGACTTCCTGTGTAAGGATCAATTGTATTATCAATAGAAACTATTCCTTCATTTCCTCTAATTAGTACATCATCTTTTTGAATATTACCATATCCTCTCTTGAAAACAGATTGCCTATTTCTAGGGCCTACAGTTTCATTTATAATTTTTTTTTTATGAGACTTTATGATATTTTTTGCAACCTCATTGACATGATTTTCTCTAAAGTATCTGACGTCAGTTTTTTCCAAAAAGCTTAGAAGGATATTTTCAATTAAAGAAATTTCGCTTTTAACAAACTTTATACTGTTTTCTTTTAACATTTTATTTAAGAAGACTTTTTCAATTGAGTCTAATTTTATTTGACATCTATCATAGTATAAATGATTGACATATGAATTATTATTTATTTTCAATTTATTTTTTGCCCTTCTTGTCATCTCTATCAAGGATTTCAACAGCAGCACCGATATATTTGTCTAGGGCGGTTTGTCCTAGTATATATCCTATTTGAACAACACCCGAAGTCAGAATTACAGTTATTAAAAATGTCAATTCTTCAGGATCGAGCTTGCTTTGCAAGTGCATAAGCATATAAAAAATTACTGCCTTCCATCCAAGATCAGCAATTACATACGCAATAAATTTTTTACTTTTAATTGGCAACTTATCAGTCATAGAACTTCTCTCTTTGTTTAACTAACATAATAATTATTTAATAGACAAACATTAATTAAAGAAAAGTGGTAAAAATGAGTGAGATGCCAGAAAACACGATTGAGTCTAATATTGCAGTTGTATTGACAGACATTATAAGCTCAACTAAATTTGTACAAAAGAATGGAGCCATTACAGCTGCTAAGTGGTTTGGTGTACATGATAAAGCTGTTATGAACTTTATTGCTAGACACAATGGCAGACTAGTAGATGCTAGTGACGGTCATCTTATGTATTTTGCTTCTGTTAGTGATGCTATAGCTTTTTCTTTTGACTATAAAAAATTTCTTAGAATTAAAAAATTTCCTTTTAAATCTAGAGTTGGAATTCATTGGGATAAAATGCTAATTATAAAGTCCCCTGAACATGTTGTAAGGGCCGGAGGTAAAAGAATAAACTTAGAAGGTATAGGAAAAAACATAGCAGCAAGAACTATGTCAATATGTGAAGAAAATCAGATACTGTTAAGTCACTCTGCTTATATACAATATAAATCCAGAACAACGAGTAACAGGTTTATCCCAAAGGACGCTAAAATAGCTTTTGTAGGTCTGTACTCATTTAAAGGTGTAACAAAACCTGCGAGGGTTTATGCTGCAGGTGTAATGGAGTCGGACATACAGCCTCCTTCATCTAGTGAAAAAGCAAAAAGATTAGGTGGCAAAAAAAAAGTTAAAGTTAGACTTAGAAATAAAAAACTTAAAGAAATATTATGGTGGCTAATATACAAAATTTTTTGGATTAATCTAACGTATATAATCTTACTGTCTTGGAATTTTTTGTCAAATAGAGATGCTAAAATCTTGTGGGATGTAGACATGTATATATTAAGAGTATTTGAAGTGCTAGATTATATTTATAGATTCATAGAGAAGGTTGTGTTGAAATGACAAGTAATGAGAAAATTTTTATAGAACATAGTAATTTAATAAAAGAGTTTAAAGGTGTTATTATAGAAAATCAATTTTACGATGATTTTTTTATAGACGACTACAGATTAAATGAAGGAAAAGCCACAGAAGCTATTGTAGCAGCAGCGCTATTTTCAACAATTGCTTTGATTGGTTACTCTGGGAAAGATATGTCAAATTATGTTTCAAATAAATTTAAAGACACACTAACTAGTAGTCAAATCAATAAGTTAGAAAATGACATAGAAGAGTATAAAAAAAGAAGTGCAGATGATGTTTTGATTTCTTTGTCAAAGGAAGTTGATAATCAGAAAGATGACATGGTTCTTAAAATTCTACAGAAAAGCAAAAGACTTGCTTTGAAATTTAAAGAAGTTCAAGAAAACGAGTATTTAAAGTCTGTTTTTGTATCTGAGCTTTTTCACTCGTCGCCAGGGTTAAAAAGAACAATAAGTAGTCATTCTAGAACTGCAAGGATCAATAATAAACAAAGGTGGATATTGTTTTATACACATGTTGTGAACAAATCTCCAAAAGATATAGAGAAAGGACTTAGCAGGGAAGAAAAAAAGGAGTGTACGAATCATAGTAAATGGAAGATATATTCAAAAATGATAACAAACATAAAAAGAAATTCGGACGGCACTCCTTTTTTTGTTTTAGAAGCTAGTCTTGCTAGACAAATTAAAAGAAAAAACGAGCTTGATATTAAAATTTTAGGCGAAAACAAAACTAGTTGGTGCACAGCGACGCTTGGTTATTTAGTAAGCGACTTTCTAGCTTTTGACAAAAAAGACCTAGAGTCAGGAAAGTCTACTGGATCGTCTTTTGGCAGTACACAAAAAATGTACAATAATTTTAAAAATAGTGAAGATTTAGTGTATAGCTATGAAAAGGCTATGAGTGCTAACTTAACCAACGATCAAAAATTTAAAAACATAAATTCTGTCATTAAAGTTGGAAGTTTAATTACTTTGAAAGGGGCTAGTAATAAAGTCTTTGGTGGTCATGGCGCTTTTGTTATAAAGGTTAATAATGATAATACTTTTGAAACTGTGGAGGGTAACACTGGGGATAGATCTGTAGATGGTAGAGTTGCTGTTAAGACTAGAACTTTTGAAGAAATTAGAATGATTATAAATTTAAAAGAAATGTTTGGTCCCGCACCAAGTGCGATTAAAATAACAACATTACAAAATATTGATTTTGACATTGAAGATGCAAAAGGTCTACAAAGTGATGACAAAAAATAAACAACTTACACAAATAGAAAAAGCAAAAAGAGGCTGGTGGGCATCAGTTGTCTTTATGCTGCTTATTGTAGCACTCATAATATTTTTAACTTACGTTAAAATCCAAGAAGAAAATCGTGACATCCTAATTGGTATTATTGGAATGTTAACAGGATCTATTTCGAGCATGTTGTCAATTGCTGCAGGAAAAGACCCCGCTGAAATTGATGAGTTAAAAGACAAGTTATCAACAGCAAACGCAGATCGAGCGTCCCTTATTGCTAGATTAAGAGACGCTCAAATACAAATCCAATTAAAGACAGATCAGTTGAGCGACATCCAGACAGCTTTAATTGAAAAAATGCCTATTTGGAATGGTAAAAAAGTAGTAAAACATAGGTCCGAAGCTGATGTTGTGTTAAATAAACATGTTGAGGATTGGCTTCCTGATGTAGACAGAGAAGATAAAATAGATTAATAAAAAATTTTTTACCTTCTCTTGTTTATTGAATTTTTTACTTTGGAAGAAAAACTCTAGCAGTTGATCCTCCATAATGATGAGTCATTTGACTGGTTATATGGTCGCTTGCTTCTTGTCCATTACCCAATGAGACTGAAATGTGGCCACTAACACTACTCCCTTTTCCCCATACAACTACAGCACCAACAGGTAATCTATTGATCTCTCTATCCCATACTTCAAAGAAATGAAAAGAGCTAGATAATTGGTCTGCTGCCTGGTAAGCATGTGATCCCCAAAGAAAAGGCCCAGTAACACTTTCAACTGCATCAGCTACAGCATTATAACACCAGCCAACTGTTCCTCTTCTTGATGCTTCAAGATAAGCAGCATTAGATATTCTTCGACCTTTATCTGAATCATAGATGTTAGATGTGTTACCTGGAGATAAATCACTTTCTTGATAACTAAAATTATCGTTAGTCTGTGTTGATTCTTCTAGTAAACATGAAGAGTATATGTTGCCTTCTTCTACACAATGACATCCTTCACCATCACAATAATGAGTAAGGCTTTGTGCACCGGAGTTTACTGCCCAAGCACTCCAAATACAACCATCAGAACACTGTCGACCTAAAAGAGAATATCCATTCTTCTCTTGTATATTGTTTTCGCCATAATATTCAGTATCTGAACATCCGAAAATAAAAATCAGTCCAATAAAAAAAATATTCTTCATTTTCAATAGCCTTTCTAGCTTTTTAGTTATTTTCCCACCACAAATCTAAAGCACCATAATCAATTAGTTCATATAAGTCATCTGGTAAATTTCCTATACAACTATAATCAAACCACTCACCTTCAAGCCTAAATTCTTTTAACCTTTCATGAAGAAATCCTTCTCGCCATCCTTGGCCCTCAAAAGACTTGATCAATCTAAGTTTATTTGGATTACCAGTTTGAAGCTGTTTTAATCTTTTTTGTGGATGCCTTGATCTACCTATCTTTATCATTCCAGTTAAATCTGACTGTATTAGGTATAATTTGTCATTATCTTTTTTCTGTCCCATAATATTCCTATAATTAGTCTTTGAATATATTATATACTGAAAGGATAAAACATGCAAAGACTTCTTTATATATTTTTTACAACTCTTTTGACAACATCAATTTTTCAAATAAAAAAAGTTAACTCTCAAGTCAATATTGAAGATATGCGAAACAAAAATAACTCTGAGATAAGTTTCGGTGCAAATCTAAATATTGGTAATAATAATGTAACAACTGTTGACATATCGACATTAGTCTTAAGAAGGTTATATAAAAGAAATTTTCTTATATTAAAAGCTAATTACAATAAAGGATTCAAAGACAGTAAAGACTTTATTGATAATTATTTTGGTCATATAAGATTAACATCGATGGTAACAAAAAGAATTGGTTTTGAGCTGTTTTCACAAGCTGAAGGTGATGATTTTAAGTCTCTTTATTTAAGACAGTTAAATGGAATCGGTATAAGGCTAGAAGTTTACCAGAAAAAAACGCTTAACATTAACCTAGGTCTAGGAATAATGTCTGATTATGAAAAAGTCAGAGCCAGAAATTCTTTGTCTAATTTAGTAGTTATTAGAAGTACTTCTTATCTAAGCTTTATGAAAAGATTTAAAGACAGTAAAAATAAAATAGTTTTAACATCATATGTTCAGCCGACTGTAATAAACCCATCTGATATAAGACTAACTGTAGAATTCTTAATAAGATTAAGGATCAGTGATGATTTTAGTATATATATAGACAATTCAGCTAGTTATCGGTATGATTCTAGACCACCTATAGATATTGGTTTGAATGATTTCATTACAAAAAGTGTTTTAACGTATGAATGGTAGAATACTTTAAACTGTTTTACATTTTTATTAAATAATCGACTAGTTGATCACAAGATCTTATGTTATCTCTAACAAACACAACAGTTTCTTCAGAACAGTTTTGACCTAAATAGTCTAACGCTCCTTCATGTATATCTAGACACATTTCAAGTCGATCGATAATGTCACTACAGTTAGATATTTGAATGTAGTCTGGTATAATATCATTAGGATTAAACATCTCCTCTTTACATGATATCAAAACTAAAATAAATAAAAATAAAAAAATTAAATATCTCATTGTAAATCTCAACTTTTTATATAATAATCTATATATGAATGAAATAGAGAACAACAAGATATACTATAAAATCAATCCAACAGAATTAACATGTATTAATATTCTTATTAGACTTGCGCAAGAGTCTATTAATAGAGGAACTTTTAGTGATTTAGAGACTGAACAAATTTATAAAACTATTGAGCAATTAACTAGTGCTCAATATCATCCTCAGGATCCATGACTTCATCACCATATCTGTCAAAGTGATTACCCTCCAGATCACCTTCAACTGCCTGGTCTTCTAAGAAACCCTCTAATGCGTCTCTGTCAATTCCCATCCGCTTACAGAATTCATCTAACAAAGATTCTTTATCTCTGTCACCAAAATCATCGCCATCCATGTCAAAATCATCAGGTGATTCTGGAGAGTTTAAATAATCATCCTCAAGACTAGCAGATAGATCTGGTGGACCTGTCATGTCATCTTCGTTAATTTGCTTTCTCCAGCTTTCACATAAAACCTTAAAACTTTTTCTATCCATTCTAAATTCCCTTTGCTGAATGTGTTAAATATTATTATAACTATATGTTAGTTTTGTATTTGTCTAATATTTCCAGCTGCTCTTGTATAATTACTCTTTACCATTTCACAATTACTTTTTATGCTTTCACAAAAGTCTTGTTTGAAATCAGAGTCTTCTCCGATTTTTTGTGCTAGCTTAGAAACATCATTTTTCCACCACTTAAGACAAGGATGCGTAACTGAAAGACTTTTAAAATTATCTTCACATCCAGCTGAAAGGCTATTGCATATCCTGTTAACTTCTTCTCTAGTTAAAAATCCAAATCTAATTGCATCAACAAGTGTTTGAAAAAAACCAGTGCTGGCACTCATAAGTTTAACAGCATCACTTTGTGATATATCACCACTCCTCATAGCTTCCTTTGGTAAGGTTTCCACACCAAATCTTTTATCATCTCCACTTGACATATATCTCGTCTTTAACATAGTACTACTGCCTATGTCACCCATTTCAAACATTATATCTTTAATGACACATCTTAAATCTTGCTCTGAAATAATCATCTTTTATTCTTTCTATTCTATGTCTAAATGCATTTTTTTAATGTTTTTAATAGCATCAGCACTCCAGATACATCCAGATACAATATCCCATGTATTAGTCCAATTACTTGAAAAACTAGATATTATTATTCCATCATAGTCATCTGCAAAAGCTGTCCAGTTTATAGACTTCATTCTACCGTTACCAGTACCATACTTCGCTTCAACCTCTTTTATTGTCTCGTTGTTGTCTATCATACAAATATTATCGAGATTAAGTGTCAACATTTCTTTTGACTCGTAATCTCCTCTAAAGCCCTCTATTTCGCAGAATCTCTTCCACTCACCATCTGGGGCAAACCACGTTCCAAAAGGTTTAAACGGGTTGTCATTGTAACCTTGTTGTGATCTAGCTCTAGAAACTGTCGCTTGATCTACTCCTCTTGGGCTTTTTGTATATACAACGTAGGTTTCATTTGCTAGTTCTTGTGAAAAATACTTTTTAGGTTCAGACACAGAATGGCTTGAATTAGAACTACTCACCCTAAAGTAATTTGTGCAGTCTCTTTCAAAACTACCTACTTCTTCTCTATACGCTTCCACATCATCAATATCAAGAGTCTCCATAGGATGACTCATTCCTCTTCCTAACTGGTCAGATTCTTTATAGAATTCATACTTAAAATAGTCTTTTCCGTCTACAATAGACTTTCTAAGATAATCAAGAGCAATATAATATGGCTTCCTTACAGATTCCCCTAAAGAATTATATTCTTGGACGTTGTTTGAAACATCTTCGCTTGATAGACTATGACAAAGAAATTCTTTCATCGAGTCTAAGTGTCCCATATCTCTAACAAAGTCTGAGCTTGGGCCCGTTCCTTCGTTTCTCCGGAATGAACTACTAATCTCTATGTCATTAGTTTCAATAACTTCTTTAATAAATTTTTGATCAACAAACAAGTTGCTATTATCAAAAACTCCTTTCTCTCCACCAGAATCAACATAACCTTTCCTTAATACACTATATATCTCACTAAAAATATCGATCATGTCACATGTAAGTCTAGGTAGCATAGGCTTTTTTTGTGGATCATCGTTTGTTTGCTCAGATTCAAGTAAAAATTTTCTCCAGCTTTCGACTAAAAAACTAAATTCTTTTCTTTTCATTGCTAATACTCACTTAATTTTTATATCATACATTATATATAGAAAAGAAAACAAAAACAGCGAAAACTAAATCATAGAAGGTCTAGAGAGCATATAGTCCAAAATAACAATGTCACGAGGTCCGGATCCTGTACTTGTTGAAACAATACCAATATTACCAGTATGCATATCATCGGGTCTACTAAATGCACATGCTCGAGCAATTCTTAAATAGTCTTCTTCGAATCTAATATCATTAAAAGAAACAAGATCGATTTCATTTAAGACTGCTTCTTTCATTGCTTTGTAGAATCCCTCTCGGGATAATCCAGATTTAATATCTTTTTTGCTTACTCTAGAGCTGTTTAGCTCATAATAAGTGTCGACAGCAAAATCACAAAAAGAATCAACGCTTTGCTTTTGTTGTGCACCATCTACTAGAGAACTCCACAAAGTAGGAAATATTTTTGACATATCTGTAATAGAAAAGTGGTCAGTGACTTCTTCAAAAGGCACGACTTTCTGAGCAAAAAACCACACAGGGTGATCACTTATTTTGTCCCAATCATATACCTGAGCAAATAAGTTTCTAGCACCAACACCATGATCTCCTTGCGAAATTGCAACCTCGTCAGCATTGTCTATTTTTGCTCCAGCAAATTCATCACTTGAGAAGCCATAAGCTATCTTTAAAACCCAATCTTCACCTTCTAAAGAATAGACTTTTCTGTATGCACCTACACCTATCTTAGTCAAACCAAAACCTTCAGCAACTGATATTATATCATAACACAGATCATAGTTTCTATCTTCACTATAATACTTCTCAGTAACACGATTCAACTCGTCGACAATTTCTTTCACGCGACCAAAAGAAAAAGTCTCAGAAAGAACAGACGTAATATACTCTTTTAATAACATAGTTTAATCTCTAATCAAATCTCTATATAGACTATATATAATTTAACACATTCAAAAGAAAATTAAAAACAGATCAAACGTCGTAAATTAGAAGATACGTCTAAAAGAGTTATTGCTTGACGCATGTTGATAAATGAATTACTTTTCCTTCTTTATTTCAAAAACTAGATCGACCGTGGATCTCAATTATATCACCTACGAAAGGCTTTAGAACTGATAAGTATTCTTCTAGAGAAATTCGGCTACTATGATAAAGTCTTCTCTTCATCATAACTTCATCGTATCCATCTGCCAACTCTACTTCATATGAATGACTATCTAGATAAGACTCTAGGTCTTCAAGAGACATGTCTCCTTCTCCAAGCTCACCGTACGAATCAGGGGCCATAAACTCATCGAAGTCATTATAGGGAACACTCTCTGAGATAATGCCTCTTATTATTTTTCTTAGTTTACTTTCTAATATTTTCATAAAATTCCTTTTAGGCTTTTATAATCTTGTTACAAATACATATTCTTTTTCATGAAAAGATCAAAAGTTTT
>Ga0098045_1000028_pt1 | contig 78408 bp, 65 predicted proteins | sample 11_taG_FD_77071 | JGI IMG/M metagenome (GOLD analysis project Ga0098045, IMG submission 77071) | Marine viral communities from the Subarctic Pacific Ocean - 11_ETSP_OMZ_AT15265 metaG | ecosystem: Environmental > Aquatic > Marine > Oceanic | place: Pacific Ocean | collected 2015-01-16 | reverse complement strand
TTGGTTCATGATATTTAAGGTATTCCCAGAAGGTCATTTTAAGTTCTTTCTGTGTCATGCCACAATGAGCGGCGGCAGCAGGAAGATTCATAGAAGCATAGAAGAGACCTTCATGTGCTTCGTTCACATTTTGAGGCGTAGTTTTTTTTCTTTCCATCAAAGAATCAATTTCTTTTTTTCAGGAGTTGTGATAGGAGAATACATCTGCTCATACTGAGAAACAATTTCTTCTGCTGCATCAGCAACATATACCACAAACTTAGTAGACACAGTGATATCTTTTTCTTCTTTACTAATCATCGGAGACCATGCTACAAATGATAGTGTACCCTGCTGTGTAGGAACACCTACAATTCCATTCTTTAATGTGAGGGAATTATCGTCATGGTTGACGACTTCAGCAATCACATCCTCTCCAGAGGACATACGAATTAGTTTTACGTTCATTTGAATTGACACTCCATCATAATTTCGGTTAAACATGCCAGAAGATTAATCTCCTGATCGGCAGCAAACGCTGCCTGGTACTGGTATTTAGCGATTATCAAAACCGCTGCTGGAATAGTAGCAGGTGTAAGAACATCATACATTGCTTCGTAGATACGATGACTAACCATATTGAAATCGTTATCCAGATTAGCAACTACCCACTTACGAACAATATTAAACTCTTTGTTCTTCAGAGCATTCATAAGTCCTTTGAGATTGAAGTCAGTGATCTCAGCAAGGATACCAGTATCAATACTACCAGTATTGCCATACTTCTGAAGTTGATTCAGAACACGACGCCAATCAGGAAAGTGGTTTTGAATTAATTCTGCAACAACTTTTTTATCATAGTCAACATATTCCGCCTCAAGTATAGTCCTGACACGGTTGAAGAATTGCCCCGCAACAGCTGCCTTTTCTTTTCCTTTGTAGGTGAAGTCAATGACTGAACATCTTGATTGGATGGGGTCAATGATTTTGTTTTTGTAGTTGCAGGTGAAGATGAATCTGCAGTTGCTATGATACGCCTCAATAGAACTCCGTAGGAGGAGTTGTACATCGTTCCCTGTGTTATCTGCTTCATCAATAATGATGACTTTGTGCTTACTTCCTTGAAGTGATACGGTCGTTGCAAAAGTTTTTGCTTGGTTCCGTACCGTATCCAGAAAGCGTCCTTCGTCAGATCCATTAATTACAATATAAGATAGTCCAAGTTCGGCACAGAGTGCCTTTGCTGCTGTAGTCTTACCTACACCAGGTGGTCCAGTGAGAAGAAGGTTATTCAACTCACCAGCAGCAACCTGTTGCTTAAGATCACGTTTGATGCTATCTGGTAGAATACAATCGTCAATCGTTTGAGGACGATACTTTTCGACCCAGAGATACTGGTCGCTCATAATATAAAAATAAAGTTTAGTTGGAGTCTGGTTCTAAAGCAATCCAGTATGTGACAGGAATGCTTTTGTTAGTAAAGCGACTGATGAGACGCTTAGACATTACTACATCGTAGTCACCTCTGATAAGTTTCAGGTTCTCAACTTTCATGTTGAGGACAAATTCATCATCAGTTTTTCCAACATTAATAGAGAAAGTGTTTGATGTGTCATTCTCCTTATCGCGGACAACAACAGTAACATCAGTGCCATCACCAATCACAGAAAAATCTGGAAGTTGATAGACAGCGGCGGCGCGAGTAAGACTTTGAATGTCTGATTCACTCAGAATAAAGTTTACATCTGCCGATGGTACTTTAATACCCTGGTCTGGTGCCTGCTTAATCAGACTTGAGTCAGCAAAGAAATACTTAATAGCAGAACGATTGTTCTTAATTTTTACATAATGATCGCTACCAAACTCCATGTCAGCACCACGCATCAGCGACATACCACCAAGGAACTCATTAAGATCATAGATAGAAAAATTCTTAGGGAAAGTTTCTTCTACATCTGCTTCAGCAAGAATGTTTTCTGCTACTGAAATGGTGCGAATAGTATTTCCAGACTTCACAGAAATAGACTGGTTGATGCCAGAGAAATTTTTAAGAAGATTGAAAGTATTTTCAGACAGTTTCATGGTCATCGGTTAGGGTATTCTTCAGTAATGTTGGATTTGTCAGAGAAGTGGAGCAGCAGCAATGCGTAGTGAAGGATCTTAATGATATCACGACGGGCAGTGCCTTTACGATCATAGCGGGAAGCATACTTCAGGATGTTGCTGCGGCAGAATGCCTCAGCGTCTCCACATGATTCAATAAGATCTAACGTTTGAATACTGTCGTTACCAGCAGAATAATGTTGTCCATAGGTTCCTGAGATATAATCGCGCAACTCTTTGAGAAGCGCATCTTCATTGTATTTCATAATTAATCTCCATTAATCAATTGTTCCATTTTACTAAAATTTTTCACTTTATCAAATTTGAGAACACGATCGAATTTCTCGACCATGTGTTCTCGGTGCGAGATAATAAACAAGTTGAGATCGTTCGTAAAGTTCCTCAATATGAATGATAACTCATCAGTGCCCGTGCTGTCAAGTGAGCTGTCAAAGATCTCGTCCAGGACTAGTAGGTTGGTGTCTACGCTGTTCTTGAGCTTAGCAACGGATCTCCATGTTAGCATAAGCGCGATGTCAATGCGAGACTTCTCACCCTCTGAGAACGATGCATAACTAAAGTCGTCCCTATAACGAGACTTGATAGTCTCCTCAAAACTCTCACTGAGTGTGAAGTTCACAAAGAAATCCATCTGCTGTAGGTATTGGTTGATGAGTTTATTCATCACTGGAAGATATCGTTTGATAATCCTAGTTTTGATACCAGTATCCTTCAGCAGATTAGCAGCAACGCTGTAGTAATCTTTATTCTCTTTGTGAGCGGCAAGAATACTTTCATAACCTACACGTTGATCGTTAAGATTATTCAACTGTTCCTGCTCTTTACTAGAATCATTCTTACTATCTTGGATAGTTTTAATTTCAGTTTCTAGTTCTTTGATCTGCTTATTCATATGATTGATGAGAGAATTATTCTTATCAATCACGCTATAGTGTTTGCGAATATCATCAGAGACTTCTGTATATTCAGAAATTTGTCCCTTGACTTCATCTATCTGTTGCTCCAGTATTTCCCACGCCTTTTTAGTCTCTGTAATAGTATCGTTGTTACGATCTATCTTATCAGTCTTAAATTTTTCATCAAGATCTTGCTTACAGGTAGGACATTTATCATTTTTAGAGTAAAAAATGTTTTCTTTTTCTAAGTTATTAACCTTAGTTTTAAATTTTACTTTAAATTCTTTTAAATTATCATACTTTTTTGAAAGTTTATCACCGTCAAATAACAGAGACTGTCTTTCTTTGATATATTCGTTAGTATTATTATTTTCCTCAACTACTTCATCACTTTGCGTAATGAGTTTACCGATTTTATCCTGCTTATAATCAATCAGGTTATCACTTTGTGTTTCGAGTTCCTTTATGAGTTCTTCTTGTGTCTCTATACGATGCTTTACTAGATCAAGATCCTTTTCGGTGAAGCGAATATCATCGTTTAATCGCTTCATGCGATCTTTGAGATTAGTATTCATGGTAGAGAACACTTGAATATCTAAAAGATCCTCAATAATTTCACGACGTGATGCTATCGGCAACTGCATGAATGGAATGAACGTAGAAGATCCCAGAACAACAATCTGGGTAAACGATTTATAGTTAAGTTTGAGGATCGTTTGTTCTAGGAACTTCTGCTGATCTCCAGTAGCAGCATCTTGGTTCAGCATTTCTCCATCAACATAAACCTCAAAGAGATTAGGTTTCATGCCACGGACAACCTTATACTTTTTATTACCCTGAGAGAACTCAACCTCTATAAGACAATCCTTACCATTAATAGTATTAACAAGTTGAGGTTTGTTAATCCTACGAAAAGGTTTATTGAATAAAACAAAAGTAAGAGCATCTAGTAGAGTACTCTTACCAGCACCATTCTTTCCGATGATTACATTATTAGTATGAGTATTCAGAGTTATCTCAGTGAAGTTATTCCCACTAGATAAGAAGTTTTTATAACGAATAGTTTCAAAAATAATCATGGTGGGATGGTGGAATAATCAGTTCGTTTGGAGCAACAACAGTATATTTGTAACCTGTGCTATCGCACATCTCAATCATTGATTCGCTGTCTACCTCAACTGGAGACATTGATGGGAAATCATCTGCCTCAAGCAGAACGGCAAATCGTTCAGCATCTTCCTTTTCGCTGAAGAGCAGAAGAACTCTTTCATTCTTACTGTTTGAAACAGCATATGCTCCTTCGGTTTCCTTTCCTTTAAGACACAGTATATACATTATACCACCTCTAGTGCCTCCACGTAAAGAGATTTCATAATTTCTTTCAATTTACCACTATCCAAATTCGTATTAAGTTCTTCAATATATTTTTCCAGAATAGTTAAAGTATCCTCATGTTCCAATTGAATGTCTTCATCATCACTTTCCTCAGTAGAAAAGTCTTCAATAATCTTAAGATCTAATGTGACATCCTGTAAAGAATTGATAAGATAATCAAACGCAGTGTAATCTGTTTTATTTTCTACAACAACTTTTACTACAGTATCTTTATATTTTTCAACATCCAAGTCATAATATTCATTCTTAGTATCATCATAAAATATTTTATGAAACATTTCGTAAGGATTTTTAATATACTGTAACTTTAAAGTTTCAGTATCAAAGATATGAAATCCACGTTCATCAGCATAATCATTCCAGTACATCTGATAAGAGTTTCCAAGATACTTAAAGTTTCCTTTCTGACTCTTAGTATGAAAATGACCGGACATTACCAGTTCAAATTTAGAAAACTCATTAGTGCTACGACCATGATTACAGACATAAGTAGGATTAGTTTTAAATCCTTCCATCTCTAAATGACCTAAGACTACTTCAGCATCTGTGTCACGTAGGATACTAACACTCTGCTCTTCGTTCTGATCACATATCCATGGCAGATAAACCATCTTACGCCCGTCCAGAATGACCTCAGAGGGTTCTGAATATACATTTAGGTTAGAATACTCCTGAAGTAAACTCTCTAGCGAGTTGATCTCCAGAGTGTTCTTGTAGAAGGCATCATGATTACCGACCATCATATCCATAGTAATACCCATCTCCTCTAGAGGATTGAAAATATTATCTCTCGCCCAATTAAGAGACCAGAAATCTATGTTACGACGGATATCAAACACATCACCCAAGTGGATGACGTGCTTAATTTTTTTCTTCTTTAATGTAGGAAAGAAAACATCATTATAAAATTTGAGAAAGTAATCATGGTAGTCTTGATTACCTTTCTTAAATCCATAGTGAGTATCAGTAATCAGGGCAACTTTCATTTTCTAGTTTTCTGCTCGATGTTCTGTTTGATACTATTGTATTCTGAAGAGGAGTAATTCAGTTCATTCTTATCAGCGTGGAGAACTTCATCGTATCCAGAACGCTCAAGAATTTTGCTTTTAATTTCTAGTTGCTTCTTTTCTTTTTGAATTCTTCTCAAGAATGCATAGTAAATAATCTGAGTAAAGTATGCAAAAGGATTACCACGGTTAGGATCAAAGTTATCGATGTACTGAACACAGTTCTCAATACCATCTGAAATCATATCCTCACGGAAAGGATAGTTGATGAAGTTAGGACGGTAGGACAGATGCTGTGCGATCTTCAAGAAGCACTCACCAATGTAATTCGGTATCCTAGGGCGATCGGTCTCTTCTGTCAAGGCTTTTTTTACCAGGTATTTGTAATCAGAGAGTGCCCTCAAGAACTCTTTATTATCTACATAATGTTCTGGCTTCTTTTTGATTCTCATTTTGACACATGTGTCCTATTACTATTTGTACTTATATTATAACATACTTTAAGAGCTTGACAACATTAGGTTTTATCTGTAGAATAACTCTGTAAGGGTTCAAGAGACAGAGTAGCTTTAATACTTATTGAATAGATCTTCAAACAATATTCTAGCATCATCAACTGATGCGCGATACCCTTGATATTTTTTTTGCGTTGATCTTTTATTAATTTTGTTGGTAAACTCTTTTTCATGAGTGTTAATTTCATTAACTGCTTTCTTATAATGAGAAAGTCCAGGTTCAATAAGTTCGTTAATAGTTACAATTTTAGTATCATCTATAAAAAAGAAATTGTCTGTTGTTGATTTAATCCACTTAGATAATTTTAATCCAGATGCTTTCACATCTTCAAATAGATCTTCTAAAGCACTCATGTCTTCTAGCAGTAAAGGATTACTGACTATTAGACCTTCATCATGAACTTCAACAAAAGCGACAATTTCTTCTCCAGTCATTAATTTGATTGAGGCGAAGAATTTATCATTCATTTTTTTATGTTTACGGGGATGATCTCATAATTAAATTGCTCCTCATTGTAAACTTTAATTCTTTCCTTTAAATGATTAAGAGTATAGTTGATATAACTTCCTCTAGAAAAATCATCTGCAATGTCATAAAGTACTGCTTGTGATTTGTTATCTCCTTTACGCAGAACTCTACCAATCGATTGTAGATTTCTAATCCTAGATTTGCTGGGAGAAGCAAAAATAATGTTATGTAGATTTTTAATGTTGATACCAGTAGAGAAGGTTCCGTAGGAAGCAATGATAACGCAGTTATCATTTACCTCTGCTAACTGTCTAATGTTCTCACGTTCAGATGCTTCCACACCACCATGAACAAAGAAAACTTTCTTGGTATCTCCTATGCTATTATTTATCAAATCAAAAAGTGGTTCACCATGTTTTTCGACATAATTAAATAACACTAAGGTATTTCCTTGTAGATCAGATACTAAATTTTTAATGAATACATTTCTTTTATCATGTGTTACAATGTATTCTATCTCATCTTGATAGTTCGCAAACTTATACGATTCATGTTTGAGTGTAAGAATTTTAATTTTAAGTTGCGTCAACTGATCGCGTTGCATTAACTCAGTTGTACTGGTAACTCTATCTGAGACACCGAACAACCCTTCTAATACTAGACGATGTGTTTTAGTTCCATCTAAAGTTCCTGTAAAACCGATGCGATACTTAGCCTCATGAAGTTTAGTCATGATACTGGTAAGGGACTTTGCTTTGAATGTATGGCATTCGTCTCCGATCACAGCAGTATATGAGTCAAAGTATTTCTTAGGAAGTTTATAGATGGACTGCCATGTAGTAATGACTACAGGAGCATCAGATACTTTCGCTTCACCTTGATATATCTTATGGCAATACTCTTCAGGGTTCCATCCATAGTCTTCAAAGTCTTTGAATAACTGTGTGACTAGTGATATGCTAGGAACGATAATTAAAGTTTTAAGATTAGCAGCAGTGAAAAATCTCACTAGTGCATAGATCATAAAAGATTTGCCGGACCCTGTAGGTGATAGGATGATCTTTCTATAATTTCTCAGTGCTTTGAATACAGCATTATACTGATAGTCCCTGGGTTTAATCGCAGTTCCTTCAGTGAGATAGTTTAGATACTCCCTTACTGTCTCTGGCAGAATATCAGGATCACGTTCAGTAGGTTTACCGTAGTATTCATTTTCTTTTAGAGAACAAGTATACTCTCGTTCATCCGCCCATTCAAACAAGTATGTAAGAAGTCCGATATAAAGTTGACCGTTACCAGGACTAAACAAACGAATTTTTCCATCCCACATTCTATTCTTAAACTGTGGCATGAACTTTGCGTCAGGAACTTCAAAAGTAAAATACTCACTCAGTTCCTGTTTAATATATGGTTCGCAATCAATCTGAAGATAGACTTCATTTCTTTTGCTGATAACAATGTCTGCCATTACCTAATACCCTCAATAAATGATTTCCATTCAATGGCGTTTTTAATTTGATATGATCTAGTGTTTATCATTCTGATAACACTCTCAAGATATTCGATAATAATATCGTACATATCTATCTTTAATTGTAAATCTTTGATGTGAGGATCAGATTCGATATACATTGTCAAATCTGATTTAAGAAGTTTTAGGTCAAACGGATTTTCCCTATAATCTTCTGGGTCTCCTTTACCTGAATAATATTCAAACTTGCGGCGAGTGAGTTGCTTTAAGTTTCCTGCTGCTTGTTTCTTTTTAAATCTGTACTCTGAAAAAATTTTAAAATATTTTGAATGTAGTTGTGGAATACTGAGTGAGGCAGTATCTAATTCGACAGGATCAATTTTTGCATCCTGTTCCCACATCGCTTGGATTTCATCAAAAGTCATTAACTAATCACTGTACCATCATACTTAATTCTATATATGAGATATTTAAAGGTAACTGTTGCGGTAACATATTGTACTCCAGTCTCAGTAGAATCGAATACTACAGGTGATAATGATACAGGCCATGCATCATCATATTCAATTACAAGATTGGATTGCCAATTACTATTTAAAATTTCTAATACAATCTGACCTTCGATCGGATCTTTATCTGTGTCATACTGTTCTGCCAAACCAGTCTTCTTCAACCACTTATGAATAGTGGCATAGTTTGACATATCTTCATCAATCAAAAACTTAACTGTCAGATCTTCAAATTCTGTTTCAGTTCCTGCAATCGAATAGTCTCGGAAAGGATTGGGTACTGTAATGTCAGTAATTCTTATGCCAGGGATATCAACTGATTGACACAAAAATGATACCTTAGGAAATTTTAAAACCGATAGTTTAAATCCTTGAGGTGCCAGATAATTTGCATTATCAATTTTATCAACCAACCAATTTGCCTGGGTCATTTTCGTAATATACCTTTTAAATATTTAGATAAAAAAAGACCCCTTGCGGGGTCTTCTATATTTCTTTAGTTTAAAATTGTTCTACATACTCGTTTGCATTTACTTTGATTTAGTGAATCGCATTCGATTAAACACTCATAATAGTCATTGAGTTTTTGATATTCTACCTCCGCTCGATCTACTGATTTTTCAAAATGTTTCCATTCAGATAGTTGACCTCTAGATAATAGATTGTGCATTGTGCCTCCATGTAATTTTCAAAAAACATAATCAAAGAGAAGGGTTCATTGGTTACCTAACAATTCTACTAGTATGTATATAAAAATGTTCGTTTCAGCACAATTAGGAAATAAAAATTTATGCCTACGAATATATACCCATAAAAAAAGACCCCTGTAAGGGGTCTGTGTGAACCTGTGTGAGGTTGTATCACATAAGGTTGGTAACACGTACACGTCTGTAGTAGACGTTGGTGTTGACGTTGCCAGCGGCGACTGGATCGGAATCGGAAAGGGCAGTGTCACCCTTAGCGAAGGGATTAAGAACCATGCCGTAGCGTGTCTTAAATCCGATTTTGGGCTGGAAGGTGTCAGGACCAATTGCACGAACCATCTGAAGAGGAACGTAAGGGCAATAGAACAGACCAGCATCATATGCTGATGTACCTTTGTATCCAGCGATGAAGAACTGAGCAGCGTTAGCGCCCTCAGAAGGAAGTGCCGAATAAGGATCGATGTAAACGCGGATGCGTCCGTTCAGCGTACCAACGAAGGTGCTACCGGTGTCATCAACATTAAGACCAGTGTTAAGGGCAGGGTTGTAGTCGAGGACTCCAGCCATTGACAGAGCAGAAGCAACATCTGAAGAACAGATGAGCATGTTGCCCTTCCCTCTACGAGTCTCTTTCGCGATGGCGTTCATTTCACGCTCAATTTGGAAAAGAAGACCTTTGAACTTCTCAACGCTCCAACGACCGTTGCTATCAACGTCGAGGTCGAAGGTTCCTTGTGATGCGGTGTTCTGTTGAGCACCAGGCTTAGCGGAACGGAAGACTGTGCGAACGACTTCTCTGTTGATTTCCGTAAGGATCTCAGCAGAAAGGATGTTAGCAAGTTCAGTCTCAGCGTCAAGACCGTGGATTGCCTTAAGGTCTTGTGCCAGTTCCAAGCTGTACTCAGCTTTCAGGGCGCGTGACTTAGCAGTAACGGCGATCTTCTCGATCGAGAATGCCATCTCGGGGAATACAGCAGATGCTGCTTCGCCAAGTGCTTCAGCGGCGGTCGATGCCATGCCAGCACCAGAAGTGTAAGTACCACTGTCGTTAAGAACGGCAGGGTTAGTTCCGGTTTGTGCAGTACCACCAGCAGAGTTGCCGCTATCATAAGCGGTGCCAGACCATGCTTGGTTGACTTCATTGAAGAATGTCTCAGTACCAGTCTGTGACTCGTAACGTGAGCGCATTGCGAAGATCAGTCCAGTAGGACCATTCATGGGTTGAACGCCACAAATGTCATAGGCGATCAGGTTAGGCATTGAACGACGGATCAGTGAGATCAGTACGGGATCAAAGCCTTGGATGTTGCCACTACCAGTTGTAGCAGTATTGATAGGACCAGCGTTTGTAGGCGCTTCGGTCAACATTCTCTCCTCACGGAGGAATTTTTCTTGGTTCTCCAGTAATTGTGAAGTAACGGCTTTCTTGTAACTATCTTTGATCTCGGGGAGATCGCCATGAGACAGAACAGGTGCCCACTTCTCTTGGAGTTGTTCGGTATTGAACATTAGGTGCTCCTAAAAGTTTTGTTAGTTGTGAACTATAATTTATTTATAATTTTAAATCACTTAGTATAACGAGCGATTGCGTCAACATAAGAAGCCATGTGAGCAGGAACTTCCTTCTCAACAACGGGCTCAGATGCTTCTACGCTTTCGTTGACTTGAGCCTTGGGGAAATAGTTTTCCTTAATAGTCTCAATCTTTTCACGATATGTTTCCTCAGCGGTGAACTCTACACCCTCAGCAAGTGAGGAGAGTTTTTCTTTCTGAGTATCTGCTAAACCTTGGGATACTTCTACAACGATAGATTCTTTTACGAATTCTCCCAGAGCAGAGTTTAATTCCACATTTTTTTCAATTTGTTCGTTGAGTTTTGTCTCCATCTCATCTAGTTTGTTAGTCATCCCCTCAACCATGTTGTACTTCTCTTCAGGGATTTCCATGTAGTGTTCAGTGAACACACCCTTCAGAGCAGACATAAATGACTCGGCAATCTCGGTACGAATACCTTCGTCAATTGCGAGCTTGTTATCGCTAATCCATTGTTCTACAATATAATTCAAGAATGAGTCAACCTTAGAGGTCATCTCTTCCTTGATCACGTCAATTTGCTCATTTAACTGAGCGGCATACTTTTCTTCCAAACGTGTTGTTTCTTCTGTGATTTTAGAAGTAACAGCAGCAGTGAAGATTGTTGTTGCTTTTTCTTTAAAACCTTCTGAAAGTTCCTCGCCATTGACAAGAGCGTCAATGTCAGCAGAAACATCAACTGTTTCTAGAACTTCTTTGGTTTCATCAACAGCACCTTCTTTCTTAAGAGAAGGCATTGCGTCCCCGCCACCACGACTGGTACTCTTACCAGACATATCCTTACCACCTTCTAATTTAGGCATAGGATCTTGCTTGCCTTCACCCGAGTTAACTGCAGTCTTAGACTTCTTAACAGCGGCAGCAGCTTTAGCGCCAGAGTTTTCAAACTTGCCTGAGTGACCTTCCGAAGAACCGGCAGCCATTGGTTCTACGTTAGCAACTGCAACTTCAGCACCTGATGCACTAGGAAGATTTGTACCTTCTGCTGGAGCTGCACCAGCATTTACAGCATTCTTCATTTCTGTAACGGTATCAGCATCAAAATTCTTTGATGCAAAGTCCTCAAATTTCTCGTTTAACGAATTAGCCATTTAAAATAACCCCTTATGGATACTTTTGATTTTCTATTACTTATTTATTAAAATTACAAGTTAGAAAGCAGTCTCTCAAACCCTTCGAGGATTTTACCCTCAAGTTGATTGCGAGATACACTGTCTAACTCTTCCTTAACTCTTTGGAGATCTGCTTCTTTAAATGCTCCATTATTCCAAACCCACTCTTTTCCTTCCATAATTCCGTCAACAAAAGCGTCGGGAGCAGAAGGATCTGCTACAATATCGGCAGCAGTAGTAAGCATGAAATCATCACGGACATAGTTAGAACCACCTTTAGATTCCAAACTACCTACACCTCTAGAAGAAACTCCGAGTTGTACACCTTCGCGAAGAAGGTTCTTTGCGATCTGACCCATAGGGGTTTCAAGCAGTTTCGCCTTACCAATATAGTTTGAACCATCTTGGTAAAGTTCCACAATCTTATGTGAAACACGATCAAGGTTGATGGTAGGACCATCAGGGTGACCTAGTTCACCGAGAGCACGGGACTTCTGTACAAAATTTTCATTGTAATTAGTCACTTCGCGCTGAAGAACAGGCATGGGATATACACGACCATTGCGATTTTTTAGATCGCCCTGGAGAAATACTCCCTGAATGTATGTATACTCTTTTCCATCTTTCTCTTCAGTGAGGAGTTCAATATCCTCAATGTGCTCTACGATAAGTTTCATGGTTCTTCTGTGGGTTCGGGTTCTGTGGTAGGTTCTTCAGCAGATGCTTCTACTTCAGGAACTTCAGACTCAACTTCAGGTTCTTCTTCAGTTGGGTTCATCAGTTGAGTGGAATATTCTTTTTTGTAAATATCCAATGCTTCAGATGCCTTGGCATAAAGCACATCAATCACTTCATCAGATGCAACGGAGTTTTCTCCGTTAACAATTTGGTTAATCAATTCTTTAGTTACACTCATAATAGTAAATTAAATTATAATATTATTTAGTTTTCAACTTCTTTAGAAGTTTGTGCTTTCATAGGAGGCTTCGATGTTGTATCAACAGGTCCGCCTGCTGGAGGTGCTACAGCATTAGGATCTTCCACTGGCATGACTGGAGTATCCATCAGTTCACCTGATTTTTTCTCAATGTCAATTTGGATCTTAATCTCTTCCATTTCAGCTTCCGTTTGCTGTAGGATCTGACGTTTGATATGATCGTTGGAATAATATACTCCAAGGAAAGGTTGCATTCTCTCTACGAGATTTAACCTCTCGCCAATCATTTCAATTTCTTTTAGTTCAGTGAAATGGTTATCGAACAGGAAGTCATATTGAATATGCTGTTCCATCATCTCCCAGTCATCTGTGGTGATAACACCTTTCAGAATGAGTTGTGTCTTCAACATATCATTGAAGAGATGTGCGAATTCTTTACGCAACCTTCCGACAAATTTTACGAACTTAAGTTCATCACGCAAGATCTCATTGGAACGTCCGAGACTAAATCCCTTCTCCTCGCCCACGCGAGATGGTGGGAGGTTAAGCGATTTGTAGAGTTTCTTCAGGAAGTATTCAACGTCCTTCAGTTCTCCGAGATTTTGAGCACCAGGAAGTGTAGTGATTTCTGTTCCTCTACCACCTTCACGGCGAGGTAACCAGAAATCTTCCAGCATACTCATGAACTTTTTGTCGTCACGAATTTCACCAGTGTTAGCGTCATACACTAACTTGTTTCTGTAGCGAGACATAACCTCTCTGAGGTATTGCTCTGCCTTTGCTTTAGGAAGATTGCCAACATCAATGTAGAAAATTCTACGCTCAGGAGCGCGAGACATTCTATAGATAACCAGAGAATCTTCAATCATTCTCAGTTGGTTAACTGCCTTCAATGCCTTATGAAGATAAGATAATGGAAGGTTATTATTCATGTCAAGCAAACCTGATGACACAAATGTAATTGCGTCAGGAGCAATTTTTACCCCTAACTGATCGTTGCCTGCAATTGAAACTGTTGCTTTACTATTAAATACACCCTTAGGGTTATACAAATAATACTCAGTAATACTTCCGTAATCAACTTTTCCATTGCTATCTGTAGCAGGAGCAGCTGACTTTTTAACCTCACGCATTTTTTTGATCTTTAATGGATCAATGTAGCGGAGTTCTTTAATACCCTCAGTGGGTTTGTTTACATCAATTACCTTATGATAATACAGTCTGCCATCAATGTACCAACGCCTGAAAATGTGGTAGCATTTTTTGTCAAACTTAATTAGTCTTTTAAGTTCTTTAAATTCTTCTCGAATTCTCTTCTTGATTGATTCACTTACTTCAAGATTAGAGAGTTCAATTTCTACTGGTGAATCATCACCATCAGCAACGATTGCCTCGTTGACTACTTCATCAATCGCAGAATCTACTTCTGGATGTAATGATACCTCGCGATATTTTCTGATCTGCTCAAATTCATTTTTTGAGACACCTTCAATATCGACATATTGACCGTAATAACCTCCAGCAGAGATTGTTACGGTCCCATCATCGTTATTGGGAGCAACAGGAGATACTAACCCCTGCTGCTTTTTTTTCTTTTGATTATCTTTGTCTAAAGAAAATCCGAATAACTCCGCCATTGTATAAATGAAACTACGTTTTACTGTAGTTATTTATCACGCAATTGAACTTGCGCCTACGTCATCAGTTTCCCACCAGTCATACTGGAATTCAACAGTGTACTCAGCAACAGTATTATTGTTGTCATATGACAAGTCAATCTGAGCAATATTGCTCGGGAAAGCGTTGTTGAATTTGTAGGATCTTACTACGTTATGAGGATCGGAAGGATCATCTCCTGAATTAATTCCTCTACCAAGTTGATCAACTTGTAAAGTAGAAGCAAAAGCTGAAGTATATCCAGCGCCATCATCATGCTTATTCAGACGATCCATCCACTTCTCAAAGTATCCTCTGAGTGCCATGTCTTCGTCAGCCATTACGGTAACAGTCCATGATTCAAACGTTCTGTCTCCAGGAAGTTTGATAACTCTACCTCTGAAAGGAACTTCTACAGTTCCAACACTGCTGGCAGGGATACCAGCAGAACGACATAGGAATGAAAATTTGCCATCACCGGCTTTAACGTCGGAAGCACCATCAATAGAACTGATGTTTGCCTCAAGATCTACTACGCTTACACGGAATAGATTAGGACGAAGACCGTAACCAATTTTTCCTTTAAATGCGGTTAAGTTTGCCATTGTTTGATTATCTCCTTATTTGTATTTATTGTTAATCAAACTCTACCAACTACTTCGTCAAAACTAACACCAGTGCGGGTGGCAACGAATGTAAGAGTGATGAAGTTAATTGATCTAGAAGGCTTGATATAGATGTCGGCAACAAATTCATTTCTGTCGATAACATCGGCAGTGTTATTTGATTCATCGGCAACTACGAGGAAATCAGTCATGCCTCTTCTTGCCTGAATGTCACGCATGTAGTTGTTTACCTGCGTAGCAAAGTTATTACGAGTGGTTACATCATTCAACTCAAAAAGTACACTCTTAGAGAACTCTTTGATTGTTCTCTCAAGAATGAGGAACAAACGACGGACGTTGATACGATCGAATGCAGAAGGACTGCGAAGAGCAGTTTTGTCTCCGAAAAGAACAATACCTTGACCGGGGAATGAAACGATAGGATTGATACGCTTTCCATAAAGTTCATCTCTCTGTGCTTGATTAGGATTGTAAGCAATCTTAATCGCATTTCTCAAGTTACCTCTATTGAAACCAGCAGGTGAGAACCATGCTTCAGCAGTGTCAGCAGCATTTACACAAAGACCAGCAACATCAGCATCACATGGGATCCAACGATATGCATCATTAAATCTGTCATAGATGTACTTGTAGTTGTTTGAGAAAACAGCGTATGAAGAACTATCGCTGATTGCTTCAAAGAAGTCTACAACGTTTTCTGTTTGAGCAGAACCAGTAGAAGCACCAGATCCAAGAACGTCAGATTTTTGTGGTGAAACAAGAGTGATACAATCTTTTCTGGTATTAGAAAGGTTGATCAGTGAGTTTGCTTTTGCAAGACTTGAAGGACCAGTGAGGATATAATCAATCAACATGGTCTCAGTGTCAGAGAAGACATCGAGATATGTTTGAGTTTCGTTTCCTACATTGTAATTCTGATAGTCAGTACCACCAGACAATGTATAAGACTTGGGACCGTAGAGTTTGAAGACGCTTGCTGCAGTAGCAGAATCAGAAATATCTACACCATTAGTAGGTGTGTATACTGCAGTATCTTCGTAAGCAGTTACATAGATATACTTTGAACGACCTTTGATGACGTTCTTGAAGAAGTTACCTTCTCCTTCGGTAGTCTTAGCACCAGGTGCTTTTGAGACGAAAAGAATTTTTTCGAGGATTGTATTTGCTGTTCCGGTAACACCACCAGTTGCATCGATGATTGCGAAATGCATTTCATCATTAGCACCACTTTTTTCAGCAGCGAAAGGTGAAGTACCAGGGCGAGGTGCGATTGCACTCCACTTAATTAAACCAGCGACAGCAAACTGCTCGTCATACCAGCTAGCAACACCATCAACGTTTTCTGTGCTTACTGTTCCATCCTTGACGAACTTATCAGAACCAGCATCAAGAACAACAGCAACCTTTGTGGTGTCTCCGCTGTTATCTTCATATACAACACCAGTAGCAGTTCCGTCAGTAACTGCGTCTCCTTGTGAGAAGGCTACACCGTTAGCAAGTGTCAGAATTTGATCCGCACCAGCATCGATTGATACAACCTGAAGTGCATTACCCCATGTTCCGGGAGTTTTGGAAGCAAAATCATAGACTTGTGAACTGCCTTCAAAGTTAGCTTCGTAATCACCTAAGTTATTGATGTTTACTGATGCTGCACCTGTTGTGGTGGCGTTGGTTAAAAATCCAGCGGCAGAACTAGAAATTCTTGCTACTTGAAGATTGCCACCGTAGTTAAGAAACTCGGAAGCTGTAAACCAAAATTCGTAGTTGTCTCCGGTTGGCTTACCGAAAGTTGAAACGAGTTCTTTCTCGTTTGTGATTAATTTTGCAACGCCTACTTCGCCTTTCGTGAAAGGACCAGCAATAGCGCCGACGTTGGTAGATGTTTCTTGGAGACGTGAATTAGTAAAATCGCGCTCCTGAACAATAATACCTGGCGATGATTGAGATGCCATCTTTTACCTCTAAAGTTCAGATTTTATTCTGTGATTATTTATGAAATCCTATGTTTCAACTGGGGAAACAATGCATGAACTACCAGTCTGGATAACCTATTTCAGTAAAACGATCTTTCTTTTTTCTAGTCTCCATAACTCTTTTAACAGTACAGTCTTTACATTCATAAGAGTATGCTGATAATGTTGATCTTCCTTTCCTAGTTCTATAAAAATCTGTGAGTAGATCTTTGACTTTACTACAAGATCTGCATTTCCTTTCTTTGAATAGGAGATGTTCTAATTGAAACTCCTCCTCAAAGTCCATTAGTTATAAGAACCCATGTAAGTAAATTCTGATGACACATCACCATACTCATCCAAGAACCAACGATCTCCATCTTTATCTACAAAACTTTCTTGATCTTCCAGACCATCAGAAATAAATCCGAAGGGTGACATATCTTGATCAATTTGATTTTTTTGTTCATCATAAATTCTTTGGCGAACATCATTGTCCGTCATCTCTTTAAAGTAATCTTGTACTGCTAACCAGCAGAAGATAACCAGACACATTGCAAGGTCATCATGACATCCTTCTTCTGCTTCAAATGATTGACTTTTTTGAATGAACGTAGTAAGTTCACTGATAGTATCGTAATCTGGGATGACTAGTTTATCATCTTCAATAAAAGTTTTTAAGTTTAGGCATCCAACCTTCTTCACGGTCTTAGACATCTTGACACCTAGTTGTGTTTTCTTTCCAGAAAATCCTGTACCTACAATTTGTCCTGCTCGCCCTCTCATGGCACACATTAAAATATTGTCATACTCCAAATCAAAATGCATCATCGATGCTATCTGATCTCCAATATCATTTACTTCCGTTAAAACATATGCCCTATTATATCCCTTTGCCATATCAGTGATAACGGTTGGGAACATCATAGGTTTGATTTCGTTATTTTTATAACGTGCTACCAACCTGTAAGGGAACTTTGTAATGTCAAAAACCAAAAATGCGCTATAATCACTGCCCACACCACGGGCAACGTCAACAGTAATAATATAATCGTGTTCTTTTTTCGGGTTCTCATAAACTACTAATCCTTTTCCGTTATCGGCAATAGGATCATCATACACCATTGTTCGCAGTTTGCTTGCTGCAATTAACGTATCTACAGATCCTAGGAACTCACACTCAAATTCTTGAGTGAACTGGCGTTGAGATGTATTAGCAATCGTTTGCTCTTTCCAGTTAGCATCTCTGCCAGGAACTTGACTCCAGTGTACTTCTGTAGTGATATATTCGTTCTTACCCCTCTCAGCATCATGCCAGAGCTTGTAGAACATATTCATCCCGTTAGGGGTGGAGATGATAATAACCTTGGTAGACTTACCAGAGGAGATCGTAGGGTATACTGAGGAGAAAAATTGCTCGGCAATGTGAGTTGGAACGAAAGCAAATTCGTCCAGGAAGATGATGTTGAATGACATACCTCGGACAGCAGAACTAGAAGTAGATGCTGCCATGATCTTAGAACCATTCTCAAGTTCTAGAGATCCTTTATTCCATGACACAATACCTTGCTGCATCCATTTAGGAAGGTTCTCGTAAGCAAGTTGCAACCTACCGAGAAGTTCTCTGGATGTACTTAGTTTGTTTGCTAGGATACCGATGTTGACATTATCATTAAAGATACAATAATGCAGCAGGTAAGAAACCACAGTGGTACTCTTACCAGTCTGACGTGGTAGTTTAGCAATGTTAAAACGATTACTATGGAACCTTTCAATCATCTCTTCTTGAAAGTCCCACATCTTAAATGGCACCAGACCCTCATCCAGTGACACAATCTTGATATAATTTTTAGTAAAGTAGACGGGATCGTCAGCACATTTCAACCACTCCTGAACCTGTTTGGGAGTGAAACTCATTTCCACGTTCGCCGCTTTTAGATTGGGCGAACCTTTATAAACTTTATCAGCCATTTATCAACAGTTCCAAGCTCTCAGTGATTTGTTGATCCTGCTATCGGGATCACTAGCAGTCTTCTTACTAGTTAGTTTCTTTTTCATGCCCTTCATTCGAGCGCAGAAGGATGCCCTCCTGGGATTTCCAACCTTTTTGCTTGGTGCTTTAAGGTCAGATCCAGGATTTTCCTTTTCATAAGATTTTCGTCCTTTAGCGTTAAGTCCTCCTGACTTACTTTTTCCTGACTTTTTTGTCCAGGCTGCTCCTTCTTGGGTGAGTTCAAATTCTTCTTTAGCAGTCCTCTCTGATTTTTTAAAAGCATCCTTGTCTGGATAGTCGGAGGATCCAGGTTTAGCAGGTGCTTCTCCACGTTTTCTTTTTGCGTGGATATTGGCATAAAGTCCACGTTTCGCTTCGCTTAGTTCTCTAAATTCTTTAAATGACTTCATGCCAGCAGGGAGGGTTTACTAGTTTATTTATGTGTTAACCTAAATGTGCAACAGATGTGGCATATAAATCACTAACACCATTTGCTACTTCAATGGTATCTGTTCTTTGCTTTTGAATTGTCAGTGGTCTATGAGGAGCAACATATACACTACCAAGTACATCACCACCAACATTCTTGACTGTCACTAGGTGAGCATTGCCACCATTGTGATTATGCTGAAGAAGAATTCTTTCCCCAGAGTCAATGTTGTTTGGTGTGTCTGACAGCACTGTTGATTCACCTAAAAGTTTTACTACGTTCATTGTTCTATAATTTTTAATTATTTATCTTCTAATTTATTTTTTGCTTGCTTCAACATCTTAGCAAGATCAGCAGTAGATCCTACAAACATAGTATTGTTAACTGTTGTTGGTCCTTTCTTTTCTTCCTGACCTAGATCTTTCATCTTCTTCTGAAGATCAGATAATTTATCAGTGATGTCAGCAACGTTCTTAATGCCCTGGAAGGCGACTTCATATGCTCTTGGGTGATTACTGCTCCTAGCAACGTCAAGCAACTCCTCAATGGCAACCTGACCCTTCTGAATGAGTTCATATAACTCACCACGGGCATACTTATAATCTGTCTCTATGTCAGCACTAGTAACATCAACCTTTTTGGGTTTAGGTTGCTCCTCTTCATCCATAGGAGTGATGTCAAAAACATCTTCCATGTTCTGTTGAAATTTATTGTCCATGATATATCATCCCCTCATTAAATCCGAAGTCATCATCTGGTTGTAGTAAAGCATCATCAGCAGCATTAATAACACCATCAGTGTTCTTATCTTCTAATGCTTTAGGAGTAACATTATACTCAAGTGCTCTACCATTAGTATTTCTATCACCAACAAAAGTAGTAGCAATAGACTTTCTAATGATATCATTAGCAGCAACAGGACCATACATAAAGGTCTTGACGCTAAATCTTAATGTATAATAAATGTATCTTCTGGTAGAATAATCACCTTCATAATCATCAGTAAAATCAATGCTTTCTAAGATGATTGGAATATCTCTTTTCTCATTCATTTCTGGAATGAGATTGACAGTCATGGTAAACTGTGGTTGAAAGAATGGTAAAATCTGTTCGATGATTTGAAGAGCATCATCTTGAGATTTTGCGATAGCGTTAAGTTCAAATCCGATAGTATAAGGAACTGGGAGATACTGCACCTTAGTAGTGGTTGTTTCGCCATCACCAACTGCTCGGTTCCTTTGAATAGGAGGAACTTTTCTTCCAGCATCATACTGCAAAGATGTCATCTCAAATGATAACCTAGGAACAGTAATAGTTACTTTCTTATCAAGATCAGGAGATTGCTGAAGTCTTGCTAAAAATTTCTGAACCGGTCCATACGCTAAAGGAACTTTCTGCTGAGTGACTAGATCACCATTAGCATCAAGGGTCTTTAGTTGAATGTTATTGAAAAGAGTACCAAAAGTGGTTACAGTCTTTCTAATAATTTGGTGATAAAAATAATTTCCTAACATTAAAAGCTACCAGTAAAATTGCCAAATTCGCCAAACGGATTTACTTCTGTGAAATCAAGAATGTCATCCGCTTCTGTTTCAAGTTCTCTATTTTCAGAGAAACTATCAGTCATATCGAGAGTATCAAATGAACCTACGGTCCATCGTGCATTTGAATCCGCACCAACAATTTCTTCATTTAAATCAAAATTGCCATTCATATAAGCAACTTTCAATGTCCTAGTACTAGGATCATATTCGGCTACTTTACCAACAATATTTGCTGGTGATGCATCAATTATAATAGTTGGATTCCATCCGGTGATACTTTCAATTTGATCGTTGGCATCATAAACAACATCTCCATATATGTATGATCCTGAAGGAGCATTAACGGCACTGACTACACCATTGGTGATCGCAGTTGTAGATGAAGTAATGAATGTTCCAGTGGGGGAATACCAAAATGCATTTGGAGCAGTTTCGTATTTTTCACCACCTGATGTGATAGTAATCGCACCAAGAACTCCAGATGAATCAGCGACTGCGGTTGCAGCAGCATCAAATCTAGTTCCAGAAACTTTTTCATCTTCAGTAAAGTATCCACTTCCGTTGAGGTTCAATAGAATTGGGAATACTCCAGATTCCATTTCAGTGTTATCAATAGAAGTAACGCCAGTATCAAAGATACTATCGCCATATTCAAAGACTTCACACGTCAACGTATATGTATATAGACTTCCTAATTGGTAGAAAGGTTTTTGGTTTTCTACATACTTGATTTCAAATACAGTTTCATTCAAAGGAAACCATACAAGATCTCCGTCATTAGGTCTTCCAGATACAATTTTATTTGTAGAGACATCTACAAAATCTTGCCACCTTCTTCTGGAAAGTGTAAGTGTTACTTCATCAGTTACTCGAAGACCAAACTTTGATAGCATGTCACCATTGCCACCAAAATTCTGAAAGTTTTCTAGATACATCTCAATGAGATAACTATCTTTAAACTGAGAATAGTAGATATCATTCCACAACTTATCTTCGTAGATCTGACGAGGAATGTAATAACATTCCAGACCATACATTTTGATCTGCTCGTCAACCAGATCCTGTACTAGGTTCTGTTCACCTGTAGTTCCTTGTGTAAAATATAAATTTCTAGTCATTTTATCCGATCATGTCTAGTGGTGGTTCTTCTGCTGCTAACCTAAATTCACCAAGAATTGTATCAATTTCTTGCTGTGCATCTTCATAGAACTCTCTACCGTTTAGAGTTGTTCCACCAGGCAGTTGGACATTTTTAAATTTGATAAGGTTTTGACCCCACTGTCTTTTAATAAGAGCAGTAAGATAACGCTTCATCCATACATCATTATATACTTCAGTAGCAGTTTCTGGATCTATCATCCTATAGCATTCAATCAAAATCATATCACCGCCATTCAACTGATCCCAATCAGTATCGAGATATAGTTTATTTTCTCTCTTATTAAATCTAATCGGTTTGAAGTTACCGATCACAAAATCAAGTGTTTCCAGATATTGCTTTACCATATAATAATTCAAGATTTCCATAGAACCAAAGTTATAGAAATCATTCAAAAATAACTGATACTTCATACTGAAGATATTTCCTGATACTGCTGATGAACTATTGTCATAAGCATATATGTTGGTTATTCCCAGAACATGGTTTGGTACAGTTATAAAATTATTTTGCTCCTTAAAATCCGAACCAGCAATTGCACCGTTCACTTTCGCGTCGGTAATCATCTGATCGGTTACTTCTAGTTTTAAAAATGTTTTGACGCTTCCATCAAAATGACGCTCTTGAAAGAACTGAATTGCATCATCTACGAGATCTTCAACTTGATCATCATCTACATTAATCTCTAATACTGGGAAACCTAATTTCCTCAGACAATAATCAATTAGCTCCTGGCGTGTCGAGGGTCTTGCCATGAATAAAAAATACCCTAGTTTCCTAAAGGTATTTATATTTGTATATTCTTACCTTATGATAAGGGATTACAGTCTACACATTCGGAATTCCAATCAGGATTCCTTTTTTGATATGCCACAAATTCATCATCATCATGAATAATTTTTCCTTGCTCATCACGAATTAGTTTGCCATCCATAGTATAAAAACATTTATCACCCAAATCTTCCCAATTTGGATCTTTCTCAACTTGATTTAAAAACCAATCTTTTACTGATGCAATATTATCAAAAACTCTTACTTGATCCTGAAACTCACACCACCATAAAAGTTTCTCTACAGGGATTTCTGTTTGTTCAGTATTTTCAAATTCTTCAGTGTCTTCGTCATCAAGCATTGCTTCAATCGTCATATAGGTATCTTCACCATGCTTATCTTCAATCTCTCTAATTACATCATAGAGAGGGATATCCGTAACAGAATTCATTTTTAGTATTACTAAATAAAACAACAACATATTATTTAGTTACTTTGAAGTGACTGAAATCTGTGTTATAATGTACTATAGTTTATTTAAAAAAAATGAGTATTCAACTTTGTCTTCTGGAGACCGGAGATACTGCTATTGGTGATATTCGAGAAGCAATTGATCCCGAGACAAATGTGTCATTGGGATATATCGTAACAAATCCATTTACAGTTGAGCATGTGATCAACAATGTAGTTAATGCTGATAAAAATCTATCCAGTCAGAATACATCTCCCGAAGGTGCATCATCAATTGCATTCTCGATTTGGGGTCCACTAGCTAGATCTAGAACTTTTAATTTTCATAAAGATTTTGTTAGAGTAATTTACGAACCATCAAATTTTCTTACTGAAAAATATATGGAAATTATTCAAAAATGGCAAGAAGAGAATACTGTAAGTGTTGAAGTAGATAATGCCCTGACTAATCTATCAGCAAGAATAAATCTTGCAGATGAGGCGGAAGGAAATACATCAGATGAAACTGTGAACTGAGGAATTTCAATGAGAAAAGATAAAATTTTAACCATTGGGCAAGAATTATTTCAAACAAATAAACCATTTGAAATTACTGAGTATGATAACTGCATAACTATAGATAATTATACTTATAACATAGATAAAATAGAGGAAACTTTACTTAAAATTCCTGCAACTAATTGTCATGAAATAAATGAAATTTTTTATTATGGGGAAAAAGAAACTGAATATGTAGGAACTCCTGGTATCACACAACCAGTAACTAAAGACTGGGTTCCTCATTACATTAATGATGTTTATACATGTCTCAGTGAAAAAGATTATTTAATTCCCAATCCTAATACTAGTCCTAATATTCTCAACAATCTCGTAGCATTTTCTGCCACCGAAGCAGTTCTTTTCTATGAAGAGATGGTTGTAGATAAAAGTTGTAATGTTCCTTCTCCTGCAGGGGGAGAATTCTTTAGTACATTATGTTTTGATGATGATACTGAAGATAATAAACTAGGTATTACATTCTTTGATTTTATTTTTGAAGGAAGAAAATATTCATGTCTTGATGATTTTTCTATCGAAGACGATGAGACTAGAGAACAAATTTTTGAAGTACTTAAAGACTTTGGGAGTGGACTTGGCGGATTAGAATTATATAATGAATTTACTGGATCCGAATGGTTTGAACCTACCGAATATATTGAATCAAAACGAAATAGATTAATTGCATTTAAAAGTAGTTATTTTCATATTAGGAATTTTAGTGAAGGTGAAAGATATACATTAAATACTTCTTTCATGGCACCCAAATATAATTAAATCTGATGACTTTAACTCTAGATAGTTTCAATAGATATACATCACAGGAATTAGCATTTCTAACTGAAATTAATGAAGAAGTAGAAATTAAACTTATCAAAGAAGGTGATATTAAGTATATTAGGGCAACGAATATACTAAAAAGACCTGATCAATTGGCAGAATTTTTATCTAAATTTCCTGCAGAGGACAGAAATAAAACAATTTTTGATGGTGGTTTCACTGAGAACACAAGTTCTGCTCCAGGATTCCAGCAATATATTAAAGATTTTTATTTTTCTTCGTGGAATAAATCCATATTTAATATTGGTAAAGACTACAAACTTTATAAGTATACTAAGTGTAAATTTGATAATTTTACTAATTGCTGTTATCCAGGAATGTTAGCATATGGAAAAAATTTTTTACCACATACAGATTCATTTGGAGTTGCTGCTAATGTTTATTTAACTGATGTGCCAAATACTTATACTTCTTTTTTTAGAATAAAAACTAAGAGTGGTAGATATATTCATAATGAATTTGACTTAAAATATGTTTCGAGAGAAGATGCAGACGATTTGAGGGAAAGATATCAAATATATTCTAATGAAGATACCTGGGAAGATTGGCAAGAATTTAAAGGTGATGCATTTTATGAAAGATATTTACAAATTCCTTCTGAATATAATTCAATGAATATGTATAAGGGTAATATTTGGCATAGTATCACATACAATTCAAAAAAATCTCCTTTACGATACTCTTTAGTTACTGCAGTAATTCCCCATATGGGACATTAAAAAAGGGGGCATATGCCCCCCATTTTTTTGGTTTTTTATACCAGGATCATGCCTGGGATTCTTGCCAGGTAACCCTTGCCGATACAGCAAATGCGTTCGCTGTAGAAACTCCGGTAGAGTCAACGATATTCGCTACGACTGTAAGAATATCAGGACCGTTAGGATAGGTGCCATCACCACCTAGAATGGAGTTACCCATGTCGGAGATAGCACTTAGATCATAGTCGGTTGATGTAGATTCTCCAACACCAGCACCAGCGGCGCGGAATGAAAGAATTGTAGAACCACCAGATACTGTTTCATTCGGACCATGCTTCACCAACTGACATAGTGAAGGTTCCTGAACATCCTGATAAGCATCTGTGCTTAACTGACCATTCAGTTTCAAACTAATCTCCGTTTCGTGTGTGGTGAGAATACCAACGGAAGCAAGTTTAAGTTGCATTCTGTTAATGATTTCTCTTTCACCAAGAGCACCTGTAATTGAAGAGTCAACTGAAGGAGCAAGTCTAATTGAGATAAGTGGAATATTCTGTGGAATTGGGTTATCAGCACCATCTGGAGCACCAACTGACATTGTTGTGCCATTAGGAACAACGATACATCCATTAGATCCGCAAAGATTTCTTTGGATATTATCAGTATGGTATCTGTTGAAGACTGATTGAGTTCCTTCAAAATATTGAATATAAACTTGATGGAAGCTTCCAGATGTTCTAGTTCTTGTATCAATAGCACGACCATCAATGAAGTAACCAGTAGCAATGCTGTTATTATAAATCAGAGTGTTAACAGGAAGATTTGCAGCATCTCCTGAAGGGAAGTAAAGAACTAAGAAATATGTTCTGTAGTAGTTACTTCCTTGATATCTCTCCGAAGTAATAGCAGAGTTCGCGGTAGTATTAATGTTAGATGAAGATTCGTTCGTGAACTTCTGGACGTTTCCTGAAGCAGTAAACAAATACGCATCATCATTCTGGAACATACCATCCATGATAACTGAAGTACCCCAGTGGAACAGAGTTCCAACATAACTTGGATTACTTGTATTTTCGATCTCATAACGTGCAGGCAGGTTACCTGAACGGAAGTAAGATTCAGTTAATCGGTTGTTATGCTTGAATTCATGGACATACTTAACATGACCGTTCTGATCCTTAAATCCGAAACGGATCTTACCAGCACCGTACCAGGAGTAATCCATGTAGCACATCTGGATCTTAGTGATATCCAAGTTAAATCCTGATGGACCATAACCATCTACTTTATCAATATTCCAGTCACTCTGCCCTGCCCTTGTATCAAGTGTCTTGGTACAAATAACGTTAGTGGCATCAACACCTCTATATGCAGGTTGGATGGTAATCTGAGTGTTGTTAGTAACTTTAACAACTTTATATGACATACCACGAACAACAATATACTCTCCTGTAACCAGTTCGGAAAGGAATTTTGTATTAGTTCCAGTGATGATATTGGTATTTTTTTGTACCGTAACTGTTCCTGGAAGTTGAAGAACAGAACTTCTTCTTACACAGTTAAGTGTAGCTCCATCAAATTCATAGAAGAAACCATTCTGATCATCAAACATACCTGCGCGAATGTGGCAACCATCCCAAGAAAGGACTTGTGCTTGTGGGAACCCACCTGAACTATTTCTAGCTGGTTCTGTATCCAGGAGATACTTGAAGTCGTAATCACTACTGATTTCAGTAACTTGACTTGAAATATTCCAAGCACTATCATCAGATTTGATAATCTTAATTTCAAGATCAGCACTTAAATTATGTGGTTTAGATGTTGTTACAACACCTTCAATAATTCTACTATAAGTTAAAGATTCGGCTGAGAGTGGTGAAGTTGTATCTGAGGTAATTCTAAAAGTAGTAGAATTAAGAATTTCGATAATTCTAGTTCCATCGGGAATACCTGTTCCCGAAATTCCCATGTTTTTCAGTAAGGTGGAAGTGTCAGCAACAGTCAGAATTTCAGAATCTTGAGCTGCAGTTGTCGCAATTATTTGAGTAGTTCCTCTCGTTGTATATGAAAGATCCAGAACAGGAATCAACGGAATAAAGTTGATCGCGTATGAAGTCTGAATACCTTTACCTGACTGATAACGGAAGTACTTACGAGTCTGTCTAGAAATTTTAGAGTTGGGTGACTTAGAAGTACCAATTTCCATACCGCCGTCAAATGGTCTATGCAAGAAGAAACCGTCAGGACGTACATATATGTAAGAAGGAATCAGATAGACAATACTTGAACCAGTAAAATCAATTGCATCTTCAACAAGAAGATTCAAGTCATCTTGAATAGCAGTAATAACTGCTTCTTTAACTACACCTGGAGTTGTAGTAGGATCTACTATTCTAATAATATCACCAATTTTGAAGAATCTCTCGAAGGAAGTTCCTGTTCCAACAATTGCTCTTGATCCAGATACAACCTCAATATCACCAACACCAGTTACTTCACCCGAAAGATTGTTACTAACAAGTCTGTGATTACCAACACCGGCACCAGTAAGAGAAATAGCAACAGGTGATGCTGCAGTCGCATCTGCTTCGGTGGCAGCAAGTTGAATGAAATTATGATCTAGAGTAATTACATAGTAATCTACATTGTTGGTTAATCCAGTAACCTCGGTTCCTCCAACAGTATCATAGATAACTCTAGTTCCTGTTGAGAAGAAGTGATTTGGAATATTGATACTATCATCTGAAGTATTAATACTTGCAGAAGAATCAAATCCTTTTGATGTAGGTGGAATTTTGAATGGAATTGTAACTTCCAATTCATTCTCACTAACCGCTTTAGTAGTCGTATACGAACCATCAACTACGCCAAAAGCAGCAGTAGTATTTTCAAACGTATGATTACCTACTCCATTATCAGTTAAGTCAATAGTTGACCCACCTTGAGTTGAAGACAATGTAAATCTATTTGCATTAATAGGATACACATAATATGAATTGCCACTAACTAAAGGATTAACTACTGTTCCTGTAGTTTCATATTTTACAAGTTCACCAGAAGAGAATTGGTTATCTGCAATATAGAAAGAGTTTCTGGTTGGGTTTGTAATAATAGCAGTGAATGTAGTTACACCAGTAGCACCAGCAAGTCTTAGTGCTGACGCTCCAGTTGATGTCTTAATTCTAAATCTATCATTACTAATTTTTTCAACATAGTAAGTACCAGAAGTGAACGAAGTTCTCTGACTGTTACCAGTTTCTTGATTATAGTAATGAACGGCACCCGTTGTTGTGATTACAACTGGATCATTTGTGGTGAAACCATGGTCTTCCTTGTAGAAAGAATCATTAGTAGATGTATTTCTCTTAAGAAGAACAATATATGCGTTGGTATTACCATCAGAATTAATACCACGGAAATCGGTAGTTGGAGAACTATCGTAACCTGCTTGTCTATACCAGAAGTAGTAGTTATTACCGCGCAGACGGAATTGGTAATCACTCTCATCCTGCATGTAAATGTTATCAGTCCAGTATGTTTTAGCGTTTCTTCCGCTATATCCACCTACGGTATAACCATAGCTATAGTTACCATTATTGTCTCCATTAACACCTTGGTTTTCATGATCAGTCAAGAAATCATAGTTTCCTTGCCATTGTGTATTACCAAGAGGAAGAGATTGGAGTTCATCTCCATAAGTTTTCCATCTAGTGCCCCAGTTATTCCAGTGTGCTTTATATCTATATCTGGTAGGATGACCTGAGCTAATGCCAGCTCCATATCTACTTGTTGAGAAGAACGCAGTAATATCCCACGGTGTTCCTCCTAAACCATAGGTTCCATTGTTTACAGCAAAATCATATCCAGAATAAGTGTTTCTGTTGGTACGATAGAAAGTACGATAGTAAACATACCAATTCTGGTTTGGCATATATTCACTTTGAATGTTATAAACAAGTCCTAAATTATGAGCACCCTGATCAAAACTACCGCCAGTAGAAAGATTAACGGTGTAATTCATTCTCTGACTATGATTTAATTTAAAGGTGTCATTTGACAGTCTTTCAATATAATAAACCTGCATTCTGGACAGACCACCTATTGGTAAATCACCAGGATTAGGATAGTATAATACTGCTGCTTTATTATGGAAACCATGACCGATCATGGTAATAGTGTCAGTTCCATAATTAACATCAGATTCTGGGAACCTCTTGGTATAAGTTGATTCGTAGTTATAAGGAACTCTTTGAGTAGGATCCTCATCATTAGCAATATTAGCTTGGTCTGCATCATCAGCAATGGGTCTACCATCTGGAGCATTTGTTTCAATCAGCGGAATCTCAAGGATTTTTGGTGAAACCGTATTTACGAAGTAGAAATTTGTATTATCCGCAAATCCATGTTCTGCCCTAGTTGTAAGAAGAACTTTAGTATTTGATGCAAATTCTAATGCAAGGGTGCCACCCATTCCATTGTGATTTGTGCAATGGTAGTGTAGTGTATTATATGAAGGTGAAGTTGTAGTAATAAATACTCTAGTATATGCTCCTGCACTTCCTGGAGTTCCTACACTATAAACATACTGAGTTAATGCAGTTCCTGCACCATCTGCCTGATCGTTGAAAGCAATTGGATGAGTAGCATTGCTAGCATCAGATTGATCAAAGATATATACAGCATTCCTGCTCAAAGAGAAATTTGGATCCAGATAATCATTTAAGAAATACTTATTACCACCAGCAGCAACACCATTATTTGCAGCAGTTTCTAGCGTATAATCTACTGCAGCACCAGTAATTGTAATTACTTCTTCAGCATCATAAGCACCAGTAACAGCAATAACAGTAAGTGTTGAACCATCTACTTTAGCAATAGTTCCTGCAGTACCAGTTGATTGACCTGAAACTGGTTGACCAACTACAACATCAATGTCAAAAGGTGTAGTCGATGTAAGAAGAGTAGTAGCTTTTACTGAAACTCTTTTGGTGAAAAGATCAGCTGTAATACCTTTGGTTGTATCCAGATTTACTTGAGCACCTTGGAAAAACTTACCAGGAATAATAGAAGTATAAGTTCCTTGAAGTTCTTTTGTTTCAGATTGAGCAGCTCTACCTTTATATGTAAATGTTTCGTTAGATGGAACTGATTGAATTAGGTATGAACCTTCAGCAGATAGTGAAGAAAGACCAGTTACAGTAATTGGAACACCAGTTACTAAACCATGCTCAAATTCACATGTTACTGTGATAATCTCACTACCATCTGTTGCTTCTACCTTAGTAATGAATGGGATTGTAGTATCAGCAGTAGACGCATAGAATGAAGGAATATTATTAATAGTCTGAATGGTTTCCCACTTAGAAGCCTGAGGACCATACTCAAAGTCGGTATCAATCAGGTTTTCTGGATTTGAAACTCTAAATTTAGAGACAGCATCAACATAAGTTTCTGATGGTTCAATAGCTACATAATCTTTCTCATAAAAGATTTGTAACTCGTCCTCGGCGGACATTGATGAACAATCATAACGCAATACAAAAACAGATTCTTCAGTTACTTCATCATATGTCCTAGAAACTAGTCCTAGAAATGCATCAGCAAAATTGTAGATGTTGACGTTATCGGTAATATTCGTTACAAGAAGCAAACGCTTACTTGGAATATTGCCTTTTATTCTGATCGTATTGGTATTCGGATCAAAAGTATAATAGGTAATTAATTTCTTTGCCATTTGTTAAATCCTTTCGGTTATGTTTATATACGTCTAATCAAAGACCAAATGCTACGGACATAGCGACTGATCCCTGCCTAGTAGCGAGTTCGGTTCCCCCAGCTTTCACACCATCGTGAACAACAGCAGTGTTTTTTGTAGTATCAACTGTGATTTCACCTTCTGCACCAGTAAAAGTCTGATGTTGGGCAGTTGTCCCTCTTCTGAATTGAACTTGAGTAGTCATTTTCTATGCTAGAGATTTTCTTCTTTTATTTATACAAATTATTATATTATCGTACCAAATACTCTGGAAGGACTAAAGAGCTTGAGAACAGGAATTGCATCTCCACTAAGATTAATCTTAAGTGTTCCTGGTCTAGTAATTCTAGTAATACTACCTGGATTTGTTCCGCTGAATGTGAATAGATTTGTGGAAACTACTTCACCTTGCTGTCCAATTTGGGTCTCATCATAATCAATTGCTCTAGCAATAGTTGATCCACTGAGACCGAATAGAGAACCTGAACCAGTATAATGATCTGTTTGCTTCTCAACTGCCTTACCATTTGAAGCAATATATCCGAATTCGGATGAGGTTCTGGTAAGTTTAATATCAGATGCTTCACCTGAGATTGTTGCTGATCCTTCAGTATCGTAATTCCCTTTAGTGAAGGATTCTGTAGCGCCATTGCGGAATTCAAAGAGAGTAGTATTCTCAACATCAATTGTTCTAGATTCTGCTGCTCCTCCGAAGGTTGAAAGTGTACCTTCACCAGCGAAACTGAGAGCAATGACTGGAACAACTGTATCGTTAAGAACAGTTGCAGTTCCAGAACCAGCAAATCCTCTTGCTCTTATAGAAGTAGCATTGCCATTAAATTCATATAGGAATGTTTCTTCATCAGGATTAAATCCGACAACTTCAGCGCCACCACCAAGTGTAGAAAGTGAACCTTGACCTTCGTAAGGTCTGGAGAAGGCACTGTTAGCATTTCCAGTAATAGTTGCTGAACCGGAACCAATAGAAATTCTGCTTCTGGAATCTGAACTATCACCAGTAATCTCAAACAGACCAGTCTCAAGATCAGGTGAGATAACACTTGCTTCTGATGCACCATTAAATCCGAAGAGCGAACCTTCGCCAGCAAAAGATCTATCTCTAACAATATTAGCATCACCAATAAAGTTAAACAGACCAGTAGATTCTTCATCTACTGTTACCGCTTCGGCAGCACCATTAAATCCGAAGAGCGAACCTTCGCCAGCATAAGGTCTTGCAAAGGCTTCATCCAGATTGTCGCTGATAGTAACATTACCTTCAGCAATGGTAGACCTGACGAATGCATTTGCTTCTCCACCAGAAGACTTGAATAGGACAGTACTCTCTCCGAGAGAAATTGCTCTACTTTCTCCAGCACCACTTAAGGCAGAAAGTGATCCAGATCCACTGTAGTGATCTGTTTGTCTTTCTGTGAGAGTTCCATTAACAGATGTGGATCCTTCTCCTACATAATCGCGAGATCTTGATGGTGCTGCAGAACCAGAAGGTATGAATAAAACTGTAGATTGTGGTGGTTCAATGACAGCAGATTCTGCTCCCGATCCAAATCCGAAGAGTGATCCAGAACCAATATGTAACAGCGAGAATAGAACGAGTGGAGTACCACTTGCCTTGAATAGAACTGTATCTGTTGATGGATTAAATCCACGGATTTCTGTGGATCCATTGATAGCAAATAGTGATCCACTACCATTGTGAATAATAGTGCGAACAGGAACTGCTTCGCCATAAATCTTAGCACTTTCACCTTCAGGGTTAGTGAAGATGTTAAATCTAAGTTGAAGTCCAGGAGTACCGGAAAGTCTGGGTGAACCATCAGGACGTGATGTCCATGCCGGGTTCCATTTAGAAGCAGATTTGCCACTAAATGTGAAGAGATTTGTTGTCTCATCACCCCTGAGGATAATAGTTCTTGCTTCAGCAGATCCAGAAAATCCTTTGAGACCACCAGATGTTCCTGGATCTCTATCATCACCATAATATCCATAAACATTAACTTTTTGAGATACTGATATACCAGCAACAGTTGCTGATCCACCGATCTTGCCATATACGGAATTAACATAACGTGGTGATGGTCTATACTGTCTCCACTCAAATCCTTCATTAGGAGTAAGAATTTTGAAGCTGACATTGGTTTTATTACCAACATAAGATCCACGGAAGAATTCACCACAAACACCCTTAAGGGTAATTGGAGATTCAAAGGCACGTCCTCTCCAATGTGGACGGAATCTAACAGCGGCGTTGGGAGCGAGGGGAGTATCTTCTGGATATTTGATGGTTCCAGATCCAACCCAATTCTCAATATGCTTCTCAACTGCGCCACCACGCATCTTGAGGAGGAAGGTTTCTTCAGGTGTCTGCCAGATTGCTGCCTCAGCAGCATTACCGATACCAAACAGAGATCCGCCACCGACGTGAGAATTAATCTCTCTCTTCTTAGCAACACCAGTAATTCTAAAGAGACCGAATGGATTTTCTTCTCCAGGAAGAATAACCAGATCACCATGATCAACAGTGGGTGGTAGATATGCATCACCAATAGATCCAAGATTATCAGTTGTAGTGGCATTATCAGTAATGGATCCATACTGATCGGTTCCAAATCCTTCAACAATGGATGTTGTATTATATGAGAATATTGCCTTCTCAATTTGCTCTCCGATATGGAACAGCGAACCAGAACCAGCGTAGTTGCCCTTAGTAAATCTTTCTGTAAGGTTACCAGTAAAGTTGAACAGTACTGTGGTTTCTGTATAATCATCTGTTCTGCTTTCAATTCCACCATTGAATGAGAATAGTGAACCACTACCAATTTTAGTAAAGCACTGCTGCCACTTATCAATGGAATTGCCAGTAATGTTAAACAGACCGAATGGTTGTGTAGTTTCAGTAATTACTAACTGACCATCATCAACCTCACCTTCAGTTACAATTCCATCAACTGCACCGTAGTCAATATTCGAGGTTGCACTTGATGTGATAGATTGATAATCTTCAGAAGTTTCAACAGTTGTTATCGAAGAATTATTATATGAGAATACTGCCTTCTCAATTCTATCTCCAATGTGGAACAGTGAACCAGAACCAACAAAGTCTCTAGACCTTGGTGTCTCAGCATCACCAGTAAACGAAATTGTTCCAAGTGCAATATCATTCGATGAAACTTTTTCAATAAGTTCACCGGAAATATTAATATTACCTTTACCACTGTAAGGTCCGCGAATGAACTGAGATTCAGCAATACCCTGGAATTCAAATAATCCAGTGAGGGGGTATTCAGTTTCAGTAATTACTAACTGACCAGCATCAACTTCACCTTCAGTTACAATTCCGTCGATTGCACCGTAATCAATTGATGTTCCTGATGCATTAGTAACAGAACCATAATCTCCACCATAAATGAACTCTGCAATTGATGATTGACTATAGACAACCGTCGCTCTCTCAATCTTAGTGCCATGATTGAAGAGTGAACCAACACCAACATATGATTTTGATCTGAATGTATCTCCATTACCACTGAGTTTTCCTTGTTCGTAAGGACGAGCTCTCCAATGTGGAGAGAACCTAAAGTCGGCAGGATCTTGCTGTTCGTTGAAGATCCTAATAATTCCTTGTCTGGCATTATAAGGTCCACGAATGAATTGAGATTCAGCAATACCTTGGAATTCAAATAATCCAGTAAGAGGATATTCAGTTTCAGTAATTACTAACTGACCAGCATCAACTTCACCGCCTGTTACAATTGCATTAATCGCACCGTAATCAATTGATGTTCCTGATGCATTAGTAACAGAACCATAATCTCCACCTGGAGAGAACTCAACAATAGATGCTGAATTATAATCAACCGTTGCTCTTTCAGTTTTAACTCCATGACTGAACAGTGAACCAGATGCAATGAATGGTCTGGACTGAGCATAAGTATTGAACTCTCCGTCTGGACCATTGCTGATCTTCGGAGTGCCGAGAAGATGACGAGATCTCCAATGAGGAACAAATCTGAAGTCTGCGGGATCTTGCTGATCGTTGAAGATCCTAATAGCAGGACTATTTCTATTCCAAATAAATTTAGGGAAGAATTTCTCAGTTGAAGAACCTGTAATAGAGAAAAGTCTACCTAAAGGATTATTATCATCGGGATCAGTTATTACAATGCCGTTATCAATTGAGTTCGCAGCATCATAAGATTGATTTACAGAACCGTAATCAACTACTGAAGATGCAGAAGTTGTGATACTTTCAGCATCCGTAAATGTGAAGGATTCTGTAATCGATGAGATATTATATGAATAAGTAGTTCTTTCAATTCGATCACCAATATTAAAGAGTGATCCAGAACCAATGAAAGGTCTACTGAAACTATTAGCATCTTCACCAGAAGTATTAAAGAGAACAGTTGATTCACCAGCCTGAGAAGTGAACTGAAGATTACTATATCCACCGGTAATTCTAATCTCAGCAGTAGCACCGAGATATGCTTTTGGAGTGGAGTGAGCAATGTCACCACCAGTAACTTCAAATAGTCTTCCAAATGGTTGTATGGTATATGGTACTAATACCTGACCATAACTTGTTTCTCCGACAGAAGGTTGAGTAACTTGACCATAATCAGATGTAGATCCAGCGGAAGATAGTGATCCATTATCAGTAGGATCTTGTACTATCTCAATAGAACTATCATTATAATCAAATACTGCTCTCTCATCATTTTGACCAACATTGAATAGAGTGCCACCACCAAAATAAGTTCCTTTGACTGAGATGATGGAAGACATTCCAGCACCAAACTTAATAAATTCACCTTGACTTGCTTCCTGTGGGCGATGACCATAAACATAAACTTGTGGAGATGGTTCTGCAAACTGAACCGTAGCACTACCGCGAACGAAAACAGTATCAGTTTTAAGATTAGGAGTTACAATATTTACATTAGCTGTATTCAGTGTAGGAACAAATTGAATAGATCTTATGCCAACATTATCAAATGTTCCAGATCCAAATTGACGTAACTTAAACTCTTGTCCGGCATTTCTAGCTTCTGGTGGTATAGTAGAAAATACTTTCTTCCAATCATCAGGTTCATTGGAATCTGTGAGTACTTCAATAGGACGGAAAGTATTTCCATCTCTCCAATAGAAGACGAGATCGTCTGCACTTTCTGGACTATTTCCTCCATTACTATTATTGCCAGCAATAAGATCAAATATAAATTCAGATAGTTCTGAAGCATCAGCTACCCAAGTTAATTCTCTGTACTCATTAACATTAGAAGTGCCGAATCTAAAATACTTAGTTCCTGTGCCTGAATTAAATCCGCCAGTAGATCCTGATCCAGTGCCAGAGTTTTCAACTGCAACATGAGTGAGACTTGCACTATAATTAGATACTAACTCATCTGGAAGAACTGTAACAAATCCTGAATTTGTATCAGCATTTCTTAATGCTACTTGTTTTATGCCATATTCATCTTGCGAGAAATATAATCTGAGACTGAATATAACACCAGAAACTCTGAATTCACTTGGAACTGGGATACTTCTTTCGCTAACACCATCAGTTGCTACTTCCAGACCAACAAAATTTTGTTCGCCAGGGAATACTACATCAGTTACTTGAGTTAATCCTGTCTTAGTAAAGTAATAATCTAAACTATCTGGACTTATATTGTTTTCATTTCCACCGTTACTATCATTACCTCTGATACCACTAACAGTTATATGAGTTACATTAGTGAGATCAAATGCCCATAATGCCTGGGCTATGCCATTGCTTCTGCCATCAACTTTGTAATGGGGTCCAATATTGAATCCACCAGTAGATCCAAATCCCATCCCCCCATTTTTATACTGATAAGAAGATGAAGAAGCGAAATCACTTGTTACATCTACATCAGGACCGATGTTTACAAAAGCATATGAATTTTCATAAGATGCAGTATAATCATCTGCTTGTCTTACCGTAGCAGAACCATTAACTTTAATTGCTCCGAACCTAGCAAAATTAGTATTAAATCCGCCGTAACTTAGTTCGCCAGCATCTGCAGGACTGAGAATTGGTCCGTAATTTTCTGTAGTTCCAGCAGATTGATTAATTGTTTGATAATCTTCTAATTGAAGAGACTGATATTCCGATCCTACTGTCTGAGTATCATACGCGAATATTGCCCTTTCATCTTTTTGTCCGATTTCAAATAGCGATCCAGAACCACTATAAGGTCTACTGAATGCATCAGGAATAGTCGAGTTAAATATTCTAGCACCACCACGCCCTCTCCAGTGCGGCAGGAAGGCAAAGTCACTTGATTGACCGGCATTTACTACTGCCTGACCTTTATAGGTCTTAATGCGCCCAGAACCAACTTCTCCGTAAGTTCTAGCATGAGCACTATCACCTCCGGTAATCTTGAATAGACCTGTAAGAGGATATGTGGTCTGATCAATTAATACTTGACCGTTATCAAATTCTCCTGCTGTTGCTTGCTCTGAAGTTTGACCGTAGTCAATATTACTAGAATTTGTCGGTAAATTGACAGATCCATTATCTGTCCCAATTGAATATTCTACTACAGAACCTGGATTATAATCATAAACTTTACTTTCCAATCCACCGGAAAGATCAAATAATGATCCACTTCCATAATATGTGGTGCGAGTAAATGAGTCTCCATCGCCTCCACTAATGGTTAAACCAATAACATCTTTTCTGACAAATTGTCCTGTTGCCTGATCCAATCCGACAACATAAATTTGAACGGATGGTTGATCAAATTGCTCACTGCCTGTTGAGATGAGTGAGAATGATCCAGAACCAGTATATGAACTAAACCTATTACTTGTAACTTCAACTCCTCTAATTTTTAGAGGACCGAAAGGTGTTCCTTGTCCGGTTAATATATCACCATTGTCGAATTCTCCTTCATCGACAATATTGTCTATCTGACCATATGCAATAGAAGAACCTACGGCAGTGGTGACTTGTCCATAGTCAGCATCACTACCATAGGTCTTAATTGATTCGTTTGTGAATTCAAAAGTACTGCTAACATCAGCAGAACCAGATACACGTAAGGATCCAGAACCTCCAATATAAGGAGCAACAATTCTTTCTAGACCATTAGCAATTTCAAATAATGTCCCGGAACCAGTCCAAGCTTGCTTTCTAATAACAATTGCCTTCTCTCTAAGGACAATTGTATTTGGCTTAGCAATAAAGACTACAGAAGCAGATTCTTCTTCTACACCACCCAGATTTATACTTCCATATGGATATGTAGTTTCAGTGAATACAATCAAATTATATTCTTCAGATGCTAATACATCATTGACAATAAAGTCACTTCCAGTTTCGAGGATGAACTCATTGTTTATAACACCTTCTGTGCCATCTTCAATAATGAGATCAAAAAAGTTTGTGCCACGATCAATCGAGGATGTTGGAGCATCATTGATGCTTCCTAAATCCGTACTATCAAAATATTCAATTGATGTTGAATCGTAGCGAAATGTATTCATTAATGTTTTTTGCCATTAAAAGGGGGGACATAATCCCCCCACAAAAATACATAATAAAAAGTTGTATACTATATATCAGTCGAGGCTGACGTTCAATGTGATCTTGATTTGGTCACCGTTGTTCTGAATGGGGTATGGACCATTTGTAAATCTTTCAGCAAACATGATGCTGCTGTGAAGAGTTAGGTCTCCAGTTCCATCAAGAGCAGGAGTTGTACTAAAGCTGTTAGCATCATATACAGTATGAATTGTATATGTTCCGGTAGTAGTACCAGAATTAGTAGATCCTTGAGCAATATAGATAACATCACCTGCAACTAAAGAATGAGCAGTAGCGTTAACTTTGCTGTATGATAGAGTGATTGAGGAATCAGTAGCAACCTGAATGTTATCAGTCAGAGCATTATTGATGTAAATAATTCTATTCAGAATGTCGATACCAATAATTTCAGTTGATGAAGGAACAGCATTGTTACCACCAACAACCATACCAACAGTAATATCGTCCATAACGTTAGCAACGTTTGGAAGAGTGATGAAGGTATTACCGATAACACCGATAGAAGGATCTGTATTATCACCCTTAGTGAGAACTGTACCAGCAGCAGCTGCGGCAGCATCAGTTACACCATGGATGGTGACAGGCATGTTGTTAGCACGAGCCAAGTAATATCCATAAACATTACCGGCAGCAGAAGTGAATGTGAATGTTTCTTCTGGGTATGTGGCAGTTGTTACTCCACCACTGAAGTTAATTGTTCCAGAAACCGTAGTGCTGTTAGCAACTGTAAGAACAATTGTTGAACCGTCTACTCTAGAGACTTTTGCTCCAGCACCAATACCAGTACCAGCGACAAGGTTACCTACGCTGATTGTGCCAGTTACGGAAGCAACTGAAATCGTGTATTCTCCAGAAGTTCCAGTACCAGTACCGGAAGCAATAGGATCACCAGCAGTTGCGATTGCCCAGCGATTACCATTCAAAAGAATTCCGTAACAAGCAGAATAATCTTGATCAGAGCGATTGTTGTTTACTAGTGGATATCCTGTGTTCCCTGCTGTGCCATATCCATTTGTATTACCATCAGCATAGGGCTCATAATAAGCAGTAAATGATGGTACATCACCTTCAGCAGGATCTGTATTTGACGTGAAAAGTTTTAGAACTAAATTTCTAGGGATTTCGTGAGTAGCGTTAAGCAGATATCTGAGTGATTCTAACTCACCAATATTTGGTACTAAAAGTGCCATTTAAAATGTTCCTCTCGGTTGATGTTAATTTATCTGTTTATATTTATAATTTTACTTTCAAAGCGATAGCAAAATTACTAATTGATACTGTAGTATTTATAACTTCAAATTGAATAATGTCTCCTGCATTTAAAGTAGTGGTCCACCCAGTCAAAGTGTCGTCACTATTTTTGTTAGTGGCGGCAAATTGTGGAGTATTACCACCACAAATTGATACCACATTAGGATAGTCATCAAATGTAGATTTTCTCAAATCCACATCCAATGTCCCATCTGCATCAGAAATTAAAATCCAAGATTCAATAACACCAGTAACATCAATTGATAAATAACCTTTGTTACCTGTAGTCATTGGTCGTGAACCATTGTCTACGACATAATTAATTGTTCTTGTCAGATCAGCAGTATTAGCAAGAGCAATGCCGAAAAACGGCACACTAGTGCTAGCGGGTGGTGTTGCAAATGTGATCTGATTTCCAGATACAGTATATCCAACTCCAGGTTGAAGAATAGTACTATCCACTGAAATAATCAATTGCTGATCATTCAATGGTTCATACGATGTGCCAGAAGTACTCAAATTAAACACTGTCTGAGCACCATCAAATTGCGAAGCAAGATCATCCAGAATTAAATTCTGGTATTGAACACCTTTTACTGGCGCTTCGTAATTTAGACCGATACTGTAAGGATCGGTCGCCGCCTGAGTTACAGTAAAATTTGTGGTATTAATTTCGTAATTCGGCACTATACTGTCACTCCTGGTGTTACTGTTGCAATTCCTTCAATAAATCTTGTTTTATTTCCAGACGCTGATGTCAGAACAATATCATAAACATATCTTCTTGGCTTCAATGTAGTTGTAACAGTATCCGATAAATCAATTCTAATTATACCACTACTTCTATTTACAAAAGTGACTGCAAAATCTGTTGCAGTACTGGTTGTGTAATAACTAGTCTTCAGTTTAGCAGCAGCAGTAAAACCTATAAGATTAACTGGTGCGCCATCCGAATTCTTGATAGTAAAGGTTGCTGAAAAATCAGTCCCCTGTTCTATCACTAAGTTAAGTGTAATTGCGGACATATACAAAAAAAGACCTTCCTTGTTATTTATAAGGAAGGTCAGTATTTATATTAGTCTACTTCTGGAGTTACTACTTCTGGTTCTACAGTTTCCTCGGGTGGTTCCATCAGATCGATTGCTTCAAGAGCACCTTTGAGTTTTAAAGCATGTTCTTTCTTTGCTTCGACTTGTGCTTGGAGATTTTTGATCTCTTCGATGGCACTATTGAATTGTTGTGTGAAATTTTCACGCAGTGTTGCTGCTTCCATGTGGTTCCTCAGTTTCAGTTGTTATTATACTACAATTTATTTAGTCTGTCAATCAGACTCTGTATGACAACTCAAATTCTATAATACAATTGGTTGAACCAATGGCAGAATTTTGTACTACTCCTCTAACATTATTATTTCCACATACTTGGAATACAACATAACTCGTACCAGAATCATTACTAATACCACAAGATACTTGACCAGTATTGCTATAATCATTATCATGGAAATTGAAATTTTGACACGCCACACCACCAACAGTAACAAGATACCCACCGTTTTGATTACTATAATTAAATGGTAGTGGACCTAACCTCAGTAGATCATTAGGGGCAGTAAATGCTGGAGTGCCATTTAACTGAATAAATCCGTGAATGTGACACATACTACCAATTCTTACATACGTTCCTTTTTTATTATAATAACTAGTAAAGGCAGATGATAATCCCAAGAAGTCTGGAGTCCAAGTTCCTTCTTCGTAATGGGCAAGTCCCGTGCCAGATGTAGTGGCACCAGTAGCAGCAGTATCTGTTTGACCAGGAAACTCCATAGCGCCACCCTGGTCAAAAGTCATACTGGCAGTTCCACTTTGATTAAAGTGAAATTGTATTTTAGCGTCTGCATTAGTAGAAGAGTTTGCATATAATCTTAAACTCTTCGTGCCATCATCATATCCAAGTTGTCCACCATTTCCAATTGTTGGCAGAGTGTATTGAGTTATGCCATTGGATGTAAGAGTACCAGCAAACGTGCCGCTGCCGTCCATCGCCAACGAAATTTTTGCGCCAGAAGGATCGTAAAGTCCCAATCCTTCACTATTACTAGCAGCTCGGAAAATGCGTACACCGCCTGTGCCATCATAGAGTTTTGTGTAAGTATTAGTTGAGTCATCGCCAACTGTAACTTCACCAGTGGATTCTATATTACCAGTAACTTTCAAACCAATATTAGTTTCCCAGAATCCACTGGTATTATTATAAGTAATAGTCTTATCAGTATCTCCCTTCAATGTAATTCCGCCACCATCTGCTGCGGCATCGGAAGGTGATCCGCTAGTTCCAAGTTCAATATTCTTATCTTCTACTGTTAAAGTAGTTGTATCAATGACTGTTGATGTACCAGAGATATCAAGGTTGCCTACAACATAAAGATCTTTATAAACAATAACTCTTTCAGATGAATCAGTCGTCTGAAAGGTAATGTAAGTATTAGCACCCTCTTTGATAGCAAGAGAGTTTGCTGTATTATCTTTAATAGTAATGTTTGTTCCTGAGTTTGCAAGATTTACATTCTCAGTAACCTTCAGTGAATTATTAATTATGGTTTCACCAACACCGTTACTAGCACCAATCCTAACATCATTATTATTAATCAGTAAATCAAAAGTATTTTCTGATGAAAGAATTTCACCACCATTGACATTTAAATCACCATCTAGGATGGTATCATCAGATCTAATATTAAAGTTACTGTTTACTCCAGTGCTTCCAAAAGTACTGAGACCAGTTGTTACATTAGATGCAGCACTAAAAGCATTGACTGTTGTTGCTGTGGTATTGAAAACATTAATAGTAGATTGTGGTGTATTAATAGTACCATTTCTTATAAGAAGAGTACCAACCGAATCACTACCTAGTGTAATACTAGTGGCGTCCATAAGGACTTGTGCAGTAGTAATATAATCATTGAAAATAGTTGCTGTCGTTACAGTACTAGGATCAACCTTAATAATACCTGAATTTACTGCAAGATTTCCAGTAAGTGTACTATTTAAATCTACTTCTAATGTATCAATAGAAGCAGTTCCATCAATCCATAAGTTATTCCATTGCTTGTTAAGACTACCTAAATTATAATTCGCTGTGCTATCAGGAACGATACTTGATTGAATATCTGCGTTAATTACAATATTATCAGTATCAAGATCACCGAATGTTAATGTTCCTCCAGTTCCAGAACCAGCTCTAAATGTAATATCTCCGTCTACTTCTAAGTTACCAGTAACGGCAAGACTGGTAGTTAATCCTAATTTATTAGCATCTACCTTATAAAATCCTTGACCTGCATCCCAGAATAAACTTGGTGATGCTAGTGTGCCATCATCCATCCCAATAGTTTGGTTTGATAAATCAACATCACCAGTGATGATCTCATTGATTGCAGTAACTACAACATTTGTCGGTGTTAGTAATAAACTTGCATCTCCCACATCAGCGCCGATCAGATTAAGCATCTGACGCTGTTGCTCGAATGTAAAACTAACTAATACTTCTCTAATTGCCATTTGTAAGTTTCTTTAGTAACTGCTTGATTTCATCAAGTTCTTGCTTCAAAGTATTTATCTCGTTTCTCATGCCAGTTCTATTTTGTTTGGCTATCATATATTTTTCATATTCCGAACGATTGGAATTGATCACAGCACCACTTTGTGCATCACGATATAAGTTGCTGTGACCTTCTACTTTGATCTTATTCATTAGGAGTGAGCGATGGCACGAATGTCTTCAATTCTTGGAGCAAGTGATGGATCATTTCCGACAAACACAATTTTAATTGCGAATGATGAGAATGGTTTCAGATCATTTACGCTATAAGCATATTCCAGATATGAACCTAAATCTTCTACCGATTGAGAGAAAGATTTAAGATTACTTGGAATTACAATATCTGTATTGTCTGAGTATCCTGTGCCATTGAAGGCTTCCCATGAGATATTCTTGAAATCGTCAGAACTGCCATCAGGTCTTACTTTGTAGAAGACTTTGATATTTTTATTATCAAACATATTTGCAGTAATCTTACAATCAAGAGATGTTCCTGGAGTTTCTAATGTTACCTCTTTAGTGAGATACTTAGAAGATGAAGAACTATTAAACGAACTTTCATCAACATATAAGAAACCATTAGATCCCGTGATTGAATTAATAAGTCTACTCGTTTGTGGAGATGTTCCTGTGTTACTATCATCAATAATGTCACCAGCTGCGAATAAATCCTCAGTAGTAACTTTAACTTTCAGCGATCCAGTTCCAGAATCCCAACCAATAACAATACCAGATTTGAGTATGGTAGTATCTAATGTTGCTGTGACTGCACTTTGAGTAACAGGATTACCTGCGACAAAAGTTCCTGTAATATCAATCAATTTTAATGTACTATTTGATAAATCAACATCAACAATTTGAGCTGACGCACCACCCTGTATTAATCTAGTAGAAGTATCAATAGTATTGATAAAATCACCACCACCCGGACTAGAATAAGTGAACACTCCTGTAGAAACTACATCAGGACTAACAGTTGATACTGTATAGTCTGAACTTACATCTACATTCAAAGTTTGAGAGACAGTACCAAACCTATCTTCATTACCAGTTGGATTATCCATTCGGGAAGAAACAGTAATTAAATTACATCTGTTCGCATCAAGTACAGGCGAGATATTATCTCTTGATGTTTGAAGTGAAATAGTTTGAGTTACAGATCTTTCTCCATTCATTAAAGATGATTGCCCTCTGTATACTTCATTGACTGCCGAGGCAATTACTCTACTTTCTTCAAAATAATAATTGTCATTAGAAGTAATGAAGTAGGTAGGAGAAATTTTATATTCATTAGTTGTATTTGAATCAACTGGTTTGCCATAAACAGTTTTGATATTCTGAGAAACTGTTGATGATGGGAAACTTAGAAGAGCAACTTGGGGAGAAACGATTTGATATAACTTATTGGTGGTTGCTGTCATTGCATTTCCACCTCCAGAACCACTTCCAGACATAGCAACATTAGCAGCATTCCAAAGAGTAGTATCAATAAAAATGCAATACTCATCGATACCAACATTACTAACTGAATGCAAACCATTGATTAATGATACAGGAACTCCAAAAATACCATTTTCGGCACCAGCACCAACAACATTATCGAGTACAACAAGATCACCTTCTTTCATGCCATGATTGGGTTGATTGACACGAAGAATTTTTTGGTTTGAACCAAATAGTGCTGAGGTTCCTAAAGTTTCATCAACAGAAATAGCATTTGCAGGAAGTTCTACGACATCTAAATCATCATTCACTAATTCAATATTTGCTGTTCCTGCAGTATTAAATACACATCTGTTAGCAACAAACTTGAGGTCTTGTAATTTATCTTCGACCCACGCTGAAGAATTCTGTGACTTATATAGCGATCCTACATTTGGTTGAGTGGCAGCAGCAATAACACTATTCAAAAGTGCATCTCCTACTACAGAACTGTATAAAGTATAATCTTTAGATGATGTAGTTACGACTACAGCATATGTTGCATCATTCCGTAAATAAATAGGTGACTTAAAATTAAACTTAGTTTTATTTGAAGCATCAGTTGAAGTAGAAATACCCATTCTAACAGCTGGATTTGTCACTTTAAATACCGCTGTAGCAGATGCTAAATTATCACCACCAGAAATAATTACTGTTGGTGCGGTATAATAACCGGATCCTTTGTTTGATAGATTGACATCATATACTTTACCATTATAAATTTTAGCTGATGCAGTAGCAGAAGAACCAAATGAACCACCAATGTCGCCAGTAATATTAACTGTTGTAGTCGAATCTTCGTATTGAGAACCAAAGCTAGTAACTTTAATTTTTTCAACAATACCAGAATCATCATCTACATTGAATACAGTAGATATGATTGCAGGAGATCTGTTGACCGTAAATTCTTCACCGGCAAGGAATTCAATTCCATTATGGTTTGAAAGAATTAAGTTATATCTAGCGTTTGCTGTTGTGACAGTTAAATTAGTTTTAATTGTTCCTACAGCACCAGAAGTTTTTCCAGTGATTGTTTCCCCAGCAAGGAGTGTAATACCTTGAGGTACATCATCACTAATCTTAATTCTAAGTCTAGTATCAGAATCCAGAGTACATTCACTAAAAGGTAAAACTGTTCTTGTAGGGACACCACCATTAGTTTCGGTTAAATATACACTTACAGGTCTATTAGTATCTTCTTCAGTTGGAGTTGCTTTATTTGCAAAGTAAAGATCAATACTAGAAAGGAATACTCCCTCCTCAAAACCAGAAACTCGGAATGTTTGAGCGAGAGGATCTAATAATCCAGACTGGTTGATATTAACTAAGGAACTACCAACATACTGAACCGTATCAGAATTTGAAGTTGATCTTCTGCTGATATAAGGAACTCTAGTAGATTGGATAGAAGTTGTAAATGTTTCTGGCAATCCAGTTACATTATATGATGCTTCTGCAAAAGTAGAAACATCTGCATTAGAACCACTATTCGTACCACTCGATGTTAATCTAAATGATTTGCTGCCAACAACAAACGATTTCTTGGAACTTGCAACATCATAAAATGTTCCAGGAGAAGTTTGTAGATCAATTGTTTTCTTACTTTTGATTGGAGCATATCCATTAGGAATTAAGAAAATACCACTGATGCTTCCATTATCATCAGTAACAATATCTTCACCAAAACCTTTTTCAGCATATCCAGCAATACCAGTAAATGGTGTTGTGATATTAGTTACATCATCTGGATTTACCCATGAAGAAACTGAGATGCCATCGAAGAAAGCATACAACTTAGTATTTGGTTCTAAACCACTAACAACAAATTCAACTTTCTTAGTTCTGATATAAGGATTATAAGGAGTTGCTAAAGATCTTTGACCTCTGTCTAATGCAGCAGATCCATAAGGTGAAACTCTATTTAATGTACCATTTCTGGATCTCGTTCTAGTCTTACTAGCGATAGCAACATCAGGTACAGCAGCAAATTGGTTGGAAGAACCAGTAAAGTTAGTAGAGTTATTCAGAGCATATGTTGGAGTTCCAGTCCATGAGATCTGCCATTCATTCCAAAGACTTCCCCACAACTCAGGATTGTTATTTTTGATATTATCAAAAACTGAGTTCTCATTTACAATTAATTCAGGTGCTGTATAAGTATCTTTCCACTCATCGATATTAGGTTCTAATGTCATCACCCCAGTAAACTTTGCTGATTTATTTGGGTTGACTGTAATAGTTTTAGTGGCAGCTAAATTTTCTACTGTTGTTATCTCAGTATAAGGTAGCATGATAAGCTCACCTTTTCTTACATAACCACTAGCAGCTCTTTGAGCGTCATTTAAATCTTTTTCGATAAGACTTGTTTGAGAGGCAGCATAACTAGGTCTTAAAATTCCTAACTGAGTGTCAACAGCACATTTATAATCTGTTGATGCTGTATTACCAATTCCATGACCTTCAAAGTTATCTACAAGAATACCATTCTTAAATCTATCATTACCAAACTCATCTCTGACTTGGGTATTGAATGTATCCTGCTCCAGAAGACTTAATACTGTATAGTATTCAAGTTTCTCAACTCTCTTCTCAAGTTTACCGATATCACGCATCGTGTAACGACGGTTATCGAAACTCTTAGAAGTGATGTCAGAAAGACTGTAGGTATAAGCAGGGATGTTTAAGTGATATAAAAGAATACCATCAGAAATTTCTTGAGGTGTCTGTGGGTTTAATGCTGGAGTTCCTTTTGAAACAACAAAACCACCACTCTTACTAATGTAAACAGCATCAATTCTATTCAGATAGAATTCATATCCAGAATCGAAAGATGTTCCTGCAATAGGAAGTGTGGATGGTGAAGATCCGGTTCCAGTAAACTTAAGAGCATTTACAGTTACTTTATCACTATATCCAGGAAGAACCGTAGCTGTGTCTAGACCATCATAGTCAGAAACTCTGGGTCTAAAGTCAACTGTATCTCTAAGTGAGATCTTTCCATAAACACTTGAATTATAATATGGAATATCACTATAAGTAATATTAGTATATGAGTCTACCGTAAAGTAATCACCAGTGTTAACACCACCAATATGCTTAAAGTAATCAAATACTACAAGAAGTTTACTAGTAGGTGCAATTGCTCCTGGTTTTAATGTAATGCGAGCAAGATCGTAGTGTGTATCTCTTTGACCGCCGTCAAAATCAAAACGATCAGTAACCTCAACGTCATTATTAGTAGCATCTGCAGCAGTAGCAGACATGTAAACTGCTTTTAATTTTAATCCATCAGCATACTCAATTGGAATTGATGGATCGGAAAATCCTGTAGATACATTGTATTCTTGATTTTCTACAAGAATTTTAGTCTTCGGAGAAGTATCTGCCTTTCTTACAGGAGCAATTAACTTAAACGGAATGTCAGCAAATGTGGCACCAAGATCAAGTGTGATACTCTGAGCACTATTACCCAAAGATACTTTAGGACTATTGGGATCACTATTACCGAGATCAAGTAATTCACCTGTATTTGGGTTTGACATTATATAATTTTCTGATGTGTATCCAAGGAACTGTTCGTTCGTTCCTACGCTGATACTGATAGAACCACTATTATCGAGATTTCCTAAGAATTCTTGCTGTACGGTATAATCAATATTGGTGTTATCGGGATCCAACACCATTGTTTTCACATGCTTATTTGGTAGTGGATATAGTAAAGTATTGGATTCGGCACCAAAAAGTTTTGAACGAATTCTAGAAATTTTCTTAGTTGCAAAACCTGAAAGAACAGCACCATAGATAAAGATTTTGGCAGCACCTCCAGTACCATCAGGTACTGAATATTTTACTAAGTATTTTCTGGTAACACCAGAATTATCAACAACAGCAATAACATCTCCTTTTACTAGATCTACATCTGGTCTGGAACCAAGGTTATCTGCAGTAATGAAATAGTTTCCTGGATTGGCGCTAAATGTAGCTCCATTGTCGATATAATATGAAAGATCATTACTGTAAATATCACCTGCAAAATTATTTCCTGTCGTAGCATTAAAGAAACTCTTTACAAAAGATGAATCATAATTTACGATAGTACTATCATTCAAATCTGCAGAAACAACACATCCAGATCCAGTTGGGTCAACAATTTCTATAGTGGGAGCAGTCGTAAATGTTCCCATTGCTGCTCTTGCAGCATCTGTGATCACAATAGATCTAATTTCATTATTTAAAATAGTGACATTTGAAGATCCAATTTCAGTAAGTCTATTTACACCATTAACATTGATTGCAGTGATGTCTGTATTGGCGGCATATGTCGCGCCAAAAGATATCATTTTAAGTGACGCTAAAGAACCTTTTGGTTCTACAAAATTATATGGTGTTGTAGTTCCATCTTGCTCTGAAAGTAAAGTTTCCCCATCAGCAAAACTACCGGAAACTCTGGATAAAATTAATTCATTTGTATCAGTGAGTAATTGCTCTACAATACCTCTAGCACCGCTTGTCTGTCCGGTAATAAATTTACCTACCGAGAAATTTAGTGGATTTTGGCATAAAATTTTAGTAAAGTATTCTACTCCAAACAAACCAAGTTTATGAAGGCATGATTTATCATAAACTCCATTTGTGGCAGTTCCGGTTAGAAATTTAATGGATTTAGTTTTACCAATACCAATATAAGGTGTCGTAAGTCTTTCTGCTGTTTTCAATGTTCCAGAAACAGCACCCATGGTGATATTTTCACCAATACTAAATCCAACTGATGATGGTTTAGTAAGAATAGCAACTACCTCAGTTAAATTGCTGCTTAATTGGTAGTATCTAACTTGACCAGAAAGAGCACCATTACTCCAGTTGCTATTTAATGCAACTACATCTGCAGAAGATAAAGTCTCGACTGTAACCATCCAGAAATTTTCTGCTTCTGGTGCAGTGCCGTCGAGATTAGCAGTTGTTTCTCCAAATACAACGTCAGTATACTTATCATATAATTTAAGTTCCTGATAAGCATTAGTGCTAAGTAAACCAGTACCAGTCAATGACGAAGACTTACTTTCAACATCAGGGAATGATAAAAGATTAGTTACTGTGAAGTTGGATCCTTCGCCAGGACTCAGTGAATTATTTTCTTGGGTTTCAGTTGTTCTTGCTTTATCAATTTCAACATATCTTACTGATGTAGTTTCAATTTCATATCCTTTTACATATGCCTTTCCAGGTTCAATGACTGCTACAAATTTACCTTCTGATCCACCTTGAGATGCAGAGTATACACCATTATTATCTGCAGTTGCTAAACTTTCTTTAAAGTTTAATAGAAACTCTTTGACGACATAATCACCGGATTCGTCAAATGTTCTTCTAGCAAGAATATCTTCAATAAGACCATTAGGAGAAACAAGATCTACAGTAGCATCGACATTTCCATTTCTTACTTGAAGTAACTCTACAAAATCTTTTTGTGCTTCTAAGTTAATAGGTCTTGTTACTAACGTTACAGATAACTTAAGTCTGTGAGCGCCAGGAGCAGCATAGTTAGAATAACCTTGAGCGTTATCAAGCAGAGAGAAGTCCTCTTCTGGAGTAATAAGTTGCTCTGATACAATAAAACCTACTTTATAAGTAGGAGTATTACCATACTTGTCTAAAAGTATAGTAGCATTCTCATTTTTTACCAAAGATCCATTGATAAAATAGATACCTTCTCTAACTGAAACAGCAGAGCCATACCCCATGGCAGCACTTTGAGTAGGTTTCACATTTCCAGTAATACCAACAATTGCTGTAGGAGCTCCTGGTGAATTAGAAGTGATGGTCTCACCTTCACTAAATGTAACTGCAGTATTACTATTACCACCAGTTTCATACTTAACAAACAAAGTAGGAGAATCTGTTGATGTGGAAGCTGTGGCATTTAATACCGTAGCAACTACACCAGAAATATTACCCGTCATTTTCTTACCGATATAATCGGTAATTTGTAAGTTATTTGTGAAGGAACTTACCTTCACATAACTATACTGCTTATCTACAATAACTTCCCCAGGAACAACAACAGATCCCTGTCTAAAGTTTGCTTTAGCGAGACTTTCGACTTGATTTTGTAGAATAGATTGTAGAGTTGTTAACTCCCTAGATTGAATTGAGTATCCAGGTCTGAAAAGAACTCTATAAAAGTTACTATTCGGATCAAAATCATCAAAGTATGGAGCTTTGTTTAGATTAGTACTCTGGGGCATATTACTAGACTAGAATGTTGTTTTGATCTTATATGGTATATATTAGAATTCTACGACCAATTTGACATCTTCAATTTGATCAATAGAACGAGAAACAGTTCTTCTGTTCTCAACATAAATGATGTCACCAGTATATTTTTTAATTTCTGGTGCTGAATAACCATTAGCAAAAGTTAGATTTGAAGTAGTCAAACTGTAAGTAGTATCTGGAGTTTCAACAGATGATGAAAGTGCTCCAGTGATTGCATTTGAACCAGAGAAAGGAGTTAAATCTCCACCCTGGTTACCGGTAACAATGTGCTCGTAGCTGCTCTGATAAACTTTAAGAATTTTAGTAGCAGAATCCCAAGAGACGACTTTACCAGTAGCGCCAGTTGTAGTTTGCGTTACAGTTTCGTCAATATTAAATGAAGCAACTGTTGCAGATGGGAACTTAATAGCGGTCAAACCATTATAGGTAGAACCAGAAGCAACGCCACCACCAGATTCTTCAGGATTGCGAAGAACACCAATTCTTCTGAAATCAGTATCAACGGGGAACTCAAGATTCTCATCATACTGAACTCTGGAGTTGATCATGACACGCTTAGTGCCAAGCTCCTTGTAGATGTTGAAACCATGTCCGCCTGCAGGAGGAATGATAACTTCTAAAACTGCTTCTGTTCCAGGAGCACCGATACCAGAGATTTCAGTTGAGTTTACATTAATGTAACCATAAGTATAACCAGATCCGGGAGTGGTGATTGTTACTTCACTTACAGCACCGCTACTAACTTTAACTGTCGCAAGTGCTTGAACGCCACCGTTCTGCGCCCAGTCTCCACGGATGGGAACATTAGTATAACCAGTCGAAGCATTATCAGTATATCCTGTACCACCTGTGTTAATCACCACAGTGTCGATAGCACCGTCTACAGCAGCTGCTTTAACATCAACGCCATTGGCGGGGTCTCCAGCAGTTCCGACGCCCCAGTTAGCGGGAACGGGTGCATAAGAGGTTGTGTAGAATTTAATTACATCATCGGTTCCAATGCTGTAAAGGAACTTCCACTTGTAAGTATCAGCAGTTGTGAAGATAGTAGTTCCAGTTCCGCTAGGGGCAACAGTAGAAGCAATACCATTAGGGTTAGCAGGTGATGATCCATTGTAGATACACTTGTAAACCTTATAGTCACTTACAACATAATATTTTGCTGAGTAAATATGTGGTGCATTCTCACCGGCAGAGTTTGCCTTGAAGTCTGCGCTGTAGTTAGAACGATACATTGAATATGTCGTTCCTGATGTCCAGTTGTGTCTATTGACAACTAATCTGACATCTGACGATTGAATTCTCTTGAGAGAAATCATATCATCAAAAATTTCTTTCTCGTAATTGAAACTGTCGATAGGCGTGGGTGGATTGTTCTCATCAGGAGTTGCGAGATAAGATCCACTGTGCTGACTACCTGAAGCTTGACCGACATATGAAGTCGCACCAGCTACAGCAGTGGTATCCCAGTCTTGGGGTCTGCCCATGAAGAAATACATGTTCGTGGGTGCTGCCTCGGAAAATGCTTCTTCAAACTGTTGGGCATTATGAATTCTAAACTGTTCAGAAATAAGTGCTGGCATTTCTATAAATGTTAATGTTTACGGTTTTCCTTGTGTTATTTATATTTATCACCCTCGCCAAGCGAGTCTCAAATAATCTGTATCTGTATGTGATGTTGCTGTAGTTCCCTTTACTCCTCGGACAACAGTAAAATCTTGTCCTGAAATTGAAGTATATTCAACAATTTCATCTCCAAACTCCAAATATCCCGCTGGAGGGAAATTAGAAACATCGCCAGTAACTGTAATTGTAGTAACAGTATCATTGATATTACCATTCAGTGTAAGACCATATGCTACATATGCTTCTGGTCCAATGTTGATAATTGCTGGTTCAGTCGCTCCTTGCGTAGCTCCTCTATGTGTAGTAAAATCACCAACTGTAAGAGCAGGGGCATATCTGTTAATCATTTCAATAGTAACACCAGTACCGAGGTAAGATGCCAATGGATCATTAAGTTCTTGAGGTTCATACGAGAATTTGTTATTATCAAATGTCTCCAGAACATAAGAAAGTCCAGGACGTGATGTATCTCGGTTAGTTTTACGTTCAACTTGAATTACATTAGTGCGTGAAGTGGTGAGTTGAGTTGAAACTAGAGGAATGATATCTTCCAATCCACTTTCATTTACAACATTAAACCCAGGCAATAATGCATTTGCTAAAGAAATATCAACAACTGTGTCATTTCTCATAAACAGTGGTGTATGAGGTCTGATGATCTCATACTTTTTAGCAAAAATTAATTCAGGTGCTTCTGTATATCCAGAACCACCATTTGTGATAATGACATTAGTTACTTTGCCATTAGTAATTTGAGCGATAGCTTCTGCACCAGTTCCTGGATTATCGCATTCTGTTTTGAATAAAATGATAGGAGCTACGTCATACTCAAGACCAGGATTTGTTATATTAATACTGGTAATTGGTCCTGGAGCAAATACTGTAGGAATACCCATTCCAAATTCAACACCTATAGTTCCCTCAATAGCAACCGGATTACCACCTGAAACAGTAGTAGCACTAGGATCTATTACAGCATTAGCAACAGCATTTTTACCGCGAATATATGAATTATCGGTATATACCAATGCTGTATAAACTAAGTTGTCAGTATTCTTAAGTGCCCTTTTTTCAATTTTGATAATTTCTTTTACAGATTCTCCATCAATCCTGATTTTATCGCCAGGTTTGATAATATCTCCAGTATTTGCAACCTTAGTTAAATACTGACATCCTTCGGGACTATTATCTCCAATATATTCTAAGTTTTCAAATACTTCACCATTCCAGATTGAAATAGTCTTTTCAAATACTTTACCATAGAAATATAATACAAAACATTTTTTCCCTGTAGTGGGTGCTTCAGTAAATGTAATTACGTTATCAACAATAGTATATGAAGATCCTTCTACTTGAGGAACACCATCAAGCATCACCAACATTTGATGATCATCTGGAGGAAGAATATTGTCTTCACCAAACGCAAATTCAAATGATTTTGCACTCGAATTAAATTTATCTGCAAAATTATTTAAGACTTTATATTTACTGAATGTATAGGAGAAGAAGTGTCTGTCTTTTTCTATTACACTGGTAAATTTAATTATATTTGGATTTACACTTCTATCAATGGTATAAGATTCTCCATAAAGTTGAAGAACACCATCAATAAACACTAATAGATTTTCATCTGCTTCTGTAGTAACATTAGAACCATTAATTTTATATAAAGGATAGTCTGTACTGACACCATCAAACAAGATATTTTTTACTTTATATGAATATCGAGCATCATCTCCAGCAGAAACAAATTTAAAGAAAGTACTATGGAATACAGTTCCTTCTCTTACAGTTTCATACAGTTTAAGTATTGAATTAGAATATTCAAACTGACCTTCAGTAAAAACAGAATTGGTAAGACTCGATGCCTCAATGGTTCCAGAAGTAGTAAGGAAATCAGGTAAGATAGTTAAATCTTGAATATAAAGTTGGTTAGCAATTGCAAGTTTCATCATATCTCTTGCTTTTTCAAAAGCAGTGATTGATTCATTTAATTCACCAGCAAGACCATTACTCAATAAAGCAGATCCATCCAAATATTTTTGAGTAGAACTTCTGATATTAGAATTACCACCTGTTCTCATATCACCAATAACAGCATCAATAATTAAACCTAAGTCCCTTTTACATTTGGCTTCACCAGCAGAAGGAACTCTCACAGATTGTGCTGGTAAAGCATTTGGAAAATTCAACGATCCTTGGGTTAAGTATACTGTTACAATTTCAACGAGAGTGTCAATATTTGATTTAATGTCAGCACATGCGCCATCACTGTTATTTGAAACAGGAGAACTAACTTGTGTCTTGACAATAGCATCAGTAACTGCTCTTACAAATGTATGTGGATAATCACCACCAGAAATAACAGCATTTGGGACAGCAGAAATAAATGTATGTGCTGATGTATCTGTTGAACTACCTACGTTGATCGTAATTGTATCTGCCGTGACTGTGACAATATTTACAGCGGTATCGTATGTCTTATCCTTTTTCTTCTTCAGACCATCTTCAGTTGCACTGATAAATGTATGTGTAGAAGTATTAGATGAAACTCCTACTGCAACTTTAAAAGTATTGCCGGTTACAGCATAAATGGGGATCCACTTGTCTGCATAAGGATCGATACCAGCGCGAGGATAACTGTGATTAGTAGCATTTCCATCCATTCCACAAGTAAAGACTAAGGAGTTATTATCAAATTTAATAAGATCTCCATTTTCCCATCCATGATTTTTAACAGTAACAGTAAGAATACCAAGTGTGGGATCATAGAAAGCATCTGTGATTGTTTCACTTAAGATAGCAGTCTTGGGATAACTATGCTGAGTTTGATTGTTATCGAAATCGCAAGTGAATGTGAGTGCTTCGTCAGCAAGTTTAATAGATGTTCCTGCACGTAATGTGTGAGCGCCAATGTTAATTTCTACATCTCCAGTAGAAGGAGTGTAAGTAGCATCACTAACGTTGAAATTTACAATTGGTGAAGTGCCAACATTAATTTCAAATGTATCTGTAGTAACATTAGAAACAGGCATTGCTGTATTTGAATTACCATCAAGAAGTCTTGGATAAGATTTTTCTTTAACATTCCCATCCATTTCACAGGTAAATGTCAGACCATTATCTCTGATCTTAACATCTTCACCATTAGATAATCCGTGATTAGCAATCGTGATAACTGAGATGCCAGTATTAGCATCATAGGTTACATTTGTCGGTGTTCCAACTGCATCTCCCCAGTAACTAGCATTACCAGCAGTAATAGTAAGATCCTTAACGAGAAGTTGATTTACAATTGCTTGCTTCATCAGATCTCTTACTTTATTGAATGCAGTATTAGATTCTAGAATTTCACCGGAAAGACCATTTGCGATAAATGATGTTCCTTGAGCGTTGAAATATTTTTTAAGGAATTTAATAGCGTATACATTACCGCCAGTATGAACATCTAGTGATACGGCATCAATAAACATTCCAAGATCACGCTTACATTTTGCTTCGCCAGTAGTATCAGAACCGATAGTTTCTGCTGGAAGACCAGTAATAGATCCTGCTGTGATAGCATCATTTACAATACCAGCAAGAACTGTAATAGCAGATGTTACGTTAGCACATAAAGGAGCACCAGCAGGGTCTACAGTGATTGTAGTATCAGTAATTGTAAGTTGATTAGTAAACGCAAGGATCATATTATCCTTAGCGGCAGTAAATGCAGCAACTGATGCTACTTCCTCATTAAGTAATCCATTTGTGAGAGGATTTCCAGCATCATCAAAATACTGAAGGGCAAACTTACGCGCATACTCATTACCACCATTGACAAGATCAATTGATGTATAATCAATGAATAATCCAATATCACGCTTACATTTGTTCTCAAGATCTGCCGGAGCTGGAACAGGAGGATTTGCTGCTACTACAGCATATGCATTATCAATAATCTCAGTTCTATTCTGCTGAATGAGTCTGTAAGCATCCTTGAAGCGATAATCACTTGCAGTAGCAGGATCACCAGGATATACAAAATCAGGATACTGAACTGCAATTTCAGCAGCACCTCTATCAATTAATTCTTTGCGGTTTTGTTGAATTAATCTATAAGAATCTTTCTGTCTGCTATATCCAGATGTTTGAGTATCATTTGGATAGTAAAAATCAGGATACTGTAAGGAAATTTCTGCATTAGATCTATCGATAATTTCAAATCTATTGACATCAATTAAATTAGCACCATCTCTGTGTCTATTAGCACTAACAACGGTTGATGATTCTTCATCTAACCAAACGCCTGTGTTATTTGTAGGAAGTGCATCAGATGGATTATTTAAATAATATGTTAGAATAGTAACCAAGTTATCAATAGTTGATTTAACATCAGCACAAACTGCAGGATCATTGTTCGTCAGAAAACCATTGGGGTTATTAAACAGAACTCTAATTTCTGTTGTTGATGGTACATCATATACTTCAAACTGGTCATTAAAATTTAAATTGCCAGTATTGGTTACACCAGAAATATGAATATATTTTTGATTTGGATATGTTTGACCTACTGATGTAGTTGCTAAATTATGATCTGCAGCAGTAGTAACAGTCGCAATTCCACCAGAGTAACTAATTCCAGTTACAGTAGATGTTTGGAATGGTTCTTGGAATACATCATTCAATGAAAGAAGAATAGAAGTATTGGAAGTATCTAACGGAAAATTGCCATCCTGTGTAGTCAAAGTATATGTTTGAGTGCTAGCATCAAGATCTGCAGAAAGATCTGCTATTTGCACTGCTTCAATTTGGTTATCTAAGAAATTAAGACGAGCAGCTCCTATGCCACGATAAGCTTTTATATTAGCTGTATTAAGTGTGGAAATTTCATATTTTTTGAAAACAATATCTGACTCTACATTTACATTAGGTAATGTAATAATAACTTCATTGGCAGTAGGATCATCAGCAAGACCGATACTAAATGCATTTCCTGTTACAGTATCTGCAAAGTCAACATCATTTTCTACAGATACCTCACCGAATAATTTAAATCCAAGTGGGTGTGTTGTTTCATCAACATATTTCTTATAATCACTCAGAGATTTTGTACTTCTGATGACATAAGAGAAATCTTGATAGTAATAACTATCAGTAATTTTTTGCGATGAAGCACTAATCTTACCTAAATCAGAATCAAAGAAACCGACTTTTGAGATAAATCCAGAAATAGTTCCGATAATATCGGGATTTGTTACAGAATAAATTGTAGATGTTACCTGTAAAATAGAACCAGTGATAGTATCACCTACTTTAGGAATTCCTGAGTTGATTTTCAAATCAAGCAAGAAAATATCAACACCAATTTGTCTTATTTTGTCAATCTTAGCAGATAATCCACCAGAAGATGTTATATTTTCGGAAAGTTTATAGACACCACCAGTAATACCAGTAATAATTATTTTTTGTTTGAATACTAAAGATTTAGAAAATGTTCTATCAGGATTAAACTGACTTCCACTATTATTAAATCTAATTGTTTTAATTCTACCAATACTATTACTGACTGGGAAAATTTTAGCACCAGTATCAATTACTGAGATAGTATCATTTTCATCATATCCATTACCAGCAACATCAACCTTTACTGAAATAATTTTACCACCCACAATCGTTGGTGTTAAAACTGCTCCACTACCAGTGAGAGTATTAACAATAATTTTTGTATTATTTGAATATCTATTTCCCGGATTTACAACACTGAATGTGTCATTGAATGAACCTCCAGTAATCGAATATGCTAATTTTGCCGCATCTAATTCTGTATGGGTAACTCCAAAAATATTTGGCAGTTTTTTATAACCTTCCCCGCCATCAACTACCGCGACAGTATTAATTGCACCAATACTAGTTTGTGAAGTTGTTGTATACGAAATTAAATTTGTGTAAGTACTTTGTTCGGGTTGTTCGTCTATAACAAACTTAAATTTGTTATCGTCAACAACTTTAATTGTTTTAACACCATCAGGAAATGTGGTTACTGATAAAAATGTTTTATTATTAAGAATTTGACCATTTTGTTCGTAATAGTATACTCTAGAAACATCAAGATTTAATAATGCATCTTTCGTAATAGTTACTGATGCTCCAGAAGTACCTGGAGTTCCTACACTTGTTACTCCAGTAAGAGTATTGATATTTGCTGAATCTTCGGAGAAAATAATGCTATTACCAAAAATACTTCCATCACTTAAGTCAAAAATATACTCAGTTCCCCTCATTAATTTGAACTCTAAATCACGAACATAATGAGTGTTAGTTCCAGTAGGATCGAATTCCCAATAAATCTCAGTATCACTTACACTACTGACATTAATAGTTCTTCCTGTTGGTGAAGATGTGTCTAACAGAACACTAGAATTTGTAAGCGTGCCCGAACCAACTCTTACTTCAATAAGCGAATTCGCTTTATCAATATTATAAATCGTCCCTGATACACCACTACTTGTGATTGCCGACCCTACAGTTAATCTATAATCTGGTTGATCATCAGGTATAAAAAGTTCTACTTTGTTAGTAGCTGCATGTAATCTTAATGGAGTTCCAAACTGAGTTCTTTCGACAGTAATTTGATCTGAATTATAATCAATCGAAACAATTTTTAAAATTTCATCATTAACTTTTAAATAATCGTTTTCTCTATAATCATCAGAATTATCTACGTTAATAGTGGTTTGGTTGAAAGCAACATCAACAACCAATAAACTTTCAATAACAGGAGGTATATAATTTACTGTCTGGTAATTAGATACTCTTACATCAAAAGTTTTTGTTAATGATATGGCATCTCTATCTAATGCCAATGTAACTACATCATTATCAGATAATAAATGTGGTTCTGAAGTTTCTACAGTTACATCATATTTGGTATCTGTATATTGAGGGGCACTAATTACAGCAGGCCATGGGGCATCAGGAATTCCATTTGTTGATGGAATAGTGGATCCCGAAGTAACTTCATATGAAAATGTAGTTACATTTTCACCTTTAACTGATGCAACTCTACCGAATGCTCTAGAACCTTCGGTGTCATCATTGTCAATATACAAAGCATCTAATACTTTGAATACATTTTCGCTTTCGTAAACAACAAAATCATCAATAGTTCCTCTTTCAACATTAGATACTGATAAAATAGCATCAAAACCTTTACTTGGAGTAGCAGAACTTCTAATTCTTCTTGCTTCTTTGGGTAAGTTATTTTCGTTCTGCTGATTAAACTCAATATTGAAATTATTTTCTGCTGGAACAGAATGATATGTCTTTCCGAGAATATATGGATAAACACCAGAACCAAAACTGTCTACTGTGAGAAAGTAACAATATCTTCCATCAGGATATTCTGGAGTGATGCAAAAACGACCATTATTGATATCAAGACTTCCAGATCCTTGAATGAACTCATAGTCATTTACAAAAGAACCTAAAGGATATTTTACTACATTAGGTCTAGTAACTTCTGCAGTGGTTTTTAATACATAAGAACTAGTTTGCCTAGAAATACCATTAGCAGGAACGGTTGGAGTAAGATATCCATAAGGACCATAAATGGGATTACCATCATACGCCCATCCTAAAATAGGAGAGTGAACAAACCCAGATGTTACTTCATCATAGTTAGCATTTACACCCTGGACGTTATCAGATAACGAATGTCTAAGAAGTTTTGGATTTGATGGATATGCATATTGAAGATTGTACGCAATATTTCTACTTGGATATAGATAACCGTTACCAGTATCAGATTTAATTGTTTGTGCAGGTGCCCAGTTACCATTTACATCAATAGAATTTTTTGTCTTAAATACTCTATCAAAAGACCATTTTTTAACGATAGCATTAGCAACAACACCACTACCTTTGGAAACAATCCTCACGGTGATAGTATCTTTATCACTATAATCAACACCTCCATTAAGAACAATTACACCAGTCAACTGATTATTAGTTACTTCAGCGATAGCAAAAGCTCCCGTTCCCTTACCAGTACTATCGATAATTTCTACATTAGGTGTAGCAACATAATCTTGACCGGGATTGGTTACTGTAATTGTTTTAATAGAACCATTAATGATATCTAAATCATTGGCAATTGTTGCAGTAGCGTCAAATCCATATGTAACTTCTAATGATTGATTTTCAATATATCCATTTCCACCATTTACTACTGATACTGAAAATACTTTTCCATCTATAATATCCGCATTAAATGTAGCCCCTGTGCCGGAAGAATTTGCTACTCTGAATACTGGTTGAATATCAGTCTCGAAACCAAATCCTTTTTGGATAATTTCAACACTTTCAATATTACCGAATGAAACATCTTCATAATCTTGAGAACTAAATGCTTCTACACCATTAATAAACAAACCAACTGCTTTATTTCCAGTAAATTGAGTTTGAGTATTTTTTTCAGTCGAAAGTGGAATTGTTTTTAAAAGATTTTGATTATTTACATTAAAACCAGCTCCAATGAAGTCTCCGATTGGATGTACGGGAAGTCCAGACGAGACAATATAAGCATAATTTTCATCTTTGTAAATATTTGATATTTCAGTGGTAATAGTACTGACATTATTGTTTATTTGAACATCAGAACTACTTGACAGAGTTCCGGTTTCATTTTTGATCCATGTTGTAAATTGTTGCCTTGAATCAATATCCCCATCAAGTGATAACTCTACTTTTTCAGCTTCCTCAAAATAAGCAGCGCCATCATTAATAATAACACTAGAAGAAACACCAAGTAACCTCATAGTTACTTTATTTGAGTCAAGTTCTATACCATCACTATATCCAAAAAGAAATTCTGTGGTTTTGACATCACTTAAGTCGGCATGATTGACAGCAACTGTATTATAAGTACCTCTTCCACAATCAATAAATTGATTGAACGTTTTATATCGATAAGTAATAACTTCATCATCAATTTGGATAATTCCATTTAACTGAGGAAATCCAATTGTACTATCAACAGTAATTACAGAATCTGTAGACGACAAAACTCCCCTAAGAAGAGTTTCCCTTGGAATTTGAAAAAACTGCTGATTAAGAACGTTTAATCTACACTCATAAACATTTTTATTAGCAGAAGCATAATTTGAAATATTATTAATTAAAATTTCGTCAATTACAGCACTACTTGTCAATACTCCACTAGCATCACTTTGATTTAATCGATTTCCGATAAGATCATATGGATTTCCTTCAATTGCCTCTACTTTGATAATGTCATCAACAGTAAAATCTGAATAAGAAGATTTGATTACATAATCCTTTGGATATTTTACTGTAACCTCTTCATCAAATAAAGCTCTGAATAAAAATTCAATGGAAACATCAGTTCCCTTGTAATTATAGAAATCTTTAATATTTCTAAGTAAGGTATCTTTGTCGATACTAGAAGAAATATTCTCGAATGGGAACCCAGCAAGATATTGATGTTCGTAATTTCTTAAGATAAGAAATAGAACAAGATTTGATAAATTTGTTACAGTATCGTCTGATTGATGAGATGCTGCTACAGTGCTCTCTACAGTCGTAGCAGTGCTATCAAACTTAGTTGTTGCCGAGTATCCCCTTTTACAATTTAGGAGCGTTCTAGACGATAAATTGACGGTCTCATAGAGAATAATCTCATCACCTATACTAACTAGACCATTCTCAGAAGGAAGTCCATCAAGACTGTCTAAAACAATGCTTTCGTCAGTAGCAGAAATTGCTTGCTGTAATTTATAAGTTGTAACAAGATTATATTTTCTTAAATTATCAATATTTTTATAATCAAGGAAATTATGGGTGATATCAAGTAGACCACCGGATAATTCTAATGATTTATAGTATTCCTCAAAGAATTTTACAAATGTAGGAAATTCATTGACAACAAACTCTGGCAGTTGCTGATCTACTAAGTCTGAGATAGTTAACTTGTTAAAATTCATTTTATGCTGTTTCTTGGAATACCTGGAGAATGCTATCTTCTATTGAGAGATTTAAGTATACTTCTCTCACTGCACTCACATCATCATTAAAGGGAATGGCGCTAATAAAGATTTCATTATCTTCATTGCTGCCACTAACAAATTGAATTGAATTTATATTCACTTTGCCATTAATAAAATCAACAGTTCCTGCATTTTCAACTAGAATTTTTTTAGATGCAGTAGCAGAATCAATAGTATATATTCTAATTGCACCATCCTCAGTATTTTCCATGAATGAATCATCATTTGGATAATTTACAGTTCTAAATTTGGAACTTGTGATAGTGGTTTTTCCAGCACATGATGTTTGGAATTGATTTACATAGCATAACAAGTATTGAGCTGTAGTATTAAGTGCTGGTACTAATTTTTTCCTCAATACAAAATCAGTAACATTACCTGTAATTGAACTTTCGGAAGCATCAACAACTGTAGTTACTTTACTTTTTCTAATCACTCCACCAAATTTACTAATATTATTAGTATCTCTATATTCAGTTAAATTTTGAATTACAACGTTTCTAATTTGCTCGGATGTTAAATTAGTTTCAGTTTGCCTATAATAAATTTTAGTGTTTAAAACTACATCAACAATCGATGGATCAACAATAATTGGAGTAACAGAAGCAACTGTATACTTCTTAAGTTTAGTAATAATATCTCTTTTAGTAGAATTACTTAAAATATCGCTAAATTTTGGTTTGATGGCAATTTTTACACGACCATACTCAGGTGGTTCTTCACTTTCGCCACCATATACAATAATATCAGCAATTGCTGAGTAAAGTCTTTGAGTAATTACCTTATAATCTTCTAATGTCACTGCTCTATTCTGTGAAGAATAGAATGCAGGAGCATTTTTTTTAATTACTTCATTATCTTCAATATCATCACCACCTTCAGAACCAACTACAACTGTTGTTGTAATACCCGTCAAAACTCGATTCAAATTTTCGTCATAAATTTCACCAGAGAAAACAAAATTCTTTAATTTGTTTGCTGTTTTACCAGATGATGCAATATATGTAACTTCGATAATCTGTCCGTCAGTAACTTTCTTACCCAGTACATCATCACCAAAAATTAATTCATATCTTGCATCATCAGTCTCCTGAACGAAGAATACTTTATCGACTGCAGTCACATCAAGGATATTTTCAACTTTTGTGAAAATTTCAGTTTTTGACGCCGCAGCATTTTCTCTTACTACTACTTTAATGGTTTCAGTGTCTACATTAGCAGTAGGAATGATAAATTTTTGATTGGGAATTGTATTATCTACGACATAACTAAAATTTAAGTAAATTCCTTCGGTTACTTGCAATTGATCCGATGAAACATTTGAAATATATCCAATATTATTCGTTACCGGAGATACAACATCTTCTAAAATAGAAAATTGGTATGTTTCGTTTCTATTTTCTGGATTTGATGAAATAAAACAGTTACCTTTCTTGAGAGTAAGGAATGATGGCACTAATCTTTGGTCAACTGCAGCAACACTACTAAAATCAACTTTTAATTTAAGAAATGCTGTTGCTGACGTTGTTGACTTTGGACTATATCCAAGTTGTTTGGCAACTTTTACGATATTGTCTCTTAAAGAGGCAGATGCCAAAAAACTCTCATTAACTGCCATCGTAGTATTGAAGGCAGTATAATAAGTGTTGTATGCTAAGAGGTCAACAATAGAAGATAGTGTTGATCCTTCAAAGTCGTAATCTGTGAAATCAGTATTTCGCCTCAGGTAATCAACTAAGGCAGATTTGATATCAGCGTAATCTAGGGAACTAACTTGTGCGAATGCCATTGATTATATCTTTGATGATGACGTTAATGTTAATGAAGTAGTAAAGATTTGAGGATCTGTATCAGGAATACTATAAATTACTTGAATATCATACTCATATTGATCTTCATTCAAATCCAAAACTACCTCAATAAGGTTAATTCTTGGTTCATATAATGTAATCAGATTTTCTATTTCAGTTTTTATTGATCCAGCAGTAACAAAATCAAACGGATCAAATAACAATTCAGGAATTCCACTACCAAAACTAGCATTAAAAAACTTTTCACCCTTCCTGTAAGAAAAAAGATTAAGGAGTGATCTCTTAATCGCATTTTCATCCTTCAAAAGGTTTAAATCCTTCCGTAATGGGTTGGTTTTAAATGTGAAACTCAAGTCCTTATAGGATCTTGATGCTTTTAATGCCATTTGAGACAGAATGTTTCAATTATTTATAGTGGTTTATCTGAAACGTTATAATCATTACATCTTTATCCTCAAATTAAAGGCTATGGACATTCTTTCTTCATCAGTATCATTAGGCATTACCTTATGAAATGTGTTTGGTGGAAATAAAATTATTGTACCTGCAATAGGTTTAATAAAAAGATTTCCATCAAATGCATATTTTTCTTTCATAATTGATTTGCATTTTTCATGCCACAAATAATGATCATATTGATGAGGATTCATAAAAGATAATGGTCCCGAATTTTCTGTAGTCTTTAACCATAAGCATCCAGCAACATCAGCAGATGGATGAATATGCCATTCATTTCCATTATCATCACGATTACAATTAAACCAACAACTGAGAAGTTCTAATTTAGTATTATACGTGAATAATTTACCTAAAGCTATATGTGATTGATCTAATAAAAATTGAGAATATGGGATAAAGTCCTCTCTATCCTTAAGTGTTGACACTGATTGCCAACCGCCTTTATTTGATTTCAGAACACCCGGACTAGATGCCATTTCCGAGTATGCATAATTTAAAAATGACTCTTCTATTCGCCCAAAAGCAGGATTAGTATCATTTTTGACAATAAGAGTAGGAAAAATGGGGATAATTTCAGTCATTTTACTATCTCGTAATCATCTCCAAGAATTTCTTCTAACATTTTGTCACTCCAATGATGGTAATATCCATTTTTTACTAAAATTTCACGACTTTGACGTAGTTTTTGTTTACTTTGACACAATAGCAAGTTATATTTTGCATTATTTGTCTGAATACCATTGATGAAGGTATGAGAATAAGCGCAATCCTCCAAAAAAATGTATTCAGGGTAGATGGTATTGTAAATTTCACACCACATTTGAATAGCATTGACATCCAAATAGTCTTCAACAACAAAAATGACGACATCATACCCAGTTAAAGGCATGATATCGTCAATAGGCACTTCAATAATCTTGTAAGTTGCTGTTGAAGAGAAAGGGCAGACTGCAAAATTGTTTAGTTCTGGTCTGAACTCAGAAATTTTACCAATCCACTCTTTAATATGCTCTTCAATTTCACTCATCAGACTTTTCTTTATCTGGGTGATCTTGCTCAGAAGGTTTTTTGCCTACAACATAACCATAAGACTTTGGTGCTGGTGTTTCTTCGCTCATCTTCCTTGTCCTCGATAACGTTTACGCTTTCCATTACTGGAGGTTGCACTATATTTAGTATGTTTACCAGTTCCCTGACGTGTTCTTTTTGGTTTTGACTCAATATTTTCGTTTGAACTAAAGCTTGGTCTACTTGCCATTACTGAATTATTGACTACTCAAATAGTATACCAACATAAACGAAATCTGTCAAGGCACAAGAGTGACACTGATAATTTTAAGTTCAACTCCTCCTGCTTCATTTCCAGCGGAAGGATTACTGACAACAACTTCTGCTGGACTATTAGAATTAATAGAAGGTTTTGGAAGACCTCCATAATAGGAAGATCCGCCACCGCCACCGCCACCAAATTCACCGCCAGCATTATATTCTAAATCCCAACCGCCGCCACCGCCGCCGCCACCGAAATATCCCATACCACCATTACCACCATTACCATCAACACCACGACCTTTTCTGCCAGATTTGAAGAACCCACCATCAGTTCCAGGGGATCCACTATATCCATCACTAGCTCCCTCATATCCACCACCACCACCAGATCCTGATCTGTAACCAGATGTTGTCCCACCACCTCCGCCGCCAGAAGCATTGAGATTACTTCCAGAACTTCCAGACGGATATCCAGCATTACCACCGGCACCAATTCCACCATATACACCCCTGCCCTCAGATCCACCTTGAGCGCCAAGCATTATACATTTATCTGCTTTTTTATCGGTCCCGAAGAAAACTGCAGCAATCTTGGCATCATAATAAAGTCTGTAAATATTTCCACTTGTCATGCGAATTGATCCCTGAACATATGCACCTGTTCCAGATGGACTTCCGCCACGACATCTTACAACTACATCATAATCGCCATCGAGCGGCGATAAAAGAACATTCTCAGAGAGAGTTATAGGTGAAGATAAAGCACTAATATCGGTTGTAGAAGAAGTACTAAGACCAGTCATGACTAATTGATTTTCTACAAGGAAATTAATTACTGCAAGACCATCTCCACCTCCACCAGCACCACGACCAGAAACATAGTCTGGATCAGTTGAATATGGAGCAATAGTAGATCCTCTGGAACCATCAGCAGTTACAAAATTAGTAATGGTGGTTCCAGTTTTATATCCTGATCCACCGCCGCCGCCGCCAGACTTTCCTGTGGTGCCATTGCCGCCGCTGCCACCGCCGCCACCATAATATCCTGATCCGCCGCCGCCTCCACGGTTACCAGTGTTGTAAGGGAATCCACCACCAGCTCCACCACCAGAACGACCTGTAGTACCACCAGTGCTTCCACCTCCTGAAGTGCTAGCACCACTACCAACAGTAAATGTACCATCACCAGCACCACCAGGTCTGTTAGCACCACCGCCAAATCCACCATTACCTGCCTGTGCTGATCCTCCACCACCTCCAACATAAACAACATTTGATCCGAATGTCATTTCCGATCTTTGACCACCACGCCCTGCGCCATATCCAGACATACCAACAGGAGAACCTAAACCGGAAGCACCAACAAATACATTAATACTATCTGTATTATTATCAGGAATAAGTATAGTACCCATCGCAAATCCACCAGATCCACCTCTAACATTGAAACCTTCCCCAGTACCTGCACCACCAGCACCCCAAATTTTAAACGTAAACTCAGAAGCGGCAGATGGTATTGGTATATTCGTCTGACCAGTATTAGTAATTACAAAATTAGTTTCCGCTGCTCCTGCTACAACAGTAAGAGCTTCTCCACTAATTTTTTCTGCACAATAGTCATTATTTAAAACGCAACGATAAGATTCATTAGTATTTGAAAGAGTTAATGAAGGTGTAACATAATTAGCAGAATTTGCTCCAGAAATATCATTCCAAATACCAGATGTCTTTTTCTGCCACTGAAAACTTACTAATTCACCTTCACCATTTATTACTGATGCTCCTACAGTAAATGTAACTGTATCTCCTTCATTAACTACAGAAGATTCTGGTTCTGCTGTTATTTCAATATATGTTGCATTAATAACAATTCTTGAATTTTGACTTTCTTCACCAGCAGTTCCTCTATTCGTATTAGTTTCATTAGCAAATGATCCTGTAGTTCCAACTACACTGGTATCAATATAACCTGCACCACCAGCACCGCCGCCACCTGATTGTGTTCCTCTTCCAGGATTACTACTTCCATTATATCCATCATAACCACCGGCACCACCGCCACCACCATAATATCCTCCACCGCCGCCACCGCCTCCAGGAGCAGCATAAGATCCGCTGTTAGCACCACCACTACCACCCTGCAGCGCAGAACCATCAGATCCGTTAGTCGATCCAGCAGATGAAGTTGTACCTCCTGCACCTCCCGCAGACTGGGATCCAGCATCACCTCCCTTAGCAGAAATTACTGATTGCGAACTATCACCACCATCAGTTCCTGTTAGACCACCTCCAGACCCACCAGAGACTGCTGCAGTTGGTGTATGAGTATAATAGTTAGTAGTGCTAGTATAAGCAGTTCTATAGCATGTTCTTGGAGTTCTTTTTGATTGTGAAGCCGAATAAGAGAAACTTGATACGAATGAAGTAACATTCTTATCATATCTATAAAAAGTAACGGAGAAAAAGTGGAAGTATTTCATATTAATAGTATAATACATCCCAGGGCATCTAGGTCTAGTTCCAGCAGTACATCCACTACTAGAAATGCTCAAAGAATAATTATTATCCAACATATAATGGCCTGGAGCAAAAAATACATAATATCTTCTTGCCGCATGTTGCCCACCAGTGGCGAAACGAGCCTGCAGTGGGGTTCCAGTATGCGTTAAAGATAAAGTACGATTACCAGGCCAATCAAAGAGATGACGGATGGTTCCTGAATTGTTTTTATACTCAGTTGTCGAACAATCATATGCTTGCTGATACGAAGTAGTAACAGTATAAGGATATGATATTGATGATTGTGATCCAGTACAAGAAGAAGATGTATTAAGACTAGAACCCCCAGCACCACCTGCGACAGCAAGAGCAGTTGCATGAGATATGACAGTGCCTTCAAAAATACCAGCATACCCACCGCCTGCTTCAGCATAGCGTCCACTATCAGAAGATCCAGCAGCACCTGCACCAGCATTCAATCTAGCAGAAACACTTTCAGTTGATGCAATAGGAACACCTGCTTTTGTGTAACCACCTTTACCAGCACATGTTCCCTGACCCCATAGATGAGAAAGAAATTTAGATCTTTTACTATCCAATGAAGTAAGAGTATAATCAGAACTTACTGATGGATCTAAGATTAATGCACCATCTTTTTCCAAACTCCAAAATTCTGTATCATATCCAACACCCTCAGAATCAATTCTGTAAATGGGAGGAACTACTCTAAAATCAGCACCATCAACAATCAGCGTAACAATAGATGATGTTACAGTGTTTGCAAATGGATTAGTTAGAATACATCTATATTGATCCCCATTATCTTCATAGGTGTCTAATATTGGTGTAGTATAACTTGCTGAATTAGCACCAATAATACTAATAAAAGTATTAGTATTATTTTCTTTCAGTTGCCACTGAAAACTAATTACATCACTGCTAATTGTTGCCGCAACACTTAAAGTAAGTGTATCACCAGCAACTCCAGATCCTACTAATTCAGGTTGTGATGTAATCGTAATTGTTCTGCGAATATCAAATACAAAAGGAAATGTAAATTGAGGAGTATTTACTGCAGTACCACTATGAGTAATTTTACATCTATAACTATCACCATCAGCATTTGCTACAGTCATTCCTGCAGGAATTGAATATGTTGTAGAATTAGCATTAGCAATATCAACATAACTATTAGTTCCAGAATCTTTCAATTGCCACTGATATCCCAGTAATAATGGATCTGCCAAGTTAGTATCGGCAGTTGCTGTTAATACATATGGAACAGTTGTTGGTTCAGATAATTGAATAACGGTATCTTCAGATGGCGCTACATTAATGATAAGTGGTATTAAGTCAACCAATCTTGTGCCACCGCCACCACCTCCACCAGCAGATCCTCCTCCAGGAGCATTATTAGGATCAGCAATATCAGCAGTCGTAGCGCCTGAACCAGATTCAGCAATAGCAATATCTGTTTCAGTTACAGTAAACCAAGCAGCAGGAATTATCCCATCACCATTATTGTCTTTAGGAATAAATTTAACTTGATTGCTAAATGGAATTATTTTCATATTACATATACTGTTTTAGCGCCTTTAAGTAAAGGAAATGATCCAGTAATACCTAATGCCTTATCTGCAATTGCTTCCTGCGCCAGTCCCTGAGAAAATACCTTCTTGGATCCAGAAAGAACAGTTGCTTTAAAAGTCTTACAACATTTCGGACAGGGAACTATTTCCTGATAAGGAATAGTCCGATCACCAATTCTACTGGCAGCAAGTTGTTCCATAAAAACAGTTGGAGCACCTGTGCCCTGTATTGGTGTAGTACACCTGTTTATATAAACATCTCCGATCCTACCAGCAGCTCTCATATTATTTCGCCTCTATTTTTTTAGGTAAAGTAACTTCAATATCTGTAGTGGGAAATGTTTGTCCTAAACGATCATTCTGTTCTTCCTGAGGTCTTTGCCTTTCATTAATAATTCCTTCTAAGATCCTAGGCCAATCACCAGTATCATTATTAATTACATGGGTAATAACATGAGTATCAGTACCAGTATCAGTGATACTATTATATCCCATTCTATCTAAAATTTTATTTTCATTTGCTGTATTAATATACCCTGCATATACTCCATAACTGACATAAAGTTTCCAGTCTACTTCAATTGTAAATGTAAGTGTTGTACTTTCTCTTTGGTCTGGAATAAATTTATAAAGGTTATCAAACCTTTCTGGTAATTCATAAAGACTAGTTACTTCAAATGTTTTAGATGTGTAATTTGCATTTCCATATGTATTTGGATCTTCATCAAGATATCCAAATTCATTATAACAAAATACACCACCATTATAAGAACCTTGAATACTTAAAGTATTCCAATCAGGTACAGTGAATGAAGCTGCATCTGTTATTCCATCTTCATCAACACTAGTAACAAATGAAAAACTAGTATTACCTGATGGCGCTGCATTCTGTATGAAAGAAACTCCACCACCCCTTCCATCTGCTTTAGATAATACTTCACGATTAAACCAATCGCCCTTCTCATTCTGTGCGATACCATCACCATCAGGACCGCCAGTATCTACCCATCTCATCTCGGTAGGAATCCTGGCAACATGAATACCGGAATATGCACCTGCAGGTTTCCTAGTGCTAGCACCATACCTAGTACCTCTGGTTCTATAGTTTGAATTCCTATTATATGATGTTCCAGATCTTCCCGCACCAGTTACTTGTGTCGGGGGTGTTGCAACTTCTGCTGTGGTTGATAAGATCTTAAAATTAAAACTGTTGAATAAATCTACAGCAGGTAGTATTGGTGCCTGAGCACCACTTAAAAAATCATAGTTACCTGTTCCACCAGGGAGACCATTATAATCACTGTATACTATGGTGTATGACATTTGTTTTCTAGTTCTGCTATCTTATTGTGGAGATAATCTAATGTATCAGTAAGTCTTTCATACTCTTCGCTTCCAGGTCGTTTGTAATTTAACTCTGGGGTAATTAACTGTGATACAACTACTTCGAGATTATTTATGCGCTCAAGTACCTCCTCAAAGTCAAAGTATTCTTCATTTGCCATAAACTTCCCCACGCTTCAAAATGTCAGTAAGATAAGCTGTCGCTTCCTTTTTGGTTCTCCAATAATTTGCTTTTTCATATCCACCCCAGATGTTACCCTGAACGTAATAGATCCAATCACCCTCAACGTAACGTGAAGAGTTCTTTTCTCTGATATGCCATTTCTTAGCCATAATACTTTACCTTAATGTCATCGGTACTTATATTTAACGATTCTACCTCTGGTATGACAACTTCAATGTAATCCATTGCTTCATCATAACTATCAAAGATCATCTCGCTATTCTCTCCAATCTGAACTCCTACCTTCATACTAATCCTTGCTTACGCAAATGCATGATAGTTTCATTCGCTCCACCAATTAATTGATCGCCTTCCATTATCCTCGGAAACGATGCGCCATATCCAAACTTCCTAATGAATTCTTCCTTCGTGAAATTATTATCTAATGTTAATTCAATATAACTCTCCCCTACCTGTTCTAAAACTTTCTTGATAGTGGCACAGTAAGAACAATTTCTCTTACTGTAAATCTTGTAAGGCATTTTTACTAGTGGTAAACTACTATTCTACATCAAGCTCATACTGTTCGTCAAGCTTTCGCTGTACGCCAAACAATACTTCCTCATACTCACCACTGTCATACTCGTCAGCATTATTGACCGCAATCTCTAATGCATTCAGAACTACATCCATCTCATGCTCTGACAAATCTATATGAATACTTTCCATAACTATTTTGTGTAATTAATTTTATATAGTATTCTTTATACTTAAGGCTCAAAGCGTATAAGACCCTTGGGAATTTATAAGAAATACTGGCATATGCCATACACTCTTATTACCTCCCCCATTACTCCGAAATATTTTTAGTTTGGGTGGGTGAAACTTCTCCGAAAATTTTTAGAATACCTTAGATAAACTTAGAGAACTTAGAGGATTTTAGAATGCTTCCTGAGAGGATCGAACTCTCCTTAGGCAAATTATGAGTTTGCTGCATTCACCAGATTGCTAAGGAAGCGTGGGGGTAAAAATTTTTTATATGAATGGGAATTCTTTCGGTCGTTTGGGAACCTTTGTAGGTTAGGGTAGTTAGGCGTTTTTCAAATAACCCCCCGAAGGGGGTGTCGATCTGTGCTAGGATGCCACCCGTGCCAACTCTCGTTTGATGTCGCGCTGGATGTTCTTAAGTGCTCGGTGATCGCTCGGTGTCTTTGCCGTCGTCACGGTTGCACCGCTGAAGTGATGCCAGACCAGGTGCTTGCCGCTGCTACGCTTCAGAGTGAACTGATTGACCCTCATGATCGGAGCGATGAGATCTTTCGCCATGTCCTCAGTCCTCAAAGGTTGGGATGGCGGCGATTGCCTCATCGTGCCAGAGTTCTGCCATCTGACCGGCGATAGCGAAGGCAGACGAACCGATGGGGTGATCTGCTGTGCTGTTGTTCATGGTCCAGACGATGCGGCGGGTCTGGATGTCGGTGCTCATGCTGTACATGGAAAGAATGCGAAGGGGTCAGGGTGTGGGGCGGATGCCCTAGGAGAGTTCTGCCATCATCTCGTTCATCTCATCGGCGTTGATCTTAGGATCGTTCCATGCCACGCCGTCCTCAGTCTTGCCGAGCATCCGTCCGATCTGACCGTCAGTCATGCAGCGAACGAACTTTTCCCATGGGGTCTCGCCTTCGGCATACTTGACACACGCGATGGCGGTGTTGTATAGGAACTCATCGTTCCCGATCCAAAGGGAAGCGTTCCAAGTCTCGTAGTTTGCCCAACCGTTCATGATGTCCTGTGCGTTTGTTCTTTTAAAGTCTAGTCGCAACCCCGTCAGATCTGGGGTTGCTGTGTGCCAGTTGATCAGTTGATCCGAATGGAGTACATGGGGTTGACCAGGGAGAAAATGTGGTCGTTTTTCCACTGTGCATGGCGGTTGACCCAACGACCGAGCGAGCGATCAGAATCCAGGATCAGGGCGAGGATCTTACGGCGTGACACCTTGGTGCAGCGATACTCGCAGTTTGTTGCCTTGCCCCACTTGACGCGAGCGGTGCCCGTGATAGGATTGACTTTGAGACTGTGAACTGAACTGGAATGATCGGAGTTGATTTTGAAGCGCATGATGTCGGTTCGTTTGTTCTTTTAAAGTCTAGTCGCTCGGTTGCCTAGTGGCGGTCGCTGATGTTCCAGCTAGTGAATTGGTCGGGTTGGATGCGACCTGCTCTCACTGCCTGCCTGTACTCATGCTCTGCCTGCTGTTGCATGAGGATTTTCTGCATCACGGTCTCCATCAGTGGGGACGGTGTGCCGGTAGTGATGAACTGACCGTTGTGGTGGCGTTGGATGTTTTTCATGTCCTTATTATAGGGGCTGTGAGAGACAGTGCCGAAACCTTGTGACACTAGGGCAACCGACCACGGTCAGCCGAATCTGGGTATCATTTAGCGATACCCAGTTGTTGTTACTTAAGCAAACTCAGCGAAGGTGTAACCATTGACGAAATCACTCACGACTTTGTTGTCACGAACGTACCATGCAAAATCTTTCTGAAAGATGCCATCAGTGAATGCATTGCAGAACTCGTTAATGATTGCATTCAAACGTGATTTAGTCGTGGTAGACTGCCAACCGCCATCGAACACGGTGACGAAATCATCGCCCACCTTAGCGATCAGGTTCCCATGTAGGCGAACCTCTGACACGCCATCGGTCGTGGTGACAGTGGTATTCTTCAGTTTCCAGTTGGCGTTGCTCTTGATGGCAGCGTTCATCTGGGTTTCGATCTTACGCATGATTGGTCTCCGTTTGGTTGACTTGTTCAATATAAGGCATCTGGGGTGCAGTGCCTATTTTGTGTGACACTTAGTCAGTCGGCACAGTGGTGCTCGTAGTGTGCTTCCAAGATCTTCCATTCGGTGTTGGAGATGTAGCACCACCCACACTGACGCAGAACCCACTCAACGGACTCCATGAACGTGGGGTTGTGGTGCTTGATGAACGTTGGCAACGCTACGAGGCAAGCGCGAAAATTGTCGTGAAGAGTTTGCATGATGCTATTGTAGAGGATGACGGGACGGGGTGCGATCAGAGACCGGCGATGTAGTCTGCGAGTGCTTCATCGTACTCTGCCTTTGTGTCAAAGGTGCGACCGTAGATCGTGCGAGGATAGGAAACCTCACGACCGGCAGCGGCGACCATCTCACAGTCTGCCCGGTCGTATCCCATCTCTACGAGGTTTGCCACGTAGGGGTTATGGATCGCCATCAGCGCCTCATCGGTCTGAAGGGCAATGGTGCAAGGGTCGTTGAATTTGTTCATGTGTCTACAATAGTCGATTTTGAGTGCTGTGCCACGCTAGGGTGACAGTTCGTCAATCGTCCAACAGTGGATCTTCCTTCTCGATGTCCTCCTGCATGTCCAAGGGCATGGCGTCACGGTCATCAATATCCATGGAAAGGATTTCAGGGATGTCATCGGTGATGTCTCCGATGTCAAAAATCTCGCCCATCATGTCCTGAATTTCGTCCCACATTGGTTTTTCTCTCAACTGAAGTCATCCTACAGCAGCACCGACCCCTGACATGCTACTGTGTGACACTTACAAAATTGGTTCCTTGAGGGGGGAGAATGGTTCAATTATCTGTGGAAAAAGAGTTTTCCACAGGCGGCTGACTAGTTTGTGTTACTTAGTGATGTTTAGTTTATGTTAGAAACTCTTCCATGTAGTAGTCAACAGTGACCTCATAGAATGCAGCACGTTCTTCTAAACTCGCAGCAAACTCTTCTGCAAACATATGATTCTCTTCGTCTGAGTTGTTATCACCACAGAAGAGATCTAGTGTTGTATCATGCATACTATTAAACGGCGATTTTACGAGTTTCGTTAAGTAACTGTCGTTGAGTTGTTTTGATTGTGTGGAGGCAATCATACAGTTGATGTACACTAGGGATATCAAGTCCACCAGGGGATTTAATATCAATTCGACTAGCATTCTTCCAGTCGATATTCTTACGTTTGTCAACGGTTGTTGTGAAGTAGTTGCCATCTTTTTCCCAGTAAGCATACCCTTCACAGACCACATAGTTGTCAGATTGTTCTTTCATTGTCTTCAAATAAATCAGGTTGGTTGTACATCTAGATAGGTGATCTTAAGTTTTCGATTCTCTTTCTTAAGTTTTTTTACAGCAGTTTGGTGATTATTAGCAACAATATAACCTTCTCTACTGTCACCTTCGTCAGTCTCGAAGTAATACTCGAATTTAGTTGAAGACATTTTCTTAGTCTTTAATGTTTACAAATGATAGTTATAATACTATCAATAGGACTAGTCAGACTTGAACTGACAAGAACTTAATGTTCGACAGATTTTAAGTCTGTTGTGTTTACCAATTTCACCATAGTCCCAGTTAATAAAGTTATAGTATTATAAAGTTTTCCACAGTTCTGTGAAGTTCTTAAATACTTAACTTTTAAACTTTTTAAGTTTTTTAAACTTCTGAGGTTTTTATAATTCCTCAGTTTCTTCAATTTCTGAGGTTCTATAAGTTTCTCAGGAATTATAAAAACCTCAGAACCAACAGATTTCATAATAGCATAGGAACTACAGTTCTGTCAAGTCTCTCAGAGGCACTTAGAATGCCTTCTAAGGGGCATTCGGAGGATCTTATAGGGTTTGCTACCTTTGAACCCCTACAGAGTTATTATAATGCCTTCTGGGAGTTTTGTCAAGTATGGAGTAATTGTGAAGATCTTATACATCGGCTTGACTTTCGGTACGTTGCACGCTAAGACAGAAAGACCTCCGTACATTATCATGCATTCCGTACCATTTCACCCCTTATCTAACACTTTTCCACAGGGTTGTGGAAAACTAAAGTATATTTTAATTAACATTTAATTATACTGGTTTAGTTGACATAAGAGACGATTGAATCCTAAAATCTGTCTCATTCATGTTCTTCATATATTCATCTGATACAAGTCTCCGCGATGCACCTACGGAAGAATCAGTCATCCACCAACCAGCAATGAGATACTTATCACCACTAATAGGAGGCACCCCACGATGAACGAAAGACCAAGTACATGGGAAGAAACAAATGTGTCCTTGTTTAGGTTGAATGAGTTGACCATCAATGAACTCAGTCTGTCCTCCTTCGGTTACATCATTAAGGTAGATAAGATAAGATATTGCTCTGAAGTATCCATCAGTATGTTCTGGTTCCCAGTAATCATCACTATGCCATGTAAAGAACTCTTCAGGTTTAGTATGCTGAATATTAAATCCTGTGATATATGCATTCCTTCTAAACATAGGATATACCATTTCTGGTGCAGTCTGTTCTAGAAGACTACCATACTCTTTAAGAGATAGCATGAGTGCTTTCTCTAGGGTTTGTGATTCAAAGTGATACTTAGTAGTATTATAGATGAATAGATCAGTAGACTGTTTAATATCAGTGTTTACACTCGCCCCATCCTTATTCGTACCACATACACCAGCATGTGTATGCTTATCATTATTAAATTTATTAATAAGTTTATTACAGAACTCTGATGTGACTATAGGATCATCAGAATAATAAATGTAATTGTTGAACATAATTGTTTATTCCTCAAGCATGAGTTTAAATGCGATACAAATGCGTAACCCACCAAAGTATCTAGTCACTGGTTCACCTACATGTCGAATAGTGGAATCAAAGAAAAGACCACTATTAGGAGTGAACTCGTAATACTCAGCGGGTGCATTATCTGGATAGAAGTTTGTCTTACCGCCATACATGGGTTTCCATAGATCAGGTGAGGCATGATATAAAAATGTATAACGACCATTAATATCGCTATCACTATGAATATCACCAGACGTACCAAAGGTATTAGCTCCCGCATATACATCCTTAAGTTTAAGACCTTTGACAGGTACTAGATCTAGGATCTTTTCACTCAAATACTGAGTGAAGTAATCTTCCTCAGTGAGATCCATAATCCAATATCGTGGGGGAGGAAATATTGTACAACGTTCTCTTCCTGTAGAACTATGTCCGAACATCCATGCTGGACGTATTAGATAACTAGAAAATACAGTATCCCATTCTTCTTTCGTTAATACATTCTGATATGTTGTTACAACTGTCATAACCAGTTCTCCATAAACTCATCTAAGGTATATCCTTCACCAGTGGAGGTTTCTTCGAGTAAATCATTCAATGAATAACATTCAAGTTTGAGTTGATACTCTTCAGG
>Ga0098045_1000027_pt1 | contig 78944 bp, 58 predicted proteins | sample 11_taG_FD_77071 | JGI IMG/M metagenome (GOLD analysis project Ga0098045, IMG submission 77071) | Marine viral communities from the Subarctic Pacific Ocean - 11_ETSP_OMZ_AT15265 metaG | ecosystem: Environmental > Aquatic > Marine > Oceanic | place: Pacific Ocean | collected 2015-01-16 | reverse complement strand
CCGTGTATTGAGGCAGCCGAAGCAATGCTTGAGAAAGAGAAAGAGGTGATGGAGTCTGCTTGGCAAGATGGTATGTATGAATGTGACGGAGACGGAACATTTGAAGATTTCTACAAAACCTTTGACACCAAAGAGAAATGAAACAATATCAAAAAGATAGACTAATAAAAACATTAGTTTGGACAATAATCTTAACAATAACAATAATATTATGGCATACAATCCTTCAGCTAATCTTTCCAGAGATGTAGTACAGAGTGACGCACTAGCAATTGCAACACAACATAAAAGATGTGGTTTAGGTATATCTATGGGTGTAGGCAAAACAAGAATTGCTATACAGCACCTGCAGATGAACTTTAATCAATTTATACAAGTCTTGGTAGTAGTACCAAAGCATTCAGTTACTCAGTCTTGGATTGATGAACTAGGCAAAATGGGATTAGAGTCCTTACTTCAGCATATTACTTTTACAACTTATATATCTCTTAAAAAAAAAGATCCTAATAACTATGACATAGTATATTTAGATGAGTGTCATTCATTAAAATACTCTCATGAATTGTTTTTAGGCCCTTATACAGGTAAGATATTAGGTTTGACAGGCACACCGCCAAGAGATAAACAATCAGAGAAGGGAAAGCTTGTACAAAAATACTGTCCTATAAAATATACATTTAAAGTTGATGATGCTACTGACTCAAACATATTAAATGATTATAGAATAGTTATACATGATTTACAATTATCAGGTGTACCATCACTTAAGAAGAAAAACAAAAATGGTGGACACTGGTACACAAGTGAAATTAAAGACTATACTTATGTTACTCGTAGAGTAGCAGAAGCACAAACTCCTAAGCAACAGCAATGGGCTTATATTATGAGAATGCGTGCACTTATGGAATATACTACTAAAGAAGCATATGTTAAGTCTATGGTTAATAATATAGATGATAAATGTATAATATTTGCAAACACACAAGATCAAGCAGACCGTGTTTGTAAGTACAGCTATCATTCAGGAAATAATAAATCAGCAGATAACTTAGAATACTTTTCAGATGGACGTATAAATAAGTTATCCTGTGTGTTACAGTTATCAGAAGGTGTTACAATACCTCAGCTAAAACAAGGTATTATTATGCATGCATATGGTAATGAAAAGAAAACAGCACAAAGGATTGGTAGGTTATTAAGACTTAACCCAACTGAGACAGCTGTATGCCATATACTATGCTATAAAGGAACACAAGATGAGAAATGGGTAGAGTCAGCTCTTAGTTCATTTGACTCAAGTAAAATAAAACGTTATAATCCACTAAAAAATTAATTATGGGAAGAATGAAAGAGCTCTTTATTGAGCAACAAGAAGAGCTAGAGTATCGTGGTGCACATGATGCAATGATACATAGCTACGCAAGAAAAGCAATTGAAGAATATATAGAAGAAGGAGAAACTCCTTGTCCTAACTGTAATATGCCAACTTTGTTACGCAATGAATCAAACGCCAAGTGTACTGAGTGTGCACAAGAGTTTGTTTATGTTGACGGAGGAGCACTAAGATTTTTGTGATGGAATTTATAACTAACACAGGAGAAACAGTAGAAGTAGAATATACTTATGATCCAGGAGAACCAGACCAATGGTATGATTCTAATGGAGATCCAGGGACACCGGGTTATGGGCCAACGGCAGATATAAAGCATGTTTGGTATACTAACACGGATACTAACGGTAATCAAGTTACCGTAGATGTACAACATTTATTAGAAGAAGATATAGAAGAAAAAGTATTAGAATATCATGAAAGCTAATTTAGTAGAGGATATTATAACTTTATTAGATAAAGTAGAAGTAAATCCGGGGACCTCACAAAGGAACCTGGATGTTGCTATACTTTTATTAGAAACATTAAAAAAAATTAAACAAAATGAAACAAAAAAAATTTAGACAGTACAGGAGCAATCAAGGAAGATCTCCTGAACAAATGGAAAAAGTTTATAAAGGTTGCTTTTGGATGATAGTAATATTTTTATCTAGCGTAGCAGTTACTGGTTTATACAATATAATATCTTTATGAAAGATAATTTATACATAAAAGCATCAGTTAAAGACGGTCAACTACATTTCCCTATTAAAGCAATGGGTACTAAGTATAGAAAGTTCTTTGAGCAGCTTGAAGAAGGATCTAAATTAGAAATATTTGTAGGTGTGAGTGGTGATAAGGGTAGTAACCCACAATTAGCACGTGTACATGCAATGATTAGAGAAATAGCACAAGAAATTGGTTACACCTTTGAAGAAGCCAAAATACAAGTGAAAAGATCCGCAGGGCTATGTTTTGTAAGAGACAAACAAGAGTATTGTAAATCTTTTGCAGACTGTGATAAAGATGAGTTGAACTTAGCAATACAGTCATGTATAGAGATAGGTGACTTTAATGGAATGCAATTAAGATAGCTCTCCTAAGTTTTTAGTAAGATTATTTAGTATCTCTATAGGATTGCTACTATCTTTCATAGCTTTATCAGCAGCATTTTTAAATGCTTCTTTATCTACAGCAGTTTCTTCAGTTCTTTCTAAACCTTGTTCAACAGCAAATCCTTTAAGTAATGTTATAAGGGAATATAGTGTATAAATATCACTCTCAACAGGTGTAAAAATTCTATTCTTAGCTTTAGCTTCTTTAGGATTAGTAACCAATAGGTTAAAGTCTTTTATAAGTTCACCAAAATTTCCTACATCATCATAAAACTCAGTAATATATCTATAGTATATTTGCTGTAAGCCGCTAATAAATGCTGGATTTATTTGACAGTCCATGTTTTTAGTAACATCGTAGCTTATAATAGTTTTTTTCTCAGACATAATAAATAGATTTTAATCAAAGATACAAATAATTAACTAATTATGAAACAAATACCAATTAACATTGACATAAATGAATTAAGAGATTCAGCAAATGATAAACTACAAGACTCAGGATGGGCACCTATGCTTACTCCTTTTATAAATGGTCTTGACTTTGATCTTATAGTTGAAAGACTAGTAAGCTTAGTAAATGCAGAAAGAAGATTTACACCTAGATTTAAAGACATCTTTAATGGTTTTAAAGAATGTAATTATAGTGATCTTAAATGTATAATAGTAGGTCAAGATCCTTATCCACAGCTAGGTGTTGCGGATGGTATAGCTTTTAGCTGTAGCAGAAAAGGTAAAGCAGAAAAGTCTTTACAATATATAAACAAAGCAATTGGTACAGATCACACTGATTTAAGATGTTGGGCTAACCAAGGCGTATTACTTATTAATACAGCATTTACATGTGAAGTAAACTCTATTGGCTCACATTATGATTTATGGAAACCATTTTCAAGATATATATTTGAAAATATAAATAGACATAAGAAAAACATACCTGTAATACTTATGGGTAAGAAAGCAGAAGCATGGGAAACAATGCTTAATAATCAAAAAATTTATAAAGTTACACATCCAGCTTCAGCAGCATACAGAGGTGGTGAATGGGATTGTAATGATGTCTTTAATAAAGTAAACCAAGAGTTAGAAAAGCAAGATATACCTTGTATAGAATGGTAAATTTTACTATCTTTGATAACCTTAAATTTTAATATAAATGGCTAATAACCAGGAACTTAACCAGAAGCAAGATATTGCTGAATTTAAAAAATCTTTTTATACATCTTATGGAGTAAAATTGTATATTTACACCCCCCAAGAAAAAAACAAAAGGATTCCTTTAGGTATATTTCATGACAGTGCATTAGCAGCTCTACATGAGAATGAACCAAAATTTAGTAGAGTTAAAAATCTACAGCATAGGACTAGATTCAGAGATTACCTTGTATATGTACAGGTAATGTCTTACTTGGCACACAAGGAAGGACATACTAAAAGTAGTATAGGTAGATTTTTAAAACGCAACCATGCAACCATCATCAATTCATGTACAATGATTGAAAATGGATTTTTTACAAATGATAAAAAAGTTATGGATGCTCATGATAACACTTTAAAACACTTAGAAAAATATGTGGGAACTATTTCAGAAGATAATGAAAGTAAAGATAACACCAAACCAAGCGTTGATCCTATTTGGAATGAAGCAAGGCGTATCATTACCTAATTCATTATCTGAAGACAAAGAATATTTATTAAAAATGAACATGCTCACTCTAGAGGATGGTCTTTATAAAATGACACCAGATGCAAAAGCATTTTGTGCAAAGCTAGATAACTATTTTATTAAAGCTAAAAAGAAAACTGATATACAACTCATGGGTAAGGACTTTAATGATAAGATCCATACTTATAGAGAAATATTTCCTGCTAAGAAACTACCAAGCGGTAATCCAGCAAGAAATAATGTTAAAGCATTAGGAGAAAATTTTAGATGGTTCTTTGAAACTTATGATCATACATGGGATGATATAATAAAAGCAACCAGAATGTATGTGAATGAGTATAGAGATGCAGACTACTTGTATATGCAGACAAGTCAATACTTTATATCTAAACAAGATAAGCATAGAGTTAAACATTCTAGATTAGCTGATTATTGTGATATGATAGTTGACGGAGTAAGCACAGAAGATGAACACTTTAAAGAAAACGTAGTATGAAAAAAACATCAGAAGCATGGGTTGGGCAATATGCAGCCTTTAATGAAGCTCTTAAGTACATGTACAGGAGATCTACAGGGGAAGAGAAATCTATATATACACCTTGGCCTAAGTTTAATGATGCTGCTACAGATGGATTAGAGTGGAATACATTGACAGTAATTGGTGGTAGACCTGGTTCAGGTAAAACATTAATTAAAGATCAAATTATAAGAGAGTCTTTTGCATTAAATCCAAATGATAAATTTAGAGTATTAGAATTTCAATTTGAGATGGTTGGTAGAACATCAGCTATTAGAGAATTCAGTTCTATAACCGGCAAGACATATAAAGAATTATGTAGTGCAGGATCTGTATTAGGTACTAATGAATTAAACAAATGTCATCAGTATGCAAAAGAAAGAGTAAAGCACCCGGTTGATATAATTAGTACACCTATGACTGTAAATCAAATGCGTGAGCAAATTGATCAGTATATGACTTTACATAAAGGTGTAAATACTATTATAACATTAGATCATACAATGCTTGTAAAGAGAGCACCCTATCAGAATAGTAGTTTAGATATGTTATTTGAATTAGGTGAGTTCTTTACACAATGTAAAAGAGATTATCCATGTTTATTTATAGCTTTATCACAGCTAAATAGGAATATAGATAATCCAGACAGAGCTATAGATGGTAAGTATGGTAATTATATACTTGAGTCAGATATATTTGGCTCAGATGCAATGTTACAACATGCAGATATGTTGATTGGTATTAACCGGCCAGCTAAGCAGAAGATCAGATACTATGGGCCTGATAGATATATAATAGAAAATGATAGAACATTGGTGCTACATTTTTTAAAAGCCAGAAATGGTGATGCACGTATGTCATTCTTTAAAGCAAAGTTTGAACAAATGCAAATAGAAGAAATGTTAACACCAGGACAACAAGAACGCAGATGATAAATACTAAAAACTTAAATAATAAAAAAAGAATGGGACTAACACCTCAAGAAAGAAAGCAAAAGGTAGCAGCCCTCAGAGAAGAACATGAGGATTACTTCCAAACAATGGGAATAATTAATTCTCTATATATACCTAAGATGGCGTATAGACCATCTGGAAAAGATGATTTACATATCAGTTTCTTTCCCAGTGAATTTGAGAAAGGTGAAGATATATACACAGAGTTTGTATCTATAGATTATGATACAGAGGATCCAAAGAGAACGTTATATTTGCATAAGCATAATCCACATTGGAGAGATGAGTATGAATTAATACAATCAAGTGCTGGTTTTATCAGACACATAATACCTGTCAATGAACTTAAAGTTATTAATGATGTAACAAGTAGAGGTAAAGCAATCATAGATTTTGCTAATCCAGATTTACCAAATCCAGATGAACTGCTCCCTTCCTCCACTGCTCCCGACCTAATTCCTGTAGTAAATAAACTAGATGAATTAAATAATACATTAAAAGAATTAATAACTATAATCAAAAACAAGTAATATGGCAAACAGCGTATTGGTAATTGCAGATTCAGGTACAGGAAAGTCTACCTCAATCAGAACATTAAACCCTAAAGAGACTTTCATTATAAACATTGCTAACAAACCACTTCCATTTCAAGGATGGAAAAGCAAGTATACACAAATCAGTAAAGAAAATAAAGATGGAAATTTAACCTCAGCGTCTTCTTCTGCAGGTATAGTTAAAGCTATACAACATGTTAATGATAAAATGCCACATATAACTAATCTAGTTGTAGATGATTGGCAATATATGAGTTCTTTTGAATATTTTGATAGAGCAAATGAAAAAGGATATGATAAATTTACTCAGATTGCAGCAAATTTAGCCATGGTTGCTAAGTTACCTAAAGATCTAAGAGAAGATTTAACAGTAATCTTTTTGACTCACTCAGAAGATTCAACTGATATAAATGGGAATAGAAAAATTAAAGCTAAGACTATTGGCAAAATGATTGACAATACTCTAACATTAGAAGGACTATTCTCTATAGTATTATTTGGTAAAGTAAATAAAAATGATGATGGTGAACTTGAATATGGTTTTGAAACACAAAACTCAGGAGAGAACACATGTAAATCACCAATGGGTATGTTTGAGGATAAGTTTATCCCAAATGACCTGCAGTTTGTAAAAGATTGTATTGAAAAGTATAATCAATAATTAATAATTAATAAAAAAGTAAATTATGTTAAGTACTAAAGACATGTCTGCCGGTAATGGTGGGACAAAACCAGTTATTGGAACAGGAAATCACAAAGTGAAAATTAACTCAATTACATTTGATCAGACACCTTATGACTCTGAAGCATACAATATCACATTGCATGTAGAATCAGAGCCAGTTACAGGAGAATTTAATGGATTCTTAAAAGATATGAATAATCCTAATGGTGAGCGCTATGCAGGCCAAGTTGGTAGAGTAAGATTTTCTCCATATCCATTTAAAGATGCTACATTAAATAATGGAAATGAGATTAGTCGTGATACTGAAGTTCTAAAAGCAATGGTATTCTTATCTGAAGTAGTTGGTAAAAGAACTGAGTTAGATGCTATTGAGGCAAATACTATTGAAGACTTTATGATTAAAGCTGCAAAGATTTGTTCAGAAACTGGTTACATCAATGCTTGTTTAGGTGCACGTGAGTGGGAAAACAAAGAAGGTTATGTTAACAATGATCTATTCTTACCTAAAAGAAGTAGAGATGGTATGCCATTGGAAGCAATTGATGCAGAGTCTTCTAACTTACTAACGTTTGATAGAAATAATACAAATCATTTTAGACCCTTTGTAAAGAAAGAGTCAGCACCAACAAATAGTTTTGAGCCTGTATCTTCAACAGGTAGTGACTTTGATTTATAATATAAACCTAAAGATTGGGCTCAGTGTTATGCTGGGCCCATTTCTTTTTAATATCTTTGGTTTATGTTCAGCACTAAAAATTTAAAATTAGAAGAATCAGAAATACCAAGTTATTGGGTATTTCAATATTATTTAGATTTACCTGAGCAACTTACGGGTCAAGATATTAAGATTAGATCTATATTTAATCCTAATGAGAAGACACCAAGTTTCTGCATATATGTTGATAAATCAATTATGCAATATAAATTTAAAGATTTCTCAACAGGTAAAGGTGGTAACAAGGCTGACTTAGTTGGATTACTATTTAACTTAGGTTATCCGCAAGCAACCAGGAGAATAATTCAAGACTACAACAACTTTATACAATCAGGCGGATCAATAGATCAATCATTTAAACCACAAGCAAAGTGGAAGATAGATTATATAAAGTATAGAAATTGGACCATTGAAGATCAAAAGTATTGGTTATCATTTAGAATAGGTAAAACTATGTTAACTAAATATAATGTAAAACCAATTGATTATTTTAATATGGCCAAGGATGATAATGGTTTGCATAAAAGCTTACAAGTTGGAAGCAAATGCTGTTATGGTTACTTTGATAAAAACGGTGAAGTATATAAAATATATCAACCTTATAGTAAAAAGCATAAGTTTCATAAAGTTAAGAATTATATACAAGGTATTGATCAACTAGAATACAATCAACCTTATTTAGTAATATGCAGTTCACTTAAAGATGCTATGTGTCTTAAAGGTATGGGTTATAATATAGAAGTAATATGCCCTGATTCAGAAAATACAATGATTAAACCTCATATAATATTTAATCTGAAGCAGAAGTATAAAAAAGTTATAACTCTATTTGATAATGATGATGCAGGCGTAAAAGCTGTACAAAGATATTTAGAAACATATAAAATACACGGTTGTGTACCAACTATGTCTAAAGATATATCAGATGCTATGAAGAATCATGGTTTTGATAAAGTACACTCTATGCTTAAGCCCTTATTAAAAGAAACATTAAATAAATAATATGAAGAACAATAGATGGTTTATACCAGGAAATGTACCTTCTAGTAAAAACGGAAGAAGATGGACAGGTAAATACTTTATTGCTAGCAAAGCTGTAATGAACTACAGGAAAGCTACTAAAGATATTTATCTTAAATATACTGAAGAGTTCAAGAAAGAGCTCAAGAAGCATAAGCTTCCAGTAAAAATTTCTTTTGAATTTATTAGAGGCAGCCGCCATAAGTTTGATTATATAAATCCTGCACAAACAGTGCAAGATGATATGGTCAAGTATGGTTGGATAGAAGATGATAATGCAGAGTTTATAATTCCTGCATTTGAGCAATATACTTATGATAAAAAGAACCCAGGCGTATGGATAGAATTAATAGAGAATGAAAAAAAAAGTAATAACTCTTGATGAATTTTTTAAATACAAAGAAATGTTTAGTGGTCTACAAGAAGATAAAGAATTGGCTTGGCATATGTATAATAATACTGACTACCAGGAAAAAGAAGTAGTTAATAGACTTATGGCCAAAGCTTTAATGTTTAAAGATCGTGTAGATTTTTGTATAGCTGTAAAATATAGCTTTAAAATTAACTCATTAGACACAAATAAAATTTATGCATTCATTAAAAAAAGTAAAGTAGATGATATATACATGGATATTCTTAGAAAAATAAAAAGATGATAAATATACAAGACCAGGTTGCAAGAACAACCAAAAGTTTAATATTTACAGAGCCCTTTTATGGGCTCTTTTTAATTGGTATCAATAAGCAATACAGCAATAAGATTCCTACAGCAGGAGTTAGTAAGCAAGGTATTGGTATGCAATTGACTATAAACCCAGAGTTTTATAATGAACTCAGTGAAGATCACAGATTTGGATTAATTAAACATGAGCTATTGCATATTGCATTTGGTCATTTAATATTAAGAGATCTCTACAGTGATCATAAGCTATTTAATATAGCTGCAGATTTAGAGATAAACCAGTACATACTGGAAAGTAAATTACCTGAAGGTGGTTTATTATTATCAAGTTTCCCAGAACTAAACCTCCCTACTAAAGCCGGTACAAAAGAATATTATAGACTTTTGGAGCAGGCACAAGAGGACGGGACATCCCCATCTCTAGATAGTTTAATGGATAAAATGAATGGTGAGTCACCTTATTGTCATAGCACATGGAAAGATTTTGAAGAATTACCTGAAGCTGATAAGAAGTTGGTTCAAAAGCAGATAGAACATCAATTAAAAGCAGCCGCAGAGGAAACAGAAAAGAAACAAGGTAGTATGCCTGGTGAGCTTGCTGATTTAATTCATAGACTAATGCATATTGAACCACCAAAGTTTGATTGGAAAGGTTATCTAAGAAGATTTGTAGGTAACTCTAGTATAGTTTATACTAAAAAGCTGAGACGTAAATACAATAAACGTTATTCAGCTAATCCGGGACTTAAGATTAAATTCAAGAATCATATACTTGTTGGTGTTGACACAAGTGGATCTGTAAACAATGATGAACTAAAGGAATTCTTTAGTGAGCTTACGCATATGCATAAGACTGGTCATAAAATTACAGTTGCACAGTGTGATACCCGCTTGAATAGCGTGAAGGAATTTAATCCAAAAAAGGATTGGGAAATACATGGTCGTGGTGGGACAAGCTTCCAACCAGTAATAGATCACTTTAATGAAAACAAAGGGCAATATACAGCCCTTATATATTTAACAGATGGTGAAGCATATTCTCCTGATAACTGTCCTCATAATACATTATGGGTGCATAGTAGCAGGAGTAGTATAAATGAAGATTTACCAGGACAGAAAATACAACTTAATTAATTAGAAAGAAAATGGCACAAGTAAATTTAAATGTAACAGAACTAAAAGGATTTGTAAATCATATAATTACCAACAACAGGTATCTACAAGAAGCAGGAAAGAATTCTGTATCAGTAGAAGTAGTAGGTGAATCAGGTATTGGTAAGACTTCTACTATAGTAGAGCTTGCTCAAGATAATAACCTAAAGTTTGTAAAACTTAATTTAGCACAGATAGAAGAGTTAGGTGATTTAGTAGGCTTCCCTGTACGTCAGTTCCAGATGTATAAAGAAAAAAAGGTAGCAATAAAACAACAAGATAATCTGTCTATGGTTACAGCAACACAAAGAGCTGCAGGTACTAGTTTAGCTAATCTTAATCAAACAGTTACCAAGAAAGTAGGACAATGGGTTGATGAACTTGCCGTGCAAGAGTATCTAAAAAATGGATACAAAATGACAGGTAAGAACAGAATGTCTTATTGTGCTCCTGAATGGATTGCTGATGCAAAGGCTGGTGGTATTTTATTACTAGATGACTGGAACCGTGCTGATACAAGATTTATTCAAGCAGTTATGGAATTGATTGACAGACAATCTTATATTTCATGGACTTTACCAAAAGACTGGCATATAATTTTAACAGCAAATCCAGATAACGGGGATTATATGGTTAACAGTGTAGATAGTGCACAGAAAACCAGATATGTAACCGCTAACTTGAAGTTTGATGTTAATGTATGGGCACAATGGGCAGAAGGTGCAGGGATTGATACAAGATGTATTAACTTCTTGCTTTTACATCCAGAGCTTGTAACACAAGAAACAAATGCAAGATCTATTACTACATTCTTTAATGCAATATCAAGCTTTGACAGCTTTGAAGATAACCTTGGTATGATTCAAATGATTGGTGAAGGTAGTGTAGGTGATGCTTTTGCTTCTATGTTTACAACCTTTATTAATAATAAACTTGATAAGCTGGTAACACCAAAAGATTTATTGACACATGAAAATGAGCAATATATTCTTAATGAGCTTAGAAGTTGTATTGGTAAAGATGACACATATCGTGCAGATATTGCGTCTACTTTAGCTACAAGACTTGGTAACTTCTCTGTTGTATATTCTCAGGATAATACAATAAATCAGAAAGTAACTGATAGACTTAAAGCATTATGTACTAAAGATTATTTTACTAATGATCTTAAGTATTTAATTGTACGTACCATATTTAATGGTAATAAAAAGAAGTTTAATAAACTAATGATGATCCCAGAGATTGTCCAAATGACAATGAAATAAAATGGCAAATAAATCAGTATATCAAGATTTTGATACTGATGCTTTAGTATACTTTGGACTAGAGACTGACCCTACTTATGGGTTAGTTTCTAGTACAGGTATTAATAAAGTATTATGTACTCAAGATAAAACAACTTATGAAAAGATAAACACTATACTAACGGTCCCTACTGAGGATGACCAAACTTTTAGAACCAAAAAGAAAGCTTTTATACTACCAAAGTGTAATGTATCACAAGATAGATTAAAGTCTGCTCTTAAAGAGCATGGTATAACTGTAACAAATGATTATGAATTGGCTGATCTAATCATAGGTCATGAAGAAATAACAACTCATAAATTAAGTAATGCGGAGAATATTCCAACTACTATAATGATGAATAAGTTATGGAATTATGAGACTACAAAAGGAGATGTGAATAGACATGGCGTTCTTAAAAATATAGCTAATTCGGGTCTAGAATGTATCATTACACCAAAGATTACAGATAATGTAAGATACTATGATATAGATATAGAAGATAGCTTATATGATAGCTGGATGTTAACTGGTATGGCTATAAACTTAGCTCATATAATTGATACTACAGATGTTAGTGTTATTGATCCTGAGACAGTCCTTCATGCGTCTGCTACCAAAATGACTCTTGATGAGCAACTTCTCAGTGATCTTAAGGCCCAGTTGAATTCATATGGTGATGATAAAGCTTTAGCTCTTAAAATTGTTCCTACTATAGACTATAAGAAAAACTATCATTTATTATGGCAGTTTGCACAAGATTGTAGTAGTATAACATATGCAGACAATAGAGATAAGGATCTACAGTATTGGTTGGATTCGTCAAACTTTCACAATTTTAACCGTAAGAGTGCACAAGACATGATATTATGGTTAGAGCAAGAAGGTAAACTTGACACAATAACGTTTAGATATCTTGAACCTATAGTAAGAAGAGAGATAAGCATTCATAACAGAGACCTTTACACATTTAAAGTAGCTGTTAAAAAAGAATATCAAAAATATTTAAAATAAAAAAATTATGAGACCGAAGTACAAATTTAATATTTATCTATATGATGAGCATATAGATTCAAATGGCAAAATTAAAGCATCCGCTATAGAATTTAATAAAGTTGAAGAGCAATGGCTATATAATAAAAATGGTTGGCAAGTTGAAGCTGAAGATTTAGAAAAAATAGGTTTACCTGTAGTAGAAAGTGATCAAGAAATAGATCTGCAGGATAAAAAAATATATAGATTTCCTAAGATAACTCTGCCAAGACAAAAAATGGATTTGATAAAAGATAAATATAATTGTAAAGTTATAAGAGATATAACAAAAGCAGATATATGTATAGTATCATTAAAATTATTTGACACCCTACTTGAAAGAACATGGGCTAGTTCTATACCATATCAGTCTTTATTTCAAGTTGTAAAATGGATGAAAGCAGATAAAGATGCATTTACTGATTTAGCAACAGCTAAAATACAAGAGTTTTTAAATGAAACTCCAACTTTTAGTATGATAGATTTTAAAGTAAATAAGCATTGGAACGGCAGCAGCCCTAAATTATATGACGAGGTAAATAAATATATGATTGATGAAGATCTGAGTAATGATGAGGGTAATGATTGGATATTACCTAAAAAGAGTGCGGAAGCTTTTAATAATCTTATGCAGTCAACAAGTCAAATTGTGTTTGATACTGATATATCTAATATTATTGATAGTGAGCTAGCAGTAATAGGGAATGATAAATATGAAGATATTAGAAAAATGATTGAAAGCACAGATATAGACAACAGATCTTTAGCAGTAGAAATGATGGCTAATTGTAATATAGAAAAATCTTTTGATGTAGTATCAGGATTATATTATTGGAAATATGAATGGTTCAAGAGTACAAATAACTGGAATTCAGTTAATGTTAAGGCAATGCGTAATAGATTAAAAGCATATGAAGGAGTTCATAACACAAACACCATATATAGTTTTAATAATTACTTATCATTATTAGCAAAAGATAGAAAATTAACAAGGTTTGCAGTAGATAAATCTAGAAAGCAGCTTTTAAATACTTTACTTGGACCAATTGTTGGTGATAGTTCAGATATATTTAAAGTTGATTTAGATAATTTGTATATTGTAGACAAAATAGAAGAAAACGTAAATGAATAGAAATTTTCAAAAAGAAGAGGAGTTTTATGCAAATAATAAATTTTGCTTTAGCTACTCTTCTTTAAACAAGTTATTATTTTCACCATTCTTATTTTATAAGGATTATATATTAAAAGATAAAGAGGTTAGAACAGATAAGCATTTAGTAGAAGGAAAGCTACTTCATTGTTTATTATTTGAACCTGATAATTTAAAAGATAAGTTTAGTATAACACCCGGTAAAGCACCATCAGATAGTGTCAGAAAGGTATTAAAAAATATGTCTTTGTATACAGATGCAGAAAAGCTCTTTGATGTTCCATCTGAAATAGTATTAGATTCACTCAAAGAAATGAACTTGTATCAATCTCTTAAAACAGATGAACAACGTATAGTTAAAATCATAAAAGATGAGTTTGAACCTTACTGGGAATTTTTATCTAATAGCAATGTAGATGTAATAGATGAAGATACTTTACTAAGATGTAAAGATCAATCTGAGATTATTAAAAGTAACAGTGATGTTATGGCTATATTTGAAGAGGCACCTACAGATTTTGAATTAGATGATTATGAAACACATGCAGAAAAATACCTTAGCTGTAAATTGAAAGGTTTACCTTTTGGTTTACATGGTTATATAGATTTCTTTAGCATAGATCATAAGGAGAAAAAAGCTGTTATAACTGATTTAAAAACCACAGGTAAAACAATAAGTGATTTTAAAGAAACAGTAGATTTTTATAATTATTGGTTGCAAGCATCTATATATTGTAAGTTAGTATGGGACTATATGGAATCTGTAGAGAACCGTGATGATTATACAATAGACTTTAAATTTGTTGTAATTGATAAATATAATCAAACTTATGTATTTGATGTGTCTCAACAAACATTAGGTGGTTGGGCAGAAGGTCTTGGTGGTGTATTAAAAGCAGCTGAGTATCATTATAATGAAAGAAACTATAGTTTACCCTATGAATTTTTAGTAAATAAAGTTAAATTATAGTATGGGTGTTTACACAGACTATTTTCAAAAGAGTAAAGTTTTTATGTATCCATTACTTGGGTACAAAAAAGGCATTGGACATGTTCCTAGGCAAACTTATATAGCCTTGGAAGATGTCTACTCTATTGATGATACAATGTTTATGTGTTTATATCAGACCCCTATGACTAAGAAATTTATATTGTTTTTGGAAAAGCATGTATTTTCTCATAAACATTTTTATAAGCATATAAAACTTAGTGAGAGAAGACACCTGATAGTTTATGATTTTACTTCATTAAAGTTTGATTATGATAACTTCATTAAAGGTAAGTATTCAAACATAAGTATAGATAGTAAAATTAATATATTAGATTATTTTGGAGATGATGATAAGGTTTCTGAGTATGTTCATTCATTTTTATCACCACAAGAAAGTCATGAAGAATATGCAGAGTTCTTGAATGTATCAGTTGAACAATTGAAAGATGTTCATGAGATATGCACACCTCCAGATCTAGAAAAAGAAACCTTAGTTGATAATAATTATCTTTTAGCTAGGTTATTAGAAGATACTTCAATATCTTTGAGCAATAAATAAAACCAATTATGGCACAAATAGGACAAAATATGATGCTGGTAAAATCAGTATTTAGAAATGTAAATTCTTTTACATTAATTCCTGTGAGTTTAGACTCACCTTATACAGAAGCTATGTTTGACCCTGCGTCAGGTATTTTAGCTGTCATCAGTAAAGTGATGAAACAATCTTATCATATGGTACCAAAGTTAGATGATAACGGAGATCCACAAAGATTAAAAACACCAAATCAACAAACTGGTAAAACGGTTAAAGAAGAGAGAAGGCTAGTAGATACTTTCTCTGAGTTTTATCTTAATGATAAAGCTGATATAGAAACTTTTATTCATATGTTTGCTGTTAATGCTTCAGAATTTGACTACACACAGTTTATGAATGTAGATGTAAAGGAAACTAAAACATCTAATTTAATTCTACCTGGTCAATAAAGGTCTAACACTTTATTGATTTTTAAAAAGAAAGCTCATTGATTTGGGCTTTTTTTGGCTCTAATAAATTAAATTATGAAACAATTAAAAGCAGAAGAAATAATGGATGTTAACATCCTGTTTGCTATGACTAAGTGCATGGGTGAGATAGCACACGGGTTACAGTATATACATACTCAAAAAGTTAAACAAAAGATTAAGCATGTAATCAAAACAGTTGACTTATATGAGAGAGAAATAGATAAAAAGTTAGAGCGTGATGGATCACCAGAAGCGGTAGAAAGTATCTATGATAGTATTATGGATCTAATACTAGAAGCTAAAGTAGTGGCACTTAAAAATTATAATGATGGAAACACTAATTCAAATGAGAAAGAGAATAATGACTCTAGCTCTTAAAAAACATAAAAAATGAAACACTGGGTAATGGACTATGAAACTTTATCTAATTGTTTCACCGGGGTATTTGAGCATTATAAAACAAATGAGAGTAAAACATTTGTTGTTCATGACCTGCGTAATGATTTTGATGATTTTATAAGTTTCTTAAAAGATAATGTAGATAATAAAGAGTGGCATATATCATACAATGGTTTAGCATTTGATGGCCAGATCACTCAATATATAATAGATAATTACTATTTATGGGACAATCTTAAAGGATGTGAGATAGCTAATATAATTTATAAGTACGCACAGTACTGTATTAATAAGTCTAATAACAAAGAGTTTATGGATTACCCCATATGGAAGATGAAAATAGGTCAGATAGATCTATTTAAGTTACACCATTGGGATAACCCGGCTAAACGTTCTAGTCTTAAGTGGATACAATATAGTATGGACTGGCAAAATATATTAGAAATGCCTATAGATCATACAGCTGAAATTAAAACTCTTGAGGAGATTAACACTATCATTGAATATAATGTTAATGATGTACAGTCAACCAAAGAAATATTTAATAGGTCAAAGTCACAGATTAAACTACGTAAAGAACTAACAGATACATATAATATAAATCTATATAGCGCCTCTGAACCAAGAATTAGTAAAGAACTATTTGGTTATTATTTATCAGAAAAGCTTAATATACCAAAAAGAGATCTCAAACAAATGAGGACTCATAGATCTAATATTAAAGTATCTGATATTTTATTACCATACATTTCATTTACATCTCAAGAGTTTAAAACACTACATGATAGGTTTAAAACTTTAGAGATAGATGCTTCTAACCTGAAAGGTAGTTTCAAATATCATATAAACTATAAATCTGTAAAGACACATTTTGGTTTAGGTGGTGCACATGGTGCTGCTAACAAAGGTGTTTATGAAAGTGATGATGATATGTTAATTATGAGTTCAGATGTAACATCTTTTTACCCAAACTTAGCAATCAAAAATAAATGGTCTCCTGAACATTTTCCAGTTGACCAGTTTTGTGATCAGTATGAGTGGTTCTTTGAAGAGCGTAAGAAGATTCCTAAGAGCAATCCAATGAATTATGTATATAAGATTATACTTAATTCTACATTTGGTCTTAGCAATGATGTAAATAGCTTCTTTTATGATCCAGAATTGTGTATGAGAATTACAATTAATGGTCAGCTAACGTTGATGATGTTGTATGAACAAATCATGGAGCGTATACCGGGTGCTGTTGCTTTATTACAGAACACGGATGGTGTAGAAACTATTATACCAAGAGAGCACTATGATTTATATATGCAGATATGTAAAGAGTGGGAGGAGAAAACTAGTTTAAACTTAGAACATGATGAATATCAAAAATTAATACTTTCAGATGTAAATAACTATATAGGTGTAAACAACTTTATTGATGTTGACATAACAAAGTTTAGAGAAGTAAAACAATCATTACCACATTATTTATTTAATGTCAAGAATGATAAGTTTAGCTATGCTCCTGTTAAGCTGAAAGGTAGATTTGATTTTCATAACCTACAGTTACATAAAAACAAGTCTAAGTTAGTTATACCAAAAGCTATATATGCTTTCTTCGTAAAAAACATATTACCTGAAGACTATCTAGAACAAAATAAAAACATTCTAGATTATTGTATAGGTGGTAAATCAAAGGGTAATTGGCAACAAGTAGCAAGATATGTTAAAGATGGCAAGTACACTGAAGATAAATTACAAAAAATCAATAGGTATTTTATATCTAAAGATGGAGTAAAGATCGTAAAAGTTAACAAAAATGATGATCGTGAAATACAACTAGAGGCTGGTAAGTGGTTACAAAGTTTATTTAATGATATGCAAGTAGAACCTAAATGGGAAAACTATAATATCAATAAGCTTTATTATCTACAAGCAATTGAGTCTGAGATAAATAGTATATTAACGGTGTCATCTAATCAATTAAAATTATTTTAAACATATGGATTATTTTGAACTAGAATGTGCAGTAGAAAGCTGGGCAGAAGAAAAAGGTATTTTTGACAAAGCCACACCAATGGCCCAAGCGTTGAAAACATTAGAAGAAACAACTGAACTCTGCACGGCTATCAATGCTGATGACCGTGAAGAGATTGTTGATGCTATGGGTGATATTATGGTCACCTTGATTATTCAGGCTAAGATGCAGAATGTATCTTTAGAATACTGCCTCAAGTCAGCTTATGATGTAATCTCTAAACGTACCGGAAAGATGGTTAACGGTCAATTTGTAAAAGATATTGAAGTAAAAGATATAGATATTATATCTGGCACTGAGTCAGCTTACATAAGAAATGATTAAGGTACAGAAAACAACAACTCTTGTAACTAAACCAAATAATAATAGTGCTAACTGCATAGCCCCAAACCTCATATATGGTTGTTTTGGTGGCTGTGTAGATACCTATTGTTATATGTCTAGGTATAATGGTAAAAGAGTTTTTGTAAATAGAAACGTTGACCAAATATTTAAGTCTGTTGTTGATTGGGAAAAAAGTTACTATAAGGTACCTGATCAACAAGACCCTATATACACAATGGTAGACATTGCTTGTAATACAGATTTAGTACTTATGCAAAAACATGTAAAGAAAGCAGGAATTTCTTTATATGATTACTTGCTTATGTATGATAAACATAAAAATCTTAATACAACAATGGCTACAAAGTATCCAGGACTATTAACGTTAGACGTTAGTAATTTTAACAAGCCTCCAAGAGTACGTGTTAGTCTTATGCCTCAGAAGTATTCTAATATATTAGAACCTAAGATGCAAAAGATAGAAAGCCGTATAGCTGATGTTAACCGTCTCAAAGATTTAGGTTGGCAAGTTCATCTTAATTATAGCCCTTTAGTCTTTTATCCCGGTTGGAAAGAAGAATATAATAAGCTTTTTAAACAGGTAAAAGAACTAGCAGGTATAAATAAATGTGAGGTTATAGCTTTAACCAATCATAAGAACCAAATGATTAAAGCATCACCAGAAGCCCAGGAACTAATGAGGCGTTCTTATGAAGTTAAAAATCAATCAGGCGTTATGAGGTATCCTTTAGAACATAAAGGCAGGCTAATCAATGAATTCAAGGATATATACAAGAAGTATTTTCCTTTAAACACAATAAGATATATATTTTAATTTGCTGAGTCAGATTAATTTATTATATTTACACTTAATAAGTTTATAATTATGGGATATAAAAAACCAACAGAAGTGACTAAAGCATTTCTAAAAAGTCAACCTTTACCTAACCATGGTAAATCTTACACAGTCATATCACACAAAGAAGTGATAGACAACACTATGAGTCTACTTAATGCAAGTGGATTCACTATAATAAAAGAGGTCTATAGATCTAATATGAATGCTAATGTAGCACAAGGTATCTATCATTTAAAGCCTCTAAATCCTGTTGATAGCAGTATAATGGAAGAAGAAGAACTAGGTATGATGTTCTCTTGGACAAACTCTTATGATAAAAGTACAAGGTTTCAGTGTGCTATAGGAGCTTATGTTAAAGTATGTTCAAACGGAATGGTTGCTGGTGATATGATGAATTACACTAGAAAGCATACCGGAACAGCTAATATGGATACTAAGTTACATATGACGGATCAAATCAAGAATGCTGAAGTATATTATAAAAGATTAATAAATGATAAAGAATATCTAAAGTCTGTTAAACTTAGCTGTAAACAGCAGTCAGAGTTAGTAGGAAGATTATTTATTGATGAAGATATAATAGACACACAACAAGTATCTATGATAAAGAAAGAAATGGATAAACCATCTTTTGATTATGGTCAGAGTAATAACAGTGCATGGGCTTTTTATAATCATGTAACGCATGCATTAAAGAAAGCACATCCAAGAGATTGGTTATCAGATCAAAAAGACTTTCATGATTTTGTAACTGCTGAAGTAATAAACAATAACTTATATGCTAATCTAGAAGTTAATACTAATGTTAATGACATAGACATAGTTATGGAAGATATTGTTGAAGTTCCAATTGATATAGATATAACAGAAAAAGTATTAGTTCAAGAAATGTACATGGGTAGAATATGAGCCCAGGATTAAGAATACTTTTTTTAATTATAATAATATATATAATATGGATCCTAAAAGGTAGGAAGTTAGGTGAATAATAATGGGGCTAAACCAACTGCATGTTTTACATGTAGGCCCCTACACCTAATTTACAAAATATAAAAACCAAAAATTAGTTATGAAAAAATTTCTAGAGTTTGCATTAATATGGTATAGTCAGCAAATGGCAATTCCATTTTGGGTAATTGGACATGTACATCTAAGTATAAATACATATAAAGATATTCATGAGGTTATTGCCAGCTTAGGTTTAAACATACTAGTAGCTGTAGGATTCATAATTGATTATCGTAAAAATAAAGACAAATGACAAAGAAAGAAAAAAGAGAACAAGAAAGATATAATAAAGCAGGTATAAACTTTATACCATGTAGTGAAGATAGTCAAATTTACAGTTGGCAAAGAACCAATAGGAAAGCAACATCTCGTGCTGCAAATGGTCCATGTGGAGCATATGAAGTTAGAAAGATTGAAGATGTTATGGCTGAAAGGAGAAAAAAGAAAAAGAAATGATAAAAAAAGAATGGCTATTTATGGATAAAGCTGAAAAAAGAAAAGAAACTCCAGTATTTACTGGTGTTCTTAAATACTTCCCGGATGCTATTATGGAAATAGCAAGAGTCTCCTTACAAGGAAACAAACAACATCATCCTGATAAACCATTACATTGGGATCGTAATAAATCTAATGATGATTTTGATGCATTAGCTAGGCACCTTATAGATGCAGGAACAATTGATGATGACGGAATACGTCATACAGCAAAAGTTGCTTGGCGTGCACTTGCATGTTTACAAAAAGAGTTAGAAGATCTAAAGTAACTTACTTGTTATACTGATCTTTCATTATACCATTCATTGTACCCAATACAGTTGAATCTTGAGCAACTTTAAAGCCACCTTTACCTGTACTTTTATTAGCAACTACTGAGCCACCAGTCCTTACTTTAGGACTGTGTGGACTCATAGGGTTACTTGCACTATTTGTTTTTACTTTACTCATTATAAAATTGTTACTACACCCGTAAATATATTTACTTGCACTGATGTTCCGTCACCTGCTTTAAATGCTGTACCAGTTGCTGTACCAGTGTTATTAAAAGGAGGGCCATTAAATACTTCTATTTGATCTAGTGTATTATTTGGGTCTTCTTTAAATATTCTAAGAGTTGCTGCATCACCATGAGAGTGTGCAACCCATGTAAGATCTGGATCAAAAGCAAAAGGTTGTCCAACCACATAACCTGAACCTGGTCTAGATATTGAGATTACAGACTGTATACTTTCATTAACTGTTGTACCGCTCATAGTTACAAAAGCTGAACATTGATTATCCCCACCACTTAAAAAATATTCTGCTCTAGTAGTACCAGAAGCATTACTAGTAAATAATCCTTGATTATAACCAACGCCACCACTTTGTAATGTTATACCAGTAACTCCTCCATTAGCATCTACTGAACTAATTATACCTGTTGCTAAAGTTGTAGCAGATGTTTTGGCCCAAGTATCTCCTGCAATATAAAAAACTATATTACCATCTATACTATTAGCAGCTATCTGTTGTATAACATCTGCTTGAAGTCTTTGCGCTCCTGTAGAACTATAGTCTGTATCTTGATTATTTTGTGGAATTACATATCCTCCATCATAGTTATACATTGTATTAGATTTAGACATTGCAGAACCACGGAATGTGTAATCAATATTAGAAGAACTCATTATAGCAGGTGCTCCTGCTTGTCCTACTCCAGCTTGAGTACCACTTGAATATGATCTTGACCAAGTTCTTCCACCTGGTCCAGTTAAATATCCAATTGAAGGAGAAACACTGTCTAAACTATATCTTCTTATAGGATTTGGATTATTAGTAAAAGGATTTTGCGGACTACCGTTAGAAGTAGAGGTTCTAAGTAAATAATAAACTTCTGTTGCACCAGAAGCATTCGTAATAGCAGCATATATTTTAAATGCACCATCATTACAAGCATGACCAGAATTAGCATTAGCTGCTAAAGTTATTGCTGATATAGCTAAAGGAGCATAACCAACATCTTCATTTTGAATTACATAAGTTAGACTACCTGTTACAGCATTTCCACCTGATAAATTAAAAGCATTATTTATTGTAGCAGCATCAAAAATTATGGTATCACCCACTGATATATTATCATTAGCAGGGTAAGACATAGGATTAACCCAAATATTTGGCGTTCTTGTCTCAATAAGAGTTGAATTAGTTTGATATCCAGCAGTTACATATACTAATTGAAACGTTGAATTTGCAACCCCTGGGTATGTTCCACCACTTGGTGTAATATTTAATGCTTCATCATTATTACTTAAACCTGAACCAGCTAGACCATTTGGTTGAGATGTAAATTGAGTTAATCTTCGTCCTTGATTAACATAATTTCCCATCCAGTTTTGTGAATTAGGAAGAGCTGAAGGATTCCACGTACCTCCAGTAGCTCCAAATACAGGTAAATTTGTATTAGCTCTGAAAGGAAACAGTGCTGCTGCAGCTGTTGCTGTTCCAGCTTCATTTGATACCTGAAATTCAAATCTATTTAATATATCTAAAGCTGCAGTTACATTAAAAATGTACTCGCTCTTACAAGTTACATCTACATCTTGAAGTGTAAATCTAAATTGCTGATTACCCGCTGGGACAGAAGGCTGATCAAAAGTAAACTTCCATGGTGCAGGTACATCTTTTTGTATTGTTGCTCCTGCTGGAAGACCTGCTATCCAAGTTGTACCACCATCAAGAGAATATTCTGTTGTAAGTGTTACATCAGTATATGCATTATCTGGATCACAATAATCACCCACCCATTGATAAGATCCACCTGAAGCACCAGTATATAAAGGTGCAGTTGATGCTGCTCCACAAGGTTGATTAGCTCCTTGATAAACGGCAAATGATGGTATATCACAAACACAACTTATATTGTATGTTGTTGTTGCTTCTTTTTCACATGAACCATCAGTAACTTTCCATGTAAATGTTCCAGTTCCACAAAAGTTTACAGCAGGAACAAAGTCATAAACACCAGTTGCTGAGTTTAAGTTGACTGTTCCATGTGATGCTGGAGGTGCAGTTACAATACTCCAAGTTAATGGATCACCATCAGGATCTGAAGCTGTTAAAGTTTGACCTGTTAAAGTTGTATCTTCTACTAAACTAATAGAAGTATTTTGTACAATAGGGCATTGATTAAGAGGTTGTATTTCACAACAAGCATCCCACCATATAATTTGATTACCCGCTGCATCTATACGTAAAATATAATGAAATTTTACAGCTACACCTTGTAACCAAAATCCACCAGATTGATTAGTTGGTACATAAGGAAAACCGCTAGCAGCGTCACCAGACCAAGTTGTTCTTACAGTCTGTGTGGTTCCTCCATTAACACCGGTAAATAGTAAATAGTCTAAAGGTATATTAGGACTATCTGCAACAAAAACAAAATAACCTTCATCTGCATTCAAAAGATTATTTGGTCTAATTGCTCTAAAAGCAGTTGGATTAGTAACTTCCATGTAACCATTATACTTATCTACATCCCAGTTTGCTATACCTAAGCTTGGATCTATTAAATCCCAACCTAATTCAGGTACAATACTAAGTGCATCTCTCCATCTAACTACATTCTGTTGTGCAGGATCTCTTACTAGAACTTGTGTAAGTGTATCATCTTGATTTACATCATCTAAAAATATACTTTTAGTTTGCTGTAGTTCACCATCATTAATAACTCTACTTGCTGGAGTTGTTGAATCACCATCTTGTATTAATAAAGAACAACCTAATGTATTAGAGTTAGGTGTCCATAATGGTATTCTATAAATTTCACATTGTTCTCCTACAATTGCTGCAGGATTATCTTCCCAAGAGAATGTTACTCCATCAGAGATAAGAATCTGATCTGCTGTTCCAATAGGTAACTCTTGTTTTAAATTGTTTACATTTCCTTGCCATAGGCTTCCGTAAGTTAAGGCTTCTACAACATCATCATCTGACCATATTACTCTTCCGTCAGCTAAACCTACAAGTACTTGAGATAATTGACCTAGATTTCCTTGTGAATCAATTACTGGCCCACTAAGTACAATATTAGAGTTGAATGTTGTAGTTGTAGGAGGTACTGGTGCAAGAGTTGAACTACCATGCTGTACATTTACTAAAGCAGTAAATGTAATCCCATCCATTGTGAAATTAGCATCATCTTCTAATACACCTCCAGGACCAACTATAACTATACGGTCTTCTGTTAGTGTTGGAGTTGTTATAGTACCTTCAACATATAAATCACCTGCTATATTAATAGTATCACCTATAGCATTTTGAGTTATGATAGAATCCATTAAGGTATCCCATGCACATGACCCTTCAGGTGTAGTATAAACAGGAACAAAACCAAGTTTACCTTCACCTGGTTTTGTTCTAGTTAAATTTTCTGTAGCTTCACAAACAAGATCTCCCCACTTTACAACAAAAGGTTCCATCTTAGGATTATAAACAGCACCAGTATTTAAACTACTGTTCTGATAAAGCTTACCAAATTCAAAATGATCTCTCATTTTGTCTAGCTTCTTTTTCTTTTTATTCCTTTTTAATAGTCCTAAGACCTCTTGTATATAAACACTCATTGTTTTTTATTTTATTGTTTATTTTTTATTTAGACCAATTCTCTTGTTTGGTATAATCTTATTTCTATATTACCTTGGAATATTCCTTTAGTAGTACCTGTAAAATCTTGTTCTAGAAAATCTAACCAAACTAAGTTTTCAGTAGGTGTTACTTCCCACTCTCTAAAAAAGATTTCTGCAGGACGTGTACCTTCTACTATTTCTGATCTACCATTTGCCATAACCCACACACGTTTACCATTACCGCATCTTGTATTTGGGTCTCCTTGTGCATGTATATTAATTTTATATAATGCTGTTCCTCCTCCCCAGCTAAAGTCACATCCTGTATTATTTGATAATACATCAACTGCAATTGAACCTCCTTTAGGGTGACTAAAACGTGCAACATAAGATGTATAGTCTACTCCACTACCACCTGTACCGTTTGATGCTGCAGTAAGTCTACCTTGAGCATCAACTTCAATATTAGCATTTGTATAAACCCCTGGAGTAACAGATGTGTTTTCTAAATCTATAGTTAGTTTATCTGTAGCAACAGTGCTTGTTGCAATTCCTACACCACCTGCTAATAAAGCTGTATCTCCATCAGCAACAACTTGCCCTGTTCCAATATCACCTGTTAATGTCCATCCTGAAGATGAGTTTTCCCACGGTACATTAACAACTAATTGATTACTAGCATTAAATTGAATTCCATAAGTTCTTTTTTCTACATTTGAAACTGCTTGTGCTGCTTGTGCTTGTACAACATCACTAAATAGTTTACCAATACCAAGGACAGTTGATGTCATTGTTGGTACAGATACTGCGGAAGGTAAAGTAACTGTTTTAACATTTACTGCTGTAGGGTGACCTGTTGCATCTTGTGTAATAGAATCTATTACTGTAAATGTACCGCCTGCAGCAGGAGCATCCGTAGATGTTGTATCTGTTCTTGTTGTATCGTCATGATCAATACCTAATATATAGTTTCCTCCATTATTAGTTAATAGTGTAGTAATTTTATCTGAACCTACAAACTGAACTTCTGTTTGATCTAATACTGGTCCTAACCCAGTACCATCTTTAATTGTCCAACTAGACATGGTACCTCCAGCATTTGACCATGGTACATTTACAACTAGTTGTGAGTTTGAATTAAACTGCACACCATATGTTCTATCTTTAACTGTAGTTACTGATTCAGCAGGTTCAAGCTGTACTATATCATCCCATAGTTTACCTGTTCCAGTTACCGTAGATGTCATCACTGGTACTGCTGCAGGAATAGTAGGGAATGTTTCTAAAACACCATCACCTCTAACATATTGAGCTGGCACACCTTGAAAATCTAAAGTTAAGAAAGGTGTTGTAGTTGAATTTGCTACAGAAGGTACTATTGCATCTGCTATTCCTGGCGTTACATCACAATTAAAATCAGTTACAGTTCCTTGGTTTCCTCCTGGAATTGCTGACCATACATTATCTTTACTTAAGAATTTACCTGAAGTATCTACCCCATCTACTGCTGATAATTCTGCTGTTACAACAACATCTCCATCTACAGCACCTGTTGGTGTCATATCAATGTATGTACTATTTTGTGTATCTACTGTCTCAACTATATTTGCTGGTACACTTGGAATAGTAGGGAATGTTTGTAAAGACCCAGTACCATCTATATATTCTTGTGCGGTACCTGCTCCTGCTAATGCTAAAGTTCCTGAGTTTATTACAGGTGATCCTGAAACAGTGAATGCAGGGGGTGCTGTTAAACCTACACTAGTAACTGAACCAGAACCTCCAGAAGCATCTATAGTTACACCATTACCAGTTTGTGTTAATGTTATATTAGTTCCTGCATTTAAAAATAACGTGCTAAGAGCTCCAGTTTGATCTTCTAAATTTACTGCATAGTTTGTACCACCAGACTGCTGACCGTTAAGAACATATGTTGTATTAGAATCTAATGAACTTATTTCTACTCTATCATTACCTTGATCTGTTAATGTAATATTGTTACCAGCTTCAAGAACTACTTTATCTAGTGATCCATCTGATCCAAGTAAACGTATAGTATAATCATCAATGTTGCTTTGCTGACCACTTAAATCATATGTAGTGTTAGCTGCAGCTGCTGGAGTTGGTAAAGTAATTTCACTAATTTCTAATTCAGTAGGGTGACCGGTTTGATCCTGAGTTATTTTACTTACTACAGTAAATGTATCACCAAATGCTGGAGTTAAAGGAATTATATTATCAGTTCTAACTGTGTCTTTATGTTCAAATTTTACTGATTGACTATTAAAAATAGGATATACTGTAATTTTATCTGAGCCTAAAAACAATACACTGTCTTGATCTAGAACTTCAAAACCACCATCTCCTCCTACAAACCATGAGTTCATAGTTCCAACTGTTGGGAAAGTTTGTAAATTACCTTGGCCGTCTACATATTCTGAAGCTGTACCATCCCAACTAAAATCTATACTACCACTAGTAGTGATTGGAACTCCAGATATGCTGAGAGCATCTCCAACAATACCAGCGTCTACACTAGTAACAGTTCCAACAAACTGATCTGTACTATTTATAGTAACATTATTAGAGCCATCATCAACCAAAGAGATGTTTGTACCACCAATAAGCTTTACTATATCTATAGTAGCATCTGATCCTGTAAGTATTAAGTTAACAGAACCATCTGCGTTTCCTTCACTACTATAATCATATGTAGTATCTGAACCAGCGCCAATAGCTTCAGCTAACTGCTTGACTGAAATTAATTCTTGTTCAAGTTTTGGCAAGTATGCCATTACATTTAATGAACTATCTTGTTTTGTTGATAGAACTAAAAAATCCTCTTTACCATCTTTGTCAAGATCATAAGGGTTTGGTGCATATTTTTTCTTGGCAAATAATCCAATTACGTCTTGCAGTAGTGAGCCCATTGTTTTTTGTTTATAAGTACACTGCAGATAGTTTTACACCTACCTGAAATGAACATGTTATTGTTATGTTACCATCAACATCATTAAAAGCATCAACTTCAAAAGGACCTACAAATCCTGTCTCACCATTAGCTATTGCTAATATAGCATTTTCTTTTGTCAAAGTGCCTAGTAATGGATCAATAACTGTATTTACAACAGGTATAACTGTTGCAGTAATTGTGTCCCCACTATTATTTTGCACATAAAAAAATTCTTTACCTGTATTTGCTAAAGTATCTCCTTTAGGGTCAGGTATGACTGATGTAGGTTGTAAGCCTGATTGACTTATCTGTTGTGCTGTTAATATTGCCATAGTATTTAATTTATTTTTTTCCTTTTCTATAGCCGTTTTTAAATGCAGCTGATTGAACTGGTTCAGAAGCTTTTGTAGATGATCTTTTTATTTCAACACCTTGTGCCGCTAAACGCATTCTCGTTGCCGTAGCAGTTGCATTTTTTTTAGCTTGAATTCTTGCTGGTATAGATGTTGGATCATAATATCCATTTTCTACTTTTCCGTTTCCCTCTGGGAATGATATCTTTTTTGCCATGATTATTTTCTTTTTTTATTCATTCCTGATAAAACACAGCCACCTCTTTTTGCATAACCCATAAGTCCTCCACCTTCAGCATATGAAGTCATTCTTGCTTTAGCTGGTGTTTCTTCACCACCTTTTTGTTTATAGCCTTTAGCTTTTAAAGCATTAAATAATGCTTGTCCACCTTTTTTTGAAGAGCCACCGTTTTTGTAGCTTATTCCAGCATCTGTCATATTTTTTGGCATAATTTCTATTTTTTAATTTTTGTTACTAATTGCTTTAAATTTCTCAGCTCCCCTTGAGCCAAAGTATGCTACATAAACTGTTATTAATAATGACTTTAATAAGTCAACCCACACTGAGTCTACTTTAAATTCAATATCAGAACTGTCTAATAGCATAAATATTACCATTGATATAGTTAAAAATATCAAAGTCATTGGTCTTGTATTTTTACTTAGCCAAGAATCAGAACTCATGTCACTGACCCAACGCTTACTTACTTCTTGCATTTCAACCATATCTTGTTCAAGTAGTTTCAATGCATGCTCTTTATCTATTGGTGATAAAGCTGGTTCTTTTTCTATTAAAGATTTAACCATACCTAAAACACCTGCATCAGGAAGTAACTCCCCGGCAAGACCAAGTATACTAGGAACTTTCTTTGTAAGGAACTGTCCTACTTTAGTATCTTTAAATTTCTTTTTAGGTTTTTTATCACTCATCTCTTTAATTTAAGGGTATATTCTTATTTCTAATGGTGTATCAAATAAAATACTATCATCAGCTATAGCTGAGTTTTCAGCTGAATTAGTAGTGATAGTAAAACCATTTCCAGTTACACCAATAATATTAGCTATGTTTGGATGATTTTTAAATACTTGTGCAATGTTTATAGTTACTTTACTTGGATCAACTGATGTTGACCAAGTTGCAGTGTAGCGTCCAACGGTAGGTCTTGACCATGATAAAGTTCTTCCTGTATCATTATAAATGACATTCTCTGTAGGTGCATCGTTACCTAGCTGAGTTACTTGAGATACATATGCCTCATAGTAATGAGATAATCCCATAGCAATTGACTTAGGATTGGCTGTTGATCCTAAAGGAACACCGGTTATTGTTTCTATACCATTGCGTCCCCACATTAAAACGTTATCTGATTGACTTACAGCAAAACCTGGACCTGCTCCACCTGGGTTCTCATCATATACATTGAAGGAAGTCATACCACCGCTAGATGAAATTGTTACTTCATTTGAACCATTATCTGTTATTGATACATTAGATCCTGCAAAAAGCTTTACATTATTTAATGACCCGTCTGAACCATCAAGATTTAGATTTACATGTTGAGGCCCACCTGTTGATTGTGGTGAACTTGAAAAAGTATAGGTTACACCGCCTGAGCTTGTAGCATTAATAGTAATTTGATCAGGTGATTCTGCTATAGTAATGTTATCTCCAGCTATTATAGATTTAAAATTGAGTGTCTCACCAACTTTATTTTTCCATAATCCAAAACCTGTACCTACATTAGCTGCTAAGTTGGGTTCTCCTGATGTATCTATTTCTACATAATCATTATCAGCTGACTGAGCTAAGGTTAAATTTGTACTCAAAGACTTTAATGTACGGAAATATACAGTACACTCTCCTGTTATTGGATCAGTCTCTGTCTTCTGATATATAGTAGCAATATCACCAGAAGGTTTTTCCGGTGTATTTTTATAATCACATTTAGTTCCTTCTACTTTGAAGTCTTTTATTTTAATAAGCTTAACAGACTTATACGGTATAGGAGATGCAACACCAGTCATATCAGGTTGTTCATTCCATTTACCTAGTACAAGAACATCATCTCTTTCAGCAACTTTAGAAAACTTGTTTTGTCTTATTAAACTTAATATGTCTGTTAAAATGTTCATATGGTATTATCCTGAGTGAGTCCACCCACCTCGTTTATAAGATTGTAATTTTTCAGTTCTATCAGCTTTTGATACTACTCTTTTAGCGTCTCCACCTTTAGTCATCTTTTGCTCCATTGAACTAAGCATAATATTATCTAATGCAGATTCTCCACCATTAGCCATTCTACATAATAGTTTTGATTTCTGTCTTGTTACTTTTTGAGGATTAAGTCCTCCACCTTTTTTTTTATATTTCATGATACATCTAACGTTAATGTGCAAATAAGTAAATAAGCTTTTACTGTAGTATAGTTATATGATTCATCGGGTCTCATTATTTCCCAGCCTAAAGCTAGTCTATCATGTGGCCAATGAAACGCTATCTCTAGTTCCCAATCTCCCATTATATTTTACTTTTAGTTTTTTTACAAAGACCTTGACGGCAGTGTCCCAGGCATACTTTGCCCCTTGACAACCATTGTATTAATAAACATACTTGTCTCATCTATTTCTTTTTTCCTTTAATAGCCTTGACTACAGCTTTAGTTCTTTTTTTGGTTTTTTTAGCACCTATAATAACTTTTTCATCAACTTCTGTTTTTGACCAAACCCATTTCCAATAGTCTTGTAAGCTAAAAGTCCATAACACATGTAGTATTTTTTTAATCATCTTATTTAATTTTAAAGTACTATACTAATAATATACAAATTTTGATTAACCTAATCAAATATATTGGTATATTTGTCTACAGTCAGGTAGATAACTATATAAGTAATATACAAAAATTCTGACAAAAACCTTTAATTAATATTTTATGAGTAAAGTAAATCCTTTAGTATTTAAGAATAGATTTAACATTGAGTTTTTACCAACAGAAACACTACTTGGTTTTAAAACTGTAAACTGTGAAGTTTTATGTGATGATGATAAATACCGTTGGGTCAACGGTTTAGAGATAGGTCTTATATTTTTAACATTATCTTTTGTGAATATTAGGTTATAATCCTTTCATATAAGATAATTTTTTTTTAAATTATATCTATCTGACAGCTGCATTCTTCCAAAGAGGGGTGCGGCTTTTTAATCCTTAATAAATTATACAATGAACAAAGACATCTTTAAACCCAGAGTAAACATATTGCCTTATGAATATCCACAACTACTAGCATACAAAGATGCAATTAGGCACTCGTACTGGATTGATACAGAATTCAACTTTACAGAAGACATACAAGACTTTAAAGTCACTATATCAAATGAAGAAAAAGATGTCATTAAAAAGACAATGCTTGCAATTGCGCAAATAGAAGTAAATGTAAAAACCTTTTGGGGAGATCTATATAAGAGAATGCCTATCACAGAAGTAGGTGATGTAGGATTTACTTTTGCTGAGTCAGAAGTTAGACATAAAGATGCTTACGCCAGGCTGCTTAGAATACTAGGATTAGAAAAAGAATTTCAATCAGTAGTTGAGGTGCCTGCAATAGAAGGTAGACTTAAGTACTTAAAGAAGTACCTAGATGGTACACGCTCTAGAGACAATAAAATGTATACTAAGTCTGTATTGCTATTCTCTTTGTTTATAGAACACGTAAGCTTGTTTAGTCAGTTCTTAATTATGATGAGCTTTAACAAGGAAAAGAATGTGCTTAAAGGCATATCTAATGTTGTTGAAGCTACTAGTAAAGAAGAAGAGATACACGGAAACTTTGGTGCTGAGATTATTAATATAATCAAAAGAGAAAATCCAGAATGGTTTGATCAGGAGTTTGAAGATCTAATAGATTCAGCATGTAGAAAAGCATATAGAGCAGAGTGCGGTATACTTGATTGGATCTTTGAGAAAGGAGAACTTAGCTTCTTACCACAGAATACAATACAACACTTTATAAAAAATAGATTCAACAACTCTCTAGAAAAGATAGGTATGAAACCAATCTTTGAAGTAGATCAAGAAATATTAAAAGCAGTAGAATGGTTTGATATAGAGATCACTGGTACTAAAGAGGGAGACTTCTTTTACAAAAAGAGTGTTGACTATAATAAGAAAAGCAAGAGCATCACAGTTGATGATCTATTTTAATAATTAAATAATGAATTCAGAACAAACAACAGGTAATACCCAACTAAATACAGAAAGAGGAAACTTCAATCAAAGAGTTTCTAAATTTATGATGTTGGGTAGATCTAAAAAGGTCCAGTGGGACAACAAAAGAAGAAACAGAACAATTTAAACAAACCAGCATGGAATACAATAAATACTATTGGCTTAATAAAGATAGCCGTACATTTTTATCAAGGGGATATATATCAGAATCCCCTGAGCAAAGAATCAAAGACATTGCTATTAAAGCGGAAAAGTATTTGAATATAAAAGGTTTTGCAGAAAAGTTTGAGGACTACATGGCAAGAGGGTTTTACTCTTTGTCTACTCCTGTATGGATTAACTTTGGTAAACAAAAAGGTTTACCTATAAGCTGTTATGGATCTAACGTTGATGATAACTTAGATAGCATATTAAATGCAGGCCGTGAAATTGGAATGATGAGTAAATATGGGGGAGGTACAAGTGCTTTTATTGGCAACATTAGGGCAAGAGGAACTGAAATATCTACAGGTGGCTTTGCTGATGGTCCAGTGCACTACGCTAAGATATATGATACTGTAGTAGATGTATGTAAGCAGTCTGAGGCCAGACGTGGTGCTTGTGCAGTATACCTACCAGTTGAGCATGCAGACATCCTAGAGTTCTTGGATATTGGTACAGAGGGTAATCCTATACAAAATTTACAGTATGGTGTTACAGTTACTGATCAATGGATGACTGAGATGAAAGAAGGAGACAAAGATAAACGTAAAGTATGGGCTAAGATTATTCAGAACAGAAGTGAGTTTGGATTTCCTTATATTATGTTTAAAGATAATTCTAATAACAATTCTCCTTACAAAGAACTTGGGATGGATATTACAGCATCTAATTTATGCTCAGAGATCCAGCTTCCTACAGATAGTTATAACTCTTTTGTATGTTGCCTTGGTTCTATCAACCTGTTGCACTGGGATCAGATAAAAGAAACTGACGCAATTGAAACATATGTATATTTCTTAAATGCAGTAATGGATGAATTCATTATAAAGTCTGAGACTATGCCGGGTATGAAGAGAGCGTTTAACTTTGCTGAGAAGCATAGAGCAATTGGACTTGGTGTTTTAGGATACCACTCTTTGTTTCAGTCTAAGCTTCTTGAGTTTGACTCATTGCAAGCTAAAGGATTGAACAGTGAGATCTTCAGAACACTTAAAGACAGAAGTGAGATTGCTTCTAGAGAGTTACATAATGAGTATGGATACACATCTCTTAGAGAAGGGTATGCTAACACTACTCTTATGGCCATTGCTCCTACTAAGTCTAGTTCATTTATACACGGTGCTGTATCTATGGGTATAGAGCCTATCAAGTCTAACTACTTTATTAAGGATCTTGCTAAGTCTAAGACTATTTACAAGAACCCTTTCTTAGAAGAGGAGCTTGAGAAGCATGGTCTAAATACAGATAAGACTTGGAAGTCTATCTTAAAAAAAGATGGTAGTGTACAACATTTAGATTTTCCAACTAAAGAAGTATTTAAATCATTTGTTGAGATATCTCCAAAAGAGATTGTATTGCAGGCAGCACAAAGACAAAAGTATATTGATCAATCACAGTCATTAAACTTAATGATAGATCCATCTGTGTCAGCTAAAGATATAAACAAACTATATATGTATGCTTGGGAAGAAGGTGTAAAGACTTTGTACTATCAGTTTAGTAAGAGTAGTGCACAGGACTTTGCTCGTAATATATTAGAATGTTCTAGTTGTGAAGGCTAAGTTCTAGGTCCTTTATGATTATCAATTCTATCTAAAATTTTATTAAGTTCTTCTGTCTTTATTAAACCTGCCATAGAAGCATTTTTTAAAGCACTAATAAGTTGTAGTATCATAAAGGGTACAACAACTACCTCGGATAGCCAGCCTGTTCCTGTAAATCCTTTTTCTACCATTAGTATAACGGTCAGAATGGCTATCCACGCAAAGGTGTTTCTAGTAATTCTTAACGCTTTATATGTTTTAAATCCTTCTCTTTTACAGCCAGCCCAAACTCCAAAAATGCCATCTAACCATAATACTGAACAAACGGCCAAGTATTGTTCCATGTTTTCCATTGATAAATCAAAAAAGTACGTACATAAGTACGTACAAAATGCTGTTATGCTCACTATGAATAATTTAGTTGTCATTTATTAGTCTCATTTACTTTAATTCTTGGGAGGTTATACTATAATATACACAATTATACCGTCATCCCTAGGATTTTAACCTGTTAATTTGTCTTATTTAATATAAAAACTTTCAAGTTTTTCAAAGTTTTTCCATTTTTGTAAAGTATATAATACAGGAACTACATCATAGAAGTTTTTTTCTAGCTTCCACATACCTTTCTTAGGTTTGTTCTGATATACATATTTACTGTTTTCATTAAATTCTTTATCACTATAAACCAGTAGACCAAATGCAGTACCAAAAGTAAGGTCAAGTAATTCACCTAGCTCTCCAAGAGTTCGTGTAGCAGCTATAGGAGATTTTAACATCTGATATACTTGTTGGTAACCACCTAGTGTAGGTAAAGGGTTAAATAAAACCATCTCTTTATAAGTTCTGTTTGCTTGATAAGCGCCAAAGTTTCTAAGCTTTTTAATAAGGATAGGGTCATCATCATCTCCACCAACTAAAGTCTCATCTAGAATATGAATAATTAGCAGTATCATTGCTTCACCTAATGTTCTATATACATTTTTAAGCATCATGTTTGCTTTACCCTCATCGTATCTTCCATCTACAAGTCCGTACTCCTCTTTAAATGATTTACCTAACTCTGCTAAACCAAACTTAGCCATACCTCTTTCACCAGTTACAGCAGTTTTTCGTATATGATTTAAAAACTTAAATGCAGATGTATATCTACCTTCTAACCAACCTAAGTTTTGATCATAATAATTTTCTTGGAACCTTGCTCTAAAAGCAGGCATAACCCACTTGTGAAACTGTGCCATTAATATACCAGTAAAGTTATTTTGAATAACCATTCTATCTTCTCTAGCATAGTTACCATGTATCTGCTTGTTTACTTCACGTATATTATTTCTCATTTCATATCTCCACCCATCTGTATATTCTGTAGTAGATCCATCTTTATTGATAATTGTATCATAACCTTCTCTCATAGTTACTTTACCAGTTGACTGATCAAAGTCTAAAGCATCAACTAGATTTAGAGAATCTTCACCATTAGATATTTGTGTACCTAATAGCATAGCCATACCCACAGTACTTTGAACTTTGTATTCAGCACCCTGGTTAAAAGAGTAACCAAAGTTTGTGAATCTTGACCATAAAGTTTCACCATCACCTAATCCAAACTGTTCTCTTATATCTGCATCATCGTCCATCATTCTAAAATACTGAACTATTGCTTCATATTTATTAAGTGCTTTATCTGGATCGTAGTTTCCTCTTTTTATTTGTAAATTATTACCGGTCACTACTCTACCTGTAAAATCAGCTGCTGACTCAACAGCATTAGCTGTTCTCTCTATCATACCTTGGGTACCCATAGTATAAAACATTTTAGTAGCTTCAGTATAATCTCCTGCTGTATAAAATAAACCACCGGCAGCTTCTATGTAATTGTTAATTTGACCTAGAGTCAAGTTATTAAAGTTACCAAATATGTTAAAAGCCACATAAGACAATGAAGACAGATTAATTAATCCACCTGCTAACTTGTCTACGGCACCTTTAGTTATTTTATCATTATCATAGTAAACCATTTTCATCCAATGATGAGCACGTTTTTCTGCATTACTTTGCAAACCGGTTTGGCTATCTCTACCTACAACTGTATTCACAAAGCCTTGTGATCCTTGTTTTATTTTTGCAATTAACTCAAGCGCTGTACCTGGTTCTTTATAAGCTCTCATTTTTAAGGCTTGTACCATTGCTTGTAATGTGTCTTCTATTTGACCCATCACCTCAAAGTTTTCTGCCATACTTGCAAACTTAACTAAACTTTTAGTCATGTCTGTACTAACTTCACCAAGTGTAGGTTGTGATCTTAACTTGGCTGCTTCAGCTTCTAATACTGCTCTTTCTTTTTTATATTGGTCAACATTAATACCACCATTCATTCTTTTATCTTTAAGATCTTGAATGTCTTCATATACTTTTTCAAGTTGTCCTTCTACCCTTGGATTACCAGTGTAAAATACAGGAAGAGTATCTACTAATTTTCCCTGCTCATTTAAAAGAACAACCTTTTGCTCTGATGTTTCAGTAAATAAGTTCTTTATACTTCCTAAAAACTTAGGTATCATTCTAGCAAAGAATGATGGTTTAGTCATTACCTCATCCACAAAGTTGTTAGCAATAACAGGTACCTTACCTAGCATTTGCATTCGTTGACTTCTTGGTAATTTTTTAAGCAAATCTTCATAATGCTCTACAAATTTCAAGTAGTATTGCTTCCTGGCTTCACCCAATTGATCAGTTGGATTCATTATAGCTTCATACTTAGGATTGAGTAAGCTAGCACCTGTGTCTGATCTTTCATCTTTAACCTCAACATAATCAGGCTTTACAGCATCAAAATTTTTGTTTTCTTTAATAGCTCCAGTAGGTTCTCTGTTTGCATCTTTAAAAGTTTTTGTATACTCTACCTTATAATAGTATTTGTTTTTATATACATCATAAGCAGTTTGTGGGACACCCGGTTTTTTAATCCAGGTAACACCTTCCCCATTAGACCACACTTGAGCATACTCATAATTTTTTCTAACATCAATAAACTCTTGTGTATATTGATGAAATGTTCCTGAAGTTAGAACACCATCTTCTAGTTTTTCTCCTTGCATAAAATCAGCAAAAGCTTTCTTATCTCTGTACAGTTGTTTATTCTTTTCTATTTGAATAGGGTCAGCGTTAGCTAAAGAATAAATAGGAAAATATTTTCTTGGCTTACCATTAGCATCATAAAGTTTATCTCTTAATGCTTTCTTTTCATTTAAATAATTCTGACCTACTCTTGTAGTATAGAAACCTGTGAATCTTTTATTATCATCAAACTCAAGCATAAAGTCATATAACCTTTGAAGATCTTTTTCACCTGAGAGTTCTAGTAGTGTTTTACCTGCATCTAATATATCTGCTTTTCTAGCTTGAACTTTATCTAAAAACTCTTGTTTTTTAAACTTAAATATTTTATCCATAGTTGCAAGAATAACATCTTTGGATGTTGCTAAATCCTTAGCATAAAGCTCTGAGTTAGATATATCCGGCACAAGAGTAAATAACTCATCTAGATCATCAAGAGTAATTGTCTGTCCTGAATGTGACTGTATGACTGTTTCAGCATCTGTCTTTTTTCCTTTCTTTGCAAAAGCCCTGATTACAGTAGCAACATAATCAAGTATAGCTGTTTTAATTATACCTCTGTTAGCACCTACGTCTGATACAATATCATTACCAAGTAGTTGAGTAAGTTCAATATTAATACTACCTAATAATGATCTTTGTGTTGCATTTAATTCTTTATTAGCTTCTATAGCATGAAGCCCTTCAAATGTTGAAAGAAATCTATTAAAGTTTAGTATATACGTTATGTATTCTTTTTTACTTTGATTCTTAGGATCAGTAGCATATTCTTTAAATGACTTCATCTGTCTTAGAGCATCCTGTAATAATCTTGTGTACACTCTAGACTGTGATATAGGACCTTCTTGTTTAGCAAGAGCTATGTAACTTAATGTACTTGCTATTTCTTCTTGCACATCTTCTTTTGATCTATCTCTATATATGTTTTCTTTTAATAAATCTTCTACTTCTTGTTTGCTCTTTAAAGCTTTTTCATATGTTTCCAAAGCACCAAGAACAGTTCCTTGTTCAGGGTATTCTGAAGGATCAACAGTATCAGCAAAATTCTCAGCAGATTCTATATCTTGCTCAGCATTATAAATTTGTTCTGCTGCGTCTTTAAGTACTTGATCTGATATTTCTTGTTCTGCTAACTTAGTATCTATAGCAGGTATTAAGATATTAACCTTTTCTGCATTTTGCTTATACCCATGAGGCTCATTACCATCAAACCTTATTTTCTTTCCATTATAAGAAACTAGTAGACTAGCAACATTACCAACACCATACTCAATATCATAGCCCATATTTTCAACCATTCTTTGCAGAAGGTTTACTTCCAAAGCATCTAATGTTTTGAGTGTTAAAGACTTTGTATCAGTAAGTTTTGCATACATACTTGTTTCTGCAAGGGTTACCTTATCTACATTGTAGGGATTTTTCTTATCACCATATAATATACCCATATCTTTAGTAGAAGTAAATATACCTTTGGTCCAAGTCTTAGGGTTTGTCTTTAAAACGTTTGATTCATTTAATTGTATTTGTAAAATTTTAAGTTGTCCTGTTGATGCAACCAAAACTATGTCTGCTTTAGAAGCTATCTCTGTATATGCGTCATGAAAGACCACATTAGTTAACATAACATCTCCTTGGCTTTTGACTGTATTAACCTGGTTTACTATATTACTAAAAGCCTGTTTAGCAACTTCAGTTTCTATATTTGTAATCTTATCAGATATCTTATCAAAAGACTCATGAGATGCAATAGCATCTAACATTGTACTTAAATCATTTTTAATAAGCTGTTGTTCTTTAGTTTCTTTTCTACCTAGCGCTTCTTTAGCAGATATAAAAGGCTTTTTACTAGTAAGACTATAATATTTACCGTCTTCTTTATTCAAAATAACTAAGTCATCACTGTTAAAAGTAACTCCTTCTGAGGCAGACAAAGTATCTGATTCCTCTTTAGCACTTTCAACATTGTGAAACAATCTATCAATCATTCTTCTTTGTAGAACTCCTCCTTCTTTTTTTGCTACATTAACTATCTTTTGTTTCTCAGGAGATAGACTGTATCTTATTCTGCCATTTACAGGTGTATCTAGTTTAAATGATATACCATCTGTATTAAGTAGTTTAGCAATGTCACTTAAGGTTGCTTTCTCAGATATATTATTTACTTCAATAACACGGCCTGTAATTACCTCATTGAGGTTTTTAATAATTTTAGAAAACCAATCTAAAAATTGTTTTATTTTATCAGTAAAACTTTTAGTTGGGGTGTTCTCATATTCATTATTAAAATGTCTGGATAATGCTTGTGTTACAATTTCTAACTGAACATCTGCTTCTGTAAATCTTCTTTTACCACGGTAAGCATCTTTTATTTGTTGAGTCATCTCAGGAAAATTCCTTTGTGCCTCATCTAATAAAGAATTAAATAAGTTTTCATTATCCAGTTTTACAGCATCTATAAAAGGGTGTAAGACTTCTTCTATTGCTATTTCATCTGTTACTCTGCCATTTATTAATATAGCAGTACCATCCAGATAAAATGAGTTTATTTTATTAAAAGGAACTTTTGCTTTTTTCCATTGAGGTATACTAGCATAAAGATTTTCTGCATCCTTTACTGACATTAACTTAACATTAATTCCAGGAAACATTCTCATTAAATGTGAAACTACTTTTCTAGCTCTGGGTTTATCCCATGCCCTAGAAGATTCTAGCATGTCAGTTGCAGAAAAAATAGATGGATCAATAGATACAGAAAATGTTTTTTTTGTTTTAACTATATCTACAGACTCAATAGGTATGTTATTTATTTCAAGATATCTATTCAACCTTCTAACATTAGAGTCTATAAGTGTTTGACTCGGTTGTAATGTATCTGAATCAGTATTATTGATATAGTACCTACCCCCAAAACTGTGTATTATGTTTAGCCTTCTAAGATTATTTAATAATGCAACCCCAAACTCTTCTTGCTTTAAGTTAAAAAGAACTTTTCTATCAGCAATCATATTTTGTGCTTCTACAACAGTAGGTATAGTATCACTTTTTGAAAGTCTTTGATATTGATTTATTACATTATTTGTTATAATATCAGTCTTGAAAACTTTCTTTAAGTTTTTATACGTTGTTAGATTTTTATTGTGACACTTTCCCATATTCTATAAATTACATCTTTTGATTTCTTCTAAGAAATTTTTAATTTTTTCCTCTTCTGTCTTCCCGTCATATGACAATATTTTGTTTTCATATAATGCTATAAGATCTCCCAAAGATACAATTTTATTATCAGCCAATTTCTTTCTCATCTCAGTAAACTCGTCTGCTATGTATGGCGCATTTATTGTATCATTATAAAACTTAGTAATTTGAGGATACTTGCTTTTCTCATCAATGTTTTGATTAAAAAGATCTAGTTTGATTTGCTGATTGTAATCTAAGACTGGTAAATTCTTTTCTGCTGAAACAACACCTTTTGATTGCTTCTCAATATTATTTACTGCTTCTATATTACCTAGCAAATCATTTGCATTAACAGAGCCAATGTTTTTAGGTTTTGCTGCTTGATCAATTTGTATAGAAATACTGTTTTCATCAGCGTTAATATTTGAACTTTCATTTCTAAGTGCTTGAGCAGATATAGATTTTGATCTATCTAAATTAAAATTTTCAATATCCAATGAATCAATTGCTTGATCTATACCAAGCATGTCATCTATATTTCCTATAATATCAGTTTTATTATTAATATTATTTCTAACTGTTGCATGCGTATCTCTAGGGCCAAACATGAATCCTATTGCATTTTGATAATTTGATCCCATAAACGGAACTTCATCATACACAAATGATGTGCTTTTCTCTTGACCTTCTCTTAATAAAAATAATTTATTTGATCTTTCTACTTTAAATCCAGTATCTGTTTCAGTATAATATCTTAAGTACTTTGGTTGATTTTCCAAAGTAAATGCACCATCAACCTGTGAATTCTTAGGAGCAGATAATGTTAACACACCTTCTTTACTTAGTGATGTTTTACCTTTAATTGTAGTTTGTATATTTGATGAACCATCAACTCCTGTTCTAACCTCTTTAAATGTAAGATTAAACATGCCAACATTAGATGATAGGTATCCATTTTCATACTCATTAAATAACTCATCTTTTGTTAAACCAAAAGCCTCTTTATAGTTTTTATCATTAAGTAAAGAATCTTTAGCAGTCTCTATTTGTTGTAGATAAGAATCCATTACAAAAGGAGATATAGCTTCTAATAGGCTATCTTTAGAAAGCTGCAAACCATCTTTAACCATAATATAATTTACAATTGTTGACGCATCTTTTCTTGTTGCAGGATTACCATACAACTTTGCAAATGAGGTTTGAAGATCTATCTTCTGAAGTTTATTTAGGTTTCTCCATGAATTAGCAGCTAAAATATTAATTCCTGTTTTGTTAGACTCTGCATTTACAGGTAACTGTGTAACAAATGATTTAAGAAAAAAGTTATCATTGTCTGCAGCATTCAGTCTTCTAATAGAATCATAAATATTTTGTGCATCTTGCATAGGGTATATAAGCTTATTGCTTAATGTTCCCGCATCTTTATTCTGTGTGTTTGCATTGTTATGCATATATGCTTTTATAGTAAAGTAAGAAAGCATATCTCTTCTAATCTTCTGCTCTGTCTCTTCATTAAAAGTTATAGCATCTACAGCAAATGACTTTTCAAGTTTTTCATAGAGCTCATTAAATACAGGAGTTGCTGTTAAGAATACTTGTGGTAAAAGCTCATTTGTTATCTCATTAAAGATATTTAAATTGGCTGATACAAAACTACTTTCAAGAATAGGTTTAATATTAATTGCTGGTCTCTCTCCAATTTTTTCTATTGCACCTATTTTCTGCAAGTCTTTTTTAATTGATGCTATGTCAGCAAAGTTTTTACCTAGCCCTGCACTACCTGATATACCAGTTAATGCATTCATATTACCAATAAATTCATTTATAGTATTTACCGTAGATAAAATTTGTAGCAGTTCTAACTCTTGTTTGAAAGAACCGCTGCCTTCAACTAAACCACCAAGATCTTCTTTACTTTTTATTCCTGTACCTATATCTATTTTTAGTTTATCATCTTTTAATTGACCCTGCTTAAATGCTAGCTCTTGATTAACAAGACCTTTAAACCCTGGATCAAACTTCTGTATTTTGTTGGATGCTTGTTCAAATAAATCCCTAGCTATTTTTGAATTTAATATAAGTATTGCATCAGACAACGGAACCCCTAAAGCAACCATTGTTACAGCTCTTGGTACTGCCTGTTTGTGCATACCAAGCTTTGACATAAAGTTCTCTTTAGAGTTATCAGTAAGCATTGTTATTATAGCAGATATTGTATCTTGCTTTCTTTTACCTTCGGTAGTATTAGCTTTGTCAAAACCGGTGTATGGCTTATTCAGAATACTGAACTGTAATTCTCCAGGTAGTTTTATTTTATACTCACTTAATAAACTGATAGCTAAGTTTGGTGATACAGCTCTACCAATTGCAGCACCTTTATTATTAATAAATGATATTACTTTACCATTTATATCATCTACATCAACCTCAGAACCATTCATGGATTGAGTATAGATAGGTGCAAATTTTTCTAAACTTGCATATGCTTCTTTAACTGCATCTAGTGTAGCTGGAGTATAAGAAATATCTTGTACTGCCTCATTACCCATAAGTGCATATCTCATATTGAGAACCGCATTATTAATAGGTGCTTCATATGGCTCACCATATTCTTCTTTATACTTTTGATACTGAGCCTTAGTTACGGGAAGCCCTAATCTTGTTATAGCCTTAAGCGCATCATCAGTAAACATTTGATCTATGATAAAGTTATCATCATAGCTGTCTTCCAATCTAGAACCTTGAACCTTAAATGACTTTAATGCCTCAGCATAGATTGTGTCTTGTTTAACTTTTCTATTGATATATTCAACATAATCTTTATACTGTCTGCCTTGCGTGGCACCATATTGGAAAAACTTTTTGTCTTCTTTTGAGTAATAGTATTCTAATATTTGAGTATATACTTTGTCAATATCAAAATCCGCTCCTGACACTTCTACAAGTTCAGCTGCAAACATTGCTGATGAACCATAATAAACAGGCATAAAGTCTACAAGTTTTATATTCATTGTAGAATGATTATCTTGTGATGGTATACGCACAGCAAACATTTTTGCAATCATCTCTGGTATAGGACCGCCTTTTTCTGCAACCTTTTCAAATACATCTTTGAAGTGAGCAGGCATCATGCTCTCTGAATAACGTTGTTTTGTTGATCTACCTTTATCATCAAACTCTTGTAGACCATATCTAAGTCTATCTATTACAACTATACCTTCTTTAGGTATTTGTTTTTGAGCTAACTCAGCCATAGAGAATTGTTTAACATCTAAAGCACTCATTCTAACAGCAACAGATTCTCTTATTACTTCATGTCTAAGAGGTAAGAATTTACTATTACCAGCTTCATCTTTTATTTCTTCAACGCTAAATACTCTTCTATATATGTTATTTCCAAAGTCAGAAACCAGGGCCAAACCATGACCTGGTATCTTTTCTTGGAATACACCTTTAGTGAAGTAACTTAAAAATAACTGTTCTGCTTTTGCAATAGCCAATGGGTTATTGAAGTCAAACTTAGGTTGCCCTGATACAGGATCAATACTAAAAAACTCAATAACATTACTGCTAGATTTAGATGCTTTTAAAGAATTAATTGCATAACTTAAAAATGCTGCAAGATCAGGTGTAAGATTATTTCTTTCTTTACTTACATTAAATTCTGACATTATACCATCAAAAGTAAATACTAGATTTCTTTTATTTTTAAATTTAAGAACAACTCTTTTCTTCAATGCATCATTATAGAATGCTTTAACTTTCTTTATAGTTGTAAGAGCTGGATAACCAGGTATGTTTACTTGTTGTGAGTCCTCTTGTTCATTAGTAGCTAATAGCTTTATTTGACTTACTTCAGTAACAGAGTTTTTATTACTTGGGTTTACAACTTGTAGTCCAAAATCTTTAGCACTTATTATAGAAGATGGCTCTGATATACTTTCATTTAAGAGCTGTATATTTTTCTTAGCCATTTTCTGTGCACTAACAGGTGTTGCAATTGCCACGTTACCTGTATTTCTTTGAATAGTTTCAAGGTCTTCTCTTAGTTTATGAAGCTCTGGTCTTAATGGGTTCTCTTCCCAAATAACATTACCGTTATTATCTTTCTTCCCTGTATCTATAGATGTAAATGAAGGTGATAAAACAAAAGCAGACATTTTAATAAACTGCTCTCCGTCAAAATGAACAAACTTCTTAGAGTTTAACATCCCGTCTGTTTGTATTAATCCTCCTTCATCATAGATATCACTTGATGTAATTTTTTCTCCTCGTTCTATTTTAGTTATAATGTCAGCTTGTGACTTAGTCAATTTACCTAAACCAAACCAGAAGTTTCTAAATGCTTTAGTAGTTAAGTAAACCTGTGCATCTGCTCTTTCAATACCTTGACCAGTAAACCAAGAACTCAAAATAGGATCATCAAATGTTAATACTGATATATTTTCAGTCATGGTATCAACACCTAAATTGGCATCAAGCATGTTAGTATATACATTATCAAATGCTGCATTCTGACCCTTAGCTCTTTTAATCTTATCAACTGAGTCTTTAAGTATTAATGCCTGATCACCAAGAAGAAGTTCATTTATAGATTTTGTATTTATATAATCATTAAAAAATATCTGTCTTAAGTTATAATCTAAATCTTTTCTTAAGTTTAGTTTTTCTGCAGCAGCTACAGCATTCGCTCTATCCACACCAGTTCTGTCTTGAACTATACCAGATTTTATTTCATTAGATATTTTATTATCTATCTTAAGAGTATCATATAAAGACTTAAATCTTTTATACTTAATTTCTAAATTACTTCTTAACTGATCTTTAAATTGTTTTTCTGATAATTCATTATTTTTTAATGCTTCTTTAAAAGTAAAGTGCTCTTCAAGATTTTCTCCAACTTTTTGTTGAGCAGAAACCTCCAAAGATTTTCTTAACTCTTCAGAAATTAAATCTGAATTATTTACAAAACTAAGTTTTCTATCATCATATCCTTTGTATGAATCTTTTGTTTTGTTTTCACCTTGCTCTCTAACAATTCTATCATACTCATTTTTTACAAAATCAAATGATGCATCTATTATAGTGTCTGTTATTTTTCCATCTTTACCAGATACTGCAATTGTAACTGGTAACGTTGTCATATCATTAGTATTAGATGATTCTAGAATTCTTATCTGAATAGGAGAGGTAGCTATTTGTTCAACTAGACCAGTTTCTTGGTTTACTACAACAGACTTCTTAAGCTTATTTGTTTTTGGGTTAAAGTCTAATGTATAATTGTTAATTAAGTTTGACATGAACTGACCAGCTGTGAAGCTTCCATACTCTGTTGTATTCAACACTCCACTTATATATTGATCATAATCAACATCTCTATCTAATGTTTTAACTTCCGCAACACCAGATACTCTTTGTACTGACAGCATATTGGCATCAGACATTGCTTTAAACTTATCATTATTTAAAAGGTAATTATTTGACAAGTATTCTTTTTCTGATAACTCTTGTAATTTTGCCTGATAATTTAATTCCTTTATTCTTTTTAAATGGTATGTAGGCTTTTGATGAGCATTTACTAAATCACCATTTACATTTTTAAATACGGATAAACCAATGCTCTCATCAAATACTGCATTGTTAACTGCCATAGACTTTAGTCTACCGGCTGCACCTTTCTCATCACTATATAGTTCATGAGCTGTCTCTTTACTTTTTATAATTTCAGATATAAAATAAAGTTGCTCAGCCGTAATTGGCTCTGCATTTGCGTTTAATGATAAAAGTAATTCTTGATCTGGGTGTTCTTCATTTGTACCATTAGACTTTAGTATACTGAATTTTATATACTGTGGAGATAAACTTATACCTGTGTCATCAAATATTTTTTTAGCTGCACTTTTACTTGAGTCATCTAATTTTTGATCATTAAACTTTTTACCACTTAGCAGTAACTGTCTGAGTCTACTTATAGATTTTACTGCATCGGCTCTTTCTTGGGGTTTTATCTTCCACTCTTGTAATAATGAAGTATAAGCCTGGCTCCATAGAGACAACTGTGTATTTGCATCATCTCTTTCTGCAGCAGAAAAGGTAATTAAACTACCATTATTATCTGTCTTTTGAAATAACCACTCAACTTTAAAATTGCTAAATGCTTTTAGCTGGTTGAACAAAATACTATTGTTAATCTTAGTTGGTAATACCATATCTGATATTGACTCACCCATAGTTATACCTAAGTCAGTAAATATTTTGTTAACTGCTGCTTTTGTATCTGGATTTGAGGTAGAAAATAAAGCTAAAGACTGAACAATTTCCATAGGCTCAGTTCTGCCTTCCATAGCTTTCATGATACCGTTATAAGTGTTATATACATTTATAGGTACAATTAACTTTTCCTCTCTATTATCTTTTCTTGTTATTGTTGTATTACCAAATATATCTGACTCAGCTCTTGTTATTGTAGCTAAATACTTTCTAAAGTAAGATGACAGTGAGCTAAAGCTACCGTTGAGGTATGCTTCTTTGCCATACTGAGTTACATTTCTTAGACCTTGATCCTGCTCAAGACTATCCGCTTCTTCTACCTCTTCTGCTTTTTGAAAGTCTATTGTATCTAGAACATCAAAAGCAGCTTTATAATAAGGTGACTCAGTAAGGTCTTCATAGCTATTAGAGTATATAAAAGAATCTGTAATCTTTTGTAAGAGTTTAGATCTTTCATCATCATTCATATTACTTTCATTAGATGGATTGTCAACACTATATAACCACTCAAAGTCATCTAATATTTCTGACATTCTATCTTCTCTGGAAACTTTAGGATCTTGTTGCTGTCTTTCTACAAATGTAGCCGCCATAGTTAAAACTATATTATTAGCTACACTACTATCCAAAAATAGTTGACCTTTACTTGTACCTACTTGTACTTGCTCATATGGGATAACAGCATTTGCTATTACTATCTCGTTGCTATAGTTATCCGTGAACTCATTTGATACTGACTCAGCCTGTGCATATTTACCAGAGTCTATGTTTTCATATAAACTTTGCAATTCAGTCTTTGTGTACTTAGAGAATATACCTTTTAACCAATCAAGAAGTTTAGTGAACCATGACTTAACAACAGAATCTGTATTTGTATCTCTTGGATTTAATTTAAATTTATTAAACTCATCCGCCATATATTCTTCATAGAAAAGATTTTCTAATTCTTTTAAACTTAAGCTATCATATTGCTCAGATGTATTTTTAAACTTCTGTAATTCTTTAGCAAATGATTTATTTTCTTTTCTAAGCTGAGCTCTTACTTCTTTTCTAGCAATTGCTCTTAACTTAACTTGCTCTTCTGGTGTTAATAATAATCTGTATACTGCATGAAATGCTTCATGATATTTAAACGGATTGCTTGCTCCAGTATATATTGTTCCACCTATTTTAAGATTTCCTGCTAATGCATTCATACTTAATGCAAAGCCACCTACTCTTACTCCACCTTTTAAAAGGTTACTCCCTAATACGTTTATATCAGCAAGTGTAATAGAATCAGGTAAGTTGTTTTGTGCCCATACAGTAAACTCATTTAGAGATTGTACATCTTGTGCTGTAAAGTTTGTAACTACTTTATTTGAAATCAGTTTATCTCTAGCTTGCTTAAGTTTCTGGTATACTGGGTCATTTCTTAATGCTTTAGTTAACCCTCTAGCACCCACTTCTTTTTTAGTAGTGTCTTCTATCTCTTTTAATTTTACATTAAGTTGATCTAACGGACTCTGTGTTATAGATGCTAAGTCAATAGAACCATCTGTTGATGTTGCTGTTTTCTCTTCTCCAACAGTTATAGGGTTTCCTTCTGCATCAGTGTAACCCAATGTTTCAGTAAAGACTGCATTTGTAGTAATCTTATTTCCTAAATTAAGTATCTTATTAGTATTATCTTCTGCAGATGAATTTACATCTTTATCATAACTTGCTTGATTAGCAGCACTTGTAGTTTCAAAATTTAATTTAGAATTACGTCTGACTCTAGGAGTAAGCTTTGTACCAAGAGATTCTAGTGTAGTTTGTACATTAGCATTTAATGATAATGATGTTGTAAATTGATCCAAAGAAATATTCACTGTACTATAACCAGCAACATCTAAGTCAGCATTGATTTTTTTAAGTAAGTCATTCAGTTGCTTCAAAGGATCTGATGAAGCTTTTATTTCTGAAAGCTCAAGATATGTGCTTGTTATTTTACTTCTATTTTTTTCTACTACTGCACGTATTTTTCCAAAGGGTGCAACGTTAATAGTAACATCAAATCCAGGAACCATTGCTATCCTGATATTCTTATTATTTTCTAGATTAAATACATCAATTTCTTGACCAACAGTTTGTTGTGTCTGACCATTAATATAATTTCCTTTTTCATTAATTGAAGGCTTTATATTTTTTTCTTTATTTCCTTCTTTTAGTTCTATAACCTTGTTCATCATTCCGGTTACAAAATCACTAATAATGGTTTTGTCTTGACCTATAGTCTTAGCCGTTGCTAATGTATAAACTCCATTAGGTTGTTTAATAACATACTGATATCTTTCGGTATAACCTAGACTATTAGGACCAAGCATTTTACTCCATAAACCATTTTGTAAACCTTCTCTAGCTTCCTTCTCTAATATTTTAAGTTCATCATCTATTAAATTACTTATTACTTCTGGTTCTCCAATAGATTCACCATTCTTATCTCTTGTGATATCATAAATAAGAATACCACCTTTTCCATCTGAAGAAAGGCCGGCCTTATAGAAGTCACTCAATACTGTTAATGGATTGTCTGTATTATAATCAGGATAACCATCTTCTCTTACAATTGAAAAGCCGTTCTTCTTTAAACTTTCAAAAGTAATATCAGTTATGCCTGAAGCATATTGTTTATTTAAAAAGTTTACTAAAACATTTTTCTTAGTTGTAGAATCAATTGCTTTTGCAAGCTCTTGTTCAATTGTTGTTTTAGATGTATCTACATTAAATATATTTTTAGCCAGATCTACAGGCATTGTAGAAGGAGTGTATTCTTTGTTACCTACTTTATATATATAAGAACTATTTGCAATGTTACCTATGATACCATTGTTCTTATCACTAATAGGTTGTAACCCTACGGCTTGTAATTTTTGGTTAACATCAAGAAGAGTAAGCTCATCTTTAATTCTTATCTGTATATTATAAGGTTCTCCTTTTGTAAGTATATATTTATTTGGTAGAGCTGTACCACTATAACTAAATTGTGTTGCTGCTTTATTAGGATTAGGTTTTACATCAATTACTAAATTATTATAAACGTTATCAGTTAGGTTGTTTATGATCCAGCTTAAACGTTTTTCAGCACTTTCCTTTGATTCACCTGCATTTTCTCTTACATAAATATTAGCAATGTTATCTGCTGTTATTTTAGCAGTACCATCAGGAACTTTATCAACAATAAGTTTTTCATCATAGTAACGCTCACTAAAATCTAATTCAGACTCTGTTATTGCTTTTTGTTTTCTATCAGCATAAGGTTTACCATAATCTTCAGGAGTAACTAACTGAATGTTATCTCCTAAAGGTCTATTTACTGCAACTCTGAATTCTTCTCCTGTAACCTTATCGTATACAAATTGACCTCTTATAAGTGTAAGACCATCAAACTTAAACGTAGAACCATCTGAATACTCTTCCTCTAGTATAGTAAACTGATCTAAGGCTGCCCTAGCATTATTGTAAACGCCTTGACCAGATATTGCATCTAACTGTACTGCTGATAAATCTGATCCATTGTTGTTTATTATTTTATATAATTTTTGATCTTCGTCAGCTACATCAATTGATATAACTCTGAAATTAACTCCATCACCACCCTTAATAGGTTTTAAATTACTTTTCTTATTGATATTCCTGTTTGTAAAAATATCATAAGATAAATCTAGCTGTCTTAGTATATCTTCTATAATAGGATTTTCAATAGCTTCTCTACTATCTAGATACTCTTGGAAACCTTTTTCTTCATCTATATCTCCTGCAGATGGTATTCTTGACTTTTCAACTAAATTGCCATATTCTTCAACTGTAGTTGAATAACCTTTTGCCCATATTCTTTTTATAGCAATAAAAGCTTTTTTAATTTTAAGAGCTTCGTTTGTTGCTGACCATTGTGAAAAATCTAATGGGTCTGAGGACTTGTCATTAGCTCTGTACTTTAGATACTGCTGTTTAAGTATTTCATTTAATATGTTTGAATCAACCTGTTCATCTACCTCAACATCTACTCCAGCTTGTTGTAGTGTTTCCTCAATATCTAATATTTCTGCATTTGCTACAGCTTCATCAGATACTTCACTCTCTCTTTCTTGTTGAACTTTTACTCCAATGTAATTTTTAATTATTGCTACTGCTTTTGCTAATGACTCAGCATCTTTTATAACATTTGGATTTAAACGTCTGCCGTTTTGTATAAGCTTACCTTCATTTACTGCTTGAAGTAAATCCTCTAAACTAACTTCATCTTGTAAAAATTCTCTTGTGAAGTTTTCTTCCATTAGAATATCTACTTCAGCTAATCCATTTAATAATTTAGTTTTTTCAACACTATCTATAAATGCTTCAGTCTGTCTTTTATATATTGTCTTTCTATTTTTATATATATACTCAAGATATTCCGTAGCTCTTTCTTCTAATTGCTCTTGTACTTTTGGATTAGTTAAAAGGTCAACTGATTTACTAAATGCAGAAGCATCTTCTTGTAATGCTACATGATCAGTAATTAGAATTAAAGCTTCTTTTACCTTACCGTAGTCTACAAAATCACTAGACTTGTCTGCCAATGTTTCAATATAGTTTTTAAACGCTGCATCTAACCCGGATGTTTTTACTTTGTTTCTAGCAAAGTAACCTTTTTTTGTTAAGTTTTTAGGATCAGTAAATATCTTAAGATACTTTTCTAATGCTTTCTTTTTCTTTTGTTTTTTTGATTTTAATTTCTTCCCTTCTGGAGTATTCTCATATGCATCTATCTCTGTTTCTAAAGTGTTGAGCTCTTGCTCTATTGTATCTTTAGTATATAGTAATCTTATATCAGTTGCTCCTTGATTGGAAATAAGTGGTTCCGTTTCTAGTCTATTTTCTATTTCAGACTGTCTTATTGCTGCATTTTTAAAAGACTCATTAGTAAACATATAAAGCAATTTTGTTTGCTCATATGCTTGAAGTTTGAAAGATTCTTTGATAAACTCTTCAGTGCCTGGATCAAACTGTTTAGGATCATATTTAGTTGGGAAAAGACCACCCATATTATCAGTGACAGTTTTCCCAAAAGAATCTATTCTTTCTAATTGAGTTGATATTTTATTTCTTAATGATTTAGCACTTCTACCACTTCCTTTAAATGCATCAACTAAGTCTTTATCATTTAGTTTATTTAAATTTACAAGATTGTCTTTTAAGAATACAATAGAGCCTGTATCAAATGCTTTTTTTAATGCATCAAACTCAGCAAAATTTCTATTATCAAAGTACTCTTTCTTATCACCCATTGCAATATTTAAGTTCATAAGACCTTGCTGTTGTTTTTGTAAAGACAACTTTAATTGGTTCTCACTTAATATAGCTTCTAATGGTTTTTCAGCATTCATCTGCTGATCATTAATCTTATTGATGTAATTGACAACATCGTCTACTGCTTTTTCTCTTGCAGCATTATACTCAGTATAAGGATCTGCTGCTGTCTCACCTTCTTTAACTGTACTTTTATTATAAACAGATTGGCCTTTTCTAAATAGAGCAGGCATACCTTGAAATAATACTTGTTGATAAGGGCCAGCTAAACCACCCATAAAAAATCCAGATGCAAACACTTCCGCCCCTTCTTTTGAAAATACATTACCTACAGCCTGTTGACCAAAGGCACCATAGGTAGATGGTGCACCTGCTAAAGGATCTCTTAATAAAGAACTATAATATCCAACAGTAGCTGCAGATATTGCTTCCTGAGAAACCTCTTGAACACCTTCAGCCAAATTAGCTGCTGCGTACTTTAACATCTGGCTACCCAATACTTTAGGAACACCTTTCCAACCCTGGGCTTTAAATGCTAATTTAATTTCTTGAGGTACACGTTTAAATAAATACTTTTCTGCTTTTATTGCTTTACCACCTTGTCCTCTTAAAACTCTTTGTGTTTCTTTACCTAGCTTTCTTTGCCAACCTCCAAATGCATTTTTTAATACTATTCTATTTGATGCATGTATAATTAAGAAGTTTCTCATTTGAGCTTTGAAAGCTCCTTCAGCAGCTTTTATTCTTGTATCTTTAGCTTGCTGTTCTGTAATACCATTCCCGGCTCCATTCTTATAATTGAAATAATTTAAACCATTCATTTCAATTTGATTAAATACCATACCTGCTTCCATTTTAGACTCAGACATTGAAGCATTAATCATTCTCATATCTCTATAAAACGCACCAAAGACATGTGTATTCTTTCCTATGTTAAGTAAATTCTTTGCTGTGTTACCTGTAGTCTTCCAGTTTTGAATAGCATGAGTTAACTCTGGTGCTACAAATTTTAATCCTGCTGTAGCAACACCTCTTGATACATTATAAAAACTTCTTGCATTCTCAATATTTTTTAGTGTTTTTACTAAATCTCTTGATGCTTTTGCTGCTCTAGTTACGTCAAAAAGATTACCTACTTTCCTTAAGTTGGCCAGAGTTCCAGCAGCAAATGCACCCCAACTAGAACCCCCACTTGGTATTGTACCGGCAGCTGCAGCCGCAGCCATTACAACTTCTTCAAAGGCTACTGATGCTACAATCCCTGCAGTATAACCAAAATTAAGACCTAAGTTTCCTGCTTTACCAATAAAAGAACCATCAGTACTACCTCCTATTCTCATTGCATCTTCCATTTCATATGCAGAAGTTAGATCTGGAGAACTCAAATAATCATCACCATCAAAGAAATCCGCAATTGATCTGTAACTTGATACAAACCCTGTACCAGCAAGATGTTGAAACTGTTCCCATCCTCTTTGCCAACCATCCCAAGCTGTCATGTTTTGGTTATAGATAGTATCCATGTCTGCATATGGTGTAAAGCCTATATCACCAAAAGCGTCTGACTTATACTGTCTATCAAAATTTAAAGATCTAACATTTTCAAATATAGGTTTAGCTAAAGCACCCTCTTCCTTTACCATAGGAGCTCCAATTGATTTTATCAGGCTATTCATTTCAGACTCATAAGTATCAGTATTCTGATTTGGTAGAGTTGAAAATGTTGGAGAAGGTATGTCACTATTAATATTACCCATATTAATAGGTCCAAATTTATCTATATCAGTTTGATAAGCAGATATCATATTTTTATACTCATCACTAACAGCTGTTGGATCATCATCCATTATATCAGCAATAGATACATAAGGCTTAGATGAATCAATAGGATTCAAAGCTGTAGTATCTGCTAGTATTTGATCTGTTAAGTTACTCCCTGAACTAGGTAAATTTTTGTTTACTTCTTCCATGTTGATTTACTTATTCGTTTGTTTTGCTATTGATTTTAGCAAATTCTAATGCTTGTTGATATTGAAGTTCATAATCTGCTTCTGACAGACCTGGATTGTTAGCCTTAAATCCTTCTATCCATTTTACTTTAGAAAGATCTTTAGCTCTCATATCATACATCTTAAGATTATTATTAGCATTAGTTAGCTCAAGCGCTTGTTTAATATTATTATATTTTTCATTAAGACCTATAGTATAATTCTCTCCTGGATCATAAATAATATTTTGAACAACTTGTTGAGTTTTATATTGCTTTGCTGAATCATTAGATGCAGGGTCATAGGTATTGATATTCATTGTTACTTGAATCTTACCGGGAACAATCTCTTTAAATATAACATTACCTGGAGAAAATATTTGACCTGGTATTGTATATTTAAATGTTCCGTTTTGACTTAAATCTAATCTTTTTTTAATGTTTGAACCCTCAGCACTTTTTGCATAACTGCCCGGACTAATATCTTTATCTCTTGGAAATAAAAACACAAACCCTTCTTTATTCATATCTTTTGCTATATCATACTGCTCTGCATTAAGAGGGGAATTTTTATTTTCATCAGGGTTTAAAGCAGTTATAAATTCTGAGTCTATTTCAGATATTTTATATCCTGCCATAGGAGTTGAAATTTTTATACCTTCATCATCAAATCTATCTGGACCAATATTTTGAAAGTATTCTATTTTATATTTTGATTTCACATCTGCTCCTTTTAGCACTAACTCATTAAATAAAACTCTACCTGCTATAGCTTCATCACTAGTTGTATTGGGAGCATTAATGTTAATATCAGTTATGTCTTCTACTTTCTCTGGTAACTGCATAATTATCCCGCCTATTTGAGTTGGGTCTGCATAAGTTTGTCTGAACTGATTCATCATTGTATTTACCACTCTTTCTGAATCAGATCCTGGTAAAGGTTCTCCATCAGTATAAACACTTTCTGTTTGTGTAAAGCCCATGTTAGTTCCGGGAAGGCCTATTACTTCTCTTTGTATTTGTAAGTATGTTTTATAATCTTGAGACCCAAAATTTTTCTGCATCTGTTTTGTAAGTTTATCATATATATACTCAGACTTACCTTTGATAGCATCTTCATCTGGTCTATCCATAATTGTCATTACAGGCAGTCCCCCTGGAATACCAGAAGGCATTGGTGTTATTTGCTTATCATACCAATTTGGATTACTATCTCCATCACTTGTTTGACCAAAACCTTCTCCATCAAAGTTTTTGATTTCTCCTTTAAGAGCCATATCTCTAAATACTTTCATGTACTCAACTTTAGTCATGACTCTCTTAATACCATTTTCATTTACATATGGTGTAGGATAGTTTAATTCATTAATCATTTTATTAAAATCCTTATCCGTCTCTTGAAGGGCTGCTGATGCTGCTGTAGCATTACTATAAAATGCTTCACCATTTTTTACAACCATTTGATTAAAAAGCTTTTCATCCTCAAAGAAACCTTGTTGAGATGGGTTTGTAGGATCAGATTTAAAAAGTTTATTTTGGATTTTTCTGTAATCAGTCTGATTATCATCATCTGTATTTCTAACTCCATCATCACCTATTAACCAGTTAGGATGCTCTTGATATATATTCTGTTCATTATCTGGTGAGAAATAATCAGACATTTCTGTGAATAGTCTATCTATAGTAGCATAGTTTTTTAACTTGTCTGTTTCTTCTTCTTGCTGGGTCTTTGGGTTATAAACTTTTTGTTTAGCTGCTAAAAATTCTCTAAGTCTATTAGAATTCATTTCCTCCATAACAGGTTCATCTACTGTTCCTGTATTAATAGTATAAGTTTCAGCACCAGGATATCTTGCAGCAAACATATCTATAATAAGATCGTTCTTGCGTAACATCATCTCCTTTTGCTTATTAGCTATTGCATTTTGATTTTCATTTATATAATTATCTTTTATTATTAGGCCATCATCATCAAGTTGAAATATAGAAGAGGTTGTATTACCATATGTTACTGTTGATCTATTTCTATTTCTTTCTGTATCATTGCTACTATCATCCTTATTGTCTTTGTCAATTGCACCTTGTAATTGTTTTAAAGCTACATCTTCTTCATACTCTTGTTGACTTAATTTAAATGCCTCTTCATAGTCTTGCTTAGATTGTTCACTTTCAAAGTAAGCTCTTGTTTTAATTTCATTTAATTCATATTTGTGATTTAATTCATCTTGTCTTAAATCATTTACTTCTAAGTCAGTACTAGAGTCTAAGTATGCATACTGACGTGCAGCTTCCATAGTATCTTGCATCATATATTGTTGGCCTAACATTGCGTATGCCTTACTTAGTGATGCGGTATTATCAACATCTTTCATTGATAAAAACTCTGATCCTTGTAACTTTCTGTCTAAGTCTGCTTGTAATTGTTCTACTGCTGATTTATTATTTTCAACTATGGTTTTTTCTGCAGGTAATAAACCTGAACTACCTCTTACAGATTCCCAAGTAACCGTAGCATTTCGTCTTTTGTCTATATCTTTTTTTAAATCTTCTTGTTGGTTAAAGTTAATCTCTTCTAATACTTTAAGTTGTTCACTAGCCCAAAGTTGTAAACCTTCTTGTTTTGATTGAACGCCTCCTGCTTCTAATGCATTATTAGCAAACCTCATGCTCTCTACATATGTTCTTGTATCATACCACTGCCTTACTCTAGGATCATCCAGTAAATCTGTCATAATCATATTTCTTGCTAGACCTTCTATAAGTTTACCATTCTTGTCAGTAATTAAAAAATTACCTGCACCTTTACCATCCTTATCTCCAAAACTTGGGTACTCAACTGTCATTGTAAGACCCTTTTCTTTTAAATATTCTTTAGCTGTTCTTACTAAATCAGCATCCTCAACAAACTTAGGTAAAGCCATACCTAAAGTTGCAGCTCTATCTGCCTCTTGAAACTCTTGCATTCTAAATTGCATTGCCTCCATAGCAATAGGATTAAACTTTTGACGTACTTCAAAGTCTGCACTATTAGCCAGTTGACTAGCATATCTTAATTGATCTTTATAAGTAGAAGTATATACTATATCTTTTACAACACGTTCATCTTCAAAAAAAGGAGCAAACACCCCTTTAGCTGCATTTACGTTTTGCTGTATGGAAAAATCTAATCCAGATATCTTCTGTAATTTTGGAGTTAGATCTTCTATAAACTGTTTTTGAAACTGTCTATTTTCTTCTTGACTTAAATCAGAATACATTCTGCTATATGTATCATTAGCAGCCTCCCAACCAGATAAATATTTACTTTCTCTTGCATCCAATGTTGCAGAGAGAAACTTATAATCAGGTGTAAATGATTTAATCTCTGGGTAAAAATTCTTTTCTCCTTTTAAAAATGTAGCCATAATTCAAATTTACTATAATTTATAAGGTTTACCTATCAAAATAAATAAACCTTTAATGTTTATATCCCCATCTTACCTGTATAGAAAGGGTTTGCAAAACGTTTCATGCTACCACCTTTCTTACCAACTGTTGTGTTTGGTACTGTAACTGAAGGAATATTGAAATCAGTATCTTCTTCAGATGAAGGATTTCTTCTTTCTGTTTTTTTACCTGTTAGAGGTGTGCCATCTAAGAAATATTGATTCATTTTCATCCTCTCTTCTACTGTAGCATTAGGATAAAGTTCAGATGTTTTTTTATCAATCTCTATCAGTCTATCTTGTCTTATCTGCCAATCCTCTCGGTCATCTTTATTTACCTCAAAAGGTTTGTCTGCTTTTTTAACTTGCATACCACCAATGCTAGGATCTATTTCCATATAGTCTTTAAGCATATTTAAATTATATGTATTAGCCCTGTTTGTTATAGCTTCATTATATAATTTATTAGATTCTTTTTTATCCCAATTCTCAAAATCAACAAATCTTTGCAGTGCTCTTATACTACCATTATATTCTTCATCTTGTTGTTTGGCGTTGAAAACTCCTGTTCTTAAATTAAGATCAGCTTGTGTTCTCGCAGCATTATTCATAATACCTACATTATTAGTATTAGTACTAGCAATTGCTTTTACTGCTTCTTCAGCACCTTTACCAAATGCATTTGTACCTGCTACTTTACCTTTACCATATCCTCTAAGGTTTTTCATATACTGACCAGTATTTGCATTTATTGCATTTACTTTTGCAGTCCAATCATCAAGAACATAGTTTACTCTTTCTTGTGGTAGTTTAGTCACATTAGGCATAAACAACGGATTCTCTAATGAATTTTGTGTTGCTATATTATTAAGGTCTTGCCACCACCAATCAGGCATTGGTTGTTTTTCTGTTATTATGTCTCCGCTACTTGTTGGTGTTCTTTCATCTTCAACACTAGCATTTAATATATTTGGCTTTTCTACACGTACATATGTTCTACCTTTATTAAAAGTATCAAAACCTAATTTACCATCTACACATGTTCCTGGTCTTCCTTTACATGGAAATAATATTCTAGGTTTACTTTTTGCATCTTTTCCAAATATCTCATAATGATTTTTGTTTTCTATTTCTTGCATTAAAGTCTGTGCTTCAATCCAATGAGCTTTATATTTTCTAGCTTGTTCATTTACAGGTTTACCATTCTTCCATACACCTGACTTCATTTGGTAATTAAAGTTAGGCATCATGATTTTTAGGTCATCACCGTAACGTAGATTAAAATCAGCTTCAGCTTCAGGAGTTGTAAAGTCACCACCAAATGAATTAGAATCTTCACCCATCCAACCTTGCATTTTAGGTCTGTCCTGGTCAGAATACATACCTTTTCTTATCCTAACATTATTATCATCTGCTCCTTCATACACGGCATTTAAAGAAGCATCTTCTTTACTAATAACACTTATACTACCTGTTCCTTTTGTTTCTAGTTGTTTCTGCTCATTCTGAACAAAATTTTCAAACTTGTTAGGAGGTAAAACTTCTATAGCCTCATAGTTTGTAACACCCTGTGTTTCATCTCTAGTAGCAACAATTCTATAACCATTATTTACAGCATCCTCAAACTCTTGCCATTGAGGGTGTGTCTTTGGTAATGGGTTTTTATCAATAGGTTTTGCAGTTGAAGTGTTAAGACTAGTACCTGACTCATCTATAGAACCATCTTCTACATCTGTTGATGCTTCTGTTGTTACTTCTTGATTAACCTCTGTTGGTTGTTCAGTTACTTCTTCTTGTATTTCTACATTCTCAGTTCTATATTGTTCTGGAATATTACCTGTGCCTTTAACACTCATTGCCAATTGCATAGCAGCTGACTTACTTAAAGGAGGAGTACCATCATCAAATACCCAGACCTTACCATCAAAGGTAGGATCTTTAACGCCTTCTGGCCAGTCTTGTCCTCTGCGTTTAGCATATTCAGAAGCTTTTTCTCCACCTTTTTGAAACTCAGCAGCTGGAGCTTGATCCATTTCTTGTGCTGTTGGTTGAATTTGATTATTAGGATCTACCATTTGTGGATCTACAGAATCTTGTTGCTGTGGTTGCCCGTCTATATTCTCCATTATAGCTTGCATCTGTAACATTTGCTGCTGTTGCTCTGGTGGCAATGATGCTAATAATTCTAACTCTTGTTTTTGTTTAGTTGATTGTTCTACTGTAGCAGCAAACTCTATTGGGTCAATGCCTTTTTCTACTAAGTATGGGTATGATGCTAAAGGTACACCATCTTCAAAATTCTTTTTGACTTCTTGACCAAAGGCTAGCTTTGATAAGTTACTCATATTTTTCTTAAGCATTAATTCAGCACTTGCTGTAGATATGTTATCAGCATACTGATCATTAATAACTCCATAAAAAGGATTGAGTTGATATCTTTTAGATACTTGTGCTGGTGTTATTTTTTTTCTACTTTCTATACCAAACTCAGCAAGTTCATTTCTATCCATCTTTAACCCTGCAGTATCAGAATAAATAAAAGATTGCTCTGGCAAATACATTGGCACACCTCCACTTGAATGTCTTGGTCCAGTTATACTATATAAACCAAATTGACCATCACCACTTAAGTCTGTTAGTACAGTCTCACCACCCTCTGCTTCAATGTTTGCTTCATCTCTAGGCACACTAGATAGGCTATATCTAACTGAATCATCTAGATCATTATTAAAGTTTGTTTGACCATAGTATTCTTGTGGTGTTGTAATTAAACCGTAATCTGCTTGATCACCAGTTACCATTCCACCATCTCTTTTTAAAGCTTTTTTCTTTACTTTGCCATCAACTATATGGAAGCCTTTAGGTAATTTGTTTATTTTAACTTTTGCCATAATTATAATATTTCTATGTCAGCACCTGCTGCTATTAATGCAGCTAATGTATCATTATCAACTTCTATTTCTCCACCCTGTTCAAAATTAGTTCCTAGGATTGAATTAATACCACCTCTTATTTGTTGACCTACATGGGGAAAAATAATAGAGGCTTCTTCCATTGCACCCAAGCCTGCTGCTTTTCTTAGTTGTTGTAATTCATGAAAATCTCTTGCTAGGTCGTTAGTATTATATGGTTTATCTAATCTTAATTTTTTTAGTTTTTCTCTATCATTAGTACCAATAGCTTGCCTTGCTTCTTTATTGAATGCAAGGGCATCAAGATAAGCTTTCATTTCTGGTGTAATAGGTCCTCCATCTTGCATTTCATCTTTATGAAGATAACCTAGTTTCTTCATTCTTTCATGATCAGCAGGTTGATTGGCTTTATATCCTTTACCTGTTTTAGGATCAAACATCATATGTGCTTCAAACTCACCACCTTTTTTTGCAGTTCCTGTTGCCCCACCAAACTGAGTAGGAGATCCTTGGAAGTTCATATAGTAACCAGTTGTTCTTTCCGCTTCACCTTGTAAACGTCCATCATTTAAACCATAATAACCTTCACTCATAGGATCAGACATCTTAGTATCATAAGCAAAATCAGCACCACCCATCAACTCAAGCTTATCATATTGTCTTTTAAAATCACGCTCTGCCATCCTTCTATTATAAAAACCTGCTCCTTTGACAGCAAAGTTTGACATTGCTGTATAAGCATTGTATAAAGGACTATCTGCAATAGCATCTAATGTACCGCTTAAAGGATTAGACACTCTGGCTTCCGGTAAAGTAATGTCACCAAATTTATCATCTGCAGTTCTAACAGGCGGTTTATTAGATACGGGTTGTGTTGGTTGATTGCTTGATTTTCTTGGAGGTGTAGTATTCATTAAATCCTCCATGTAGTTTGTTTGACCAGAATTTTTCATCATATCCTGTAGACTATCTGTATAAGGATTGAAATCTGATCCACCCATATCATACTCAGCCCCATCTTTACCATACATCCAGTCAGGAAGATTATACTGTGCTTTTGGTAAAGATTGTTCTCCACCTCTAGCTTTTTTAGCAGCGGCCCTATATAAGTCTTGCATAGTGGCTATTTCTTCAGCTGTTTTACCAACAACTGTTTGACCTTGCTCTCTATTATATTCTTCAAATGTTTGACCATTAATCATTTTGTCTACAGTAGTACCTAAAATACTTGCTTTTTCTTTATTAGAACTTGCAACATTTTTGTCTGTTTCTGCCTGCCATTCATCAAATTGAGTTTGTGCCCAATCTTTAATTTTCATTTGATTCTCAGGTTCAAATACACCTTCTGTATTTACATCATATTTATAAAAAGACGGTAGCTTATTAGCCCATTCTTCTTGTCTTTCACTATATCCTCCAAATGCACTTTTTGCATCTGCAAACATACTTACACCAGTTTGTAGCGTATCTAAAAATATATTTGTTTTTGGCGGTGGCATTAAAGGAGCTAAACCTAATGTAGGATCAACACCACTATAGAACTCAACAGCTCTATTAATATTCTTGTCTAAATATTTATCATCAATATCTTTTTCGTCAGGCAAGTAAACACCATTTATATATTGTTTTTCTCCTCCAACTGCATAGCTTCTAGGCTCTCCACCTGTTGGAAAATTATCACTATCAATACCTGTTTTCTTTAAAAAATCTTTAACGTCTTCTCGTCTATTTCCTATGTTCAGATAATCTATATCTATCATATCAGACTTTACATCTGAAGGTATGTCTTTTCTTTTTAAGAATTCATCAAGAAGACTGCTTCTACCTTGCTGATTTCCAATAAGATCTTCTGTCAAATTTCCTCTTCTGCTTTCTATTAATCTTTCAATAACATCTGATGGGACATCACCTCTGTCAATCATAAATCTTATATCCTCATCTTCCAAACCAGCAACATCATCAAAGTACTTGTCTCTTATCATTTGATTATCAAGTAAATCCCGTGCTTCTTTTTCTGCTGCTGATTCAGCTGATCTAGCTGCTTTGTCTTCTTTAAATACATTTAGAAAATCTTCTATCTCTTTTCTCTCAAGATCATCAATTTGACTAAGCCCGTTATCTGCATCATCTAAATTTTGTTTAAATATATCAATAATGCTAACACCCTCAGGTAATTCACCGGGTGCTCTTTTTAATCCATCATCAACCTTATTAAGAAGTTTAGGTGCAAGTTTTTTACTACCTGTTTTTAATCCTTTCTTTAGCAAATTCTTTACAACACCTGCACCAATATATGTAGTAGGATCTAATACCATATCTGTTGCAAGAGCTCCCCAAAAATTATCTACACCTAATGATTTAGATACACCCTCTTGAGACGGATCATCATCTAATATAGTAGTGTTACGTATATCTGGTATAATATTACCCCAATCAAATGAACCATCTCCTTTGTCAAAAACACCTTGTACACCTTCTCTTATAAAGTTAGCAGGTATACCTAGTACCTGTAAAGCGTCATCAGCCAAGTATAAAGGATTAATATTATACAAAGCATTATCCGTTAATTTTTTTAACCATGATCTATTATCTGCTGTAATAGTAACTTCATCCAAATCTTGCCTTTCAACGTCACCATTAGCATTTTGCCAGTAATCATTAATTGTTTCTGTCCCGGCTTGTGCCATTGGCATCATCATCTGCTCTTCAGGAGATCCTTGTTGATCTTGAGTTTGTAAACTTTCATTTCTTGCAAGTAGTTGAGGATTGTTAGATACTTGATCAGGCTGAGAAGGTTGATTAGATTCTTCAATAGAATCAAATAAAGCTATTATTTGTTCTTCTTTCATTCCTGCAACCATTAATGCTTGCGCAATCATCTGAGAATCAACTTGATTTTCTAGTAGACTTGAAATAACATCTTTAGGATCTTGACCTTCTTGAACTGATTGACTTATAACTTGAGTTATTTCCATAACCTTTGGATCAACCTGTGGTTGCTGCGTTTGCTGCTGCATCCCAGGTTGCTCAGGTATCATCTGTCCACCTTGTTGTTTTAAACTTTTTTTGTTTACTTTCAAACTCATAATATTATATTATTAATATACAAATAATTACTTAGAATCACTAATTTTAAAGGTTTAAGAACGCTTAGATAACTCAGTCATTATGTAATTTGCAGGAGTCATACCTACTGCTTTAGCATCTGCATAATTGATTCTATTTATTTTATCATAATTTTTTTTATCTTCATCTGATCCAACAAACCCACCATTTACATATTTCTTATATCTTCTATATGGATCATCTTCACCACCAGTTTTTAGCTTTGGTTTAATAAATGCATTATAGTTCCCCATAAATCTTTCTTTATGATCAGCATCTGTTTTGTTATAAAATTTCATATAATAGTCATACATTGCATTTGGGTCTTGTGAGCTAGGTAAACTCTCAGGAGATCTAGCGTATTGCATTCTAGCAGCAGCCATTCCTGCTAATTCATCTCCTGCTTTTAATGCATTGTTCATATTTGTAGGATCTAAACCCATTGAACTTAACCAATCAAACATCTTTTTTTGTTGAGCTGTGTATCTGTTATTTTCACCTCTAGGATCAAACAAATCATTGTAGGCTGCATCATCTATAGACATTGGTCCTCTTGTATAATTTCTACCATATGCATCAGAATTTCCACCAAATGAATTTTCCATAGCAGCAGTCATTAACAACAATGCTTCTAAATCTGAATCATTATCTGAATTAGCAACTACTCTCTTTAATGCAGCATTTAATCTTTCTCTTCTTTGTTTAGACTTATCATCAATATCAAAATATGGATCATACTCTCCACCATTTTGTTTATATATATTGGGGTCAGTCATATCAAACATACCATTGTTACCTACTGCTGATTTTAATTGTTTATTAGATGGAAAAACAATTTCCCAAGCATTTTCAATTGGCCTAATATTACTTATACCTCTATTTTGATTTTTTATTGCAACATCATATTGTAAAAGCTGATCTACTCTTGGAGCTCCTTTTCTATGAAAATTAAAAAGACTTGTAGGTAAATTTTTATCAATTAATTCTCCAACTTTACCAAATCCTATATCTCCCCCAGAGTTATCTATTAATTGCTTTGACGTTATAGGATTATTTCCCCTTCCATATAATTCATAAAGAGTAGGCTCAATTTCTCCATCATGAAATCTTTTGCCAGATATTGTATAACTATTTGCGGTTGTTTTACTAGGTGTTGTATATATCCCTGCTCCAGAATAACCTGAGTCACCTAATTGATACATTGACTCATCAAAAGCATCAAACTTTTTAGGTGATCCATGATAAAGTTTCATAGGTGAGCCATCAGGATTTAATAATTTACTTTCACCAAAAGCTGCTTTATAATTACTACTTTGTTGTTGTACCCATTGCTCAGGTGTACCTGTAAACTTAGAGCCATCAGGATTCTTCATCCAAGTACCTTTTGCTTTACCAACCTTTTCAATTGTTGCATACTCTTCCATGAGGGGTTTATTATCTGGTATTGTTTTATTCCATTTACCCCAATTAATTTCAGATACAAATTCACCTGCATCATCAACGCCTTTAAAATAATTTTTTATTGTTGGTATAATCTCATCTGCATATTTAGCTCCACTTTTTATGAGCTGTTTAATTAACCCACGTTGAGCTTTTGGTAGATCTTCTCCACCATACTTCAATTTACTTTTTAGTATTTGATTAGACATATCCCATCCTTGTTCTTTTCCTATTTCACCTAATTTATTAGCTATGTTTTTAAATGATTCACTACCATAATAGTCTGCATAACCTGAATCTTTTATAAACCAATTCTCTACATAACCACGGCCTGGAAAATCACTAACAGATGCATGACCCCCATAGGGTTGCCATAATCCTTCTGATGTGCCTCCTACACCACTTCCTCTTTTACCAGCCAATCCTGAAGATTTATAAAACAATTGACTCTTGCCATCTGGTAATGGCACATTAACAATAGTTCTGCCACTCACATCACCTAAGTACTGAATATCACTACCTACTAAATCATCTATGCTATATCCTACATCATCAGCATACTTTCCTTGGGCTTTCATTGCATCTAAAGCAGTTTGTATAGTACCATCATCTACCTTTACAGTACCATAATTTGTAGGTGCATCTAGTTGTCTAATAGGAAACATTTCATATAAACCTTTTTTAGAAGTATTGCTAACAGCTTTAACTACATTATCTGATCTTTTAGCTACATCGTCTGCTTTTCCAAAAACACTTGGAGCCCATTTTTTAGCTTGTTTTAATAATGCTGTTATTATACTTTTCCCCTTTTGAGCAGTTGGTAATTCTTTTCCATATCTTGCGTTTAATACATTAAAGCTTCTTTCTGGGGTTTTGCTATCTGATATAGTATTAAATAATTCTAGTATCTGATCATCCGTATAAATTTCTTGTAACTGTTTATACTGCCCACTCTGTTGCATAACCTTGATCATCTCAGGAGTTACCTTAGAATCAAATATACTTGGTAAGTTTTTGTCTATGTTTCTTTCACTACTTCTACCAAAGTTTTCATCCTCTTCATAAAAATATCTTGTAGCATTTATTCTTGATCTTGTTTCTGTATCTCTATTTAAATATCTAAGACGGTCAATTCTTTCTTCAAGAAATTCTTTATCATTAGGCGTTAACCCTTCAGACAATAATAGTTCATTAAGTTCTTTTTCTTCTTTCTTTGCACGTTTTATTCCTTCTTTACCATATTTTTTAATTAGTTTACGGTCAGATAAAGGTATATTACTTACTTTAAAATAACCCTTATTATCAGGGTCACCATCATCAGTAAAATGTGACAATTCATGAACAAGAACGCTATCATAACCATTGCCTATTCTAGCCTCTTCCAATAGTGAAGGGTTCATTGTTATTTGACCATTAATATACTGTCCTAGAAAACCATCAACTTCATCATCAGATATATTTACATTCTTAAAGTTATTTCTTGCAATCTTAACTTTATCTTTAAATTTATCTGAGGTAGAACTAGCATTTAACATTTGATTATGCATTGGTGAATTTGCCCAATTAGTCATAAACTCAATTTGCTTTGTTGGCGTAGAAGTGCTACCAGCATCTTGAGCTTTAGGTAATGCACTACCACCACGTTGAGCCTTAGGTTTCCAAGAACCTTCTGCAAACTTTATTGCACTTTCTGCATCATCTCCAAATTCTATAAGCTCACCTCTTTTTTTTGCTTCATTATATATATTCATCCAATCTTTCTCACCTGACATATCTATCCATTCTCCATTAGAGTTTTGGAATAATGATGGAAACCCATACCATTTACCATCAACTGTCTCAGCTTTCATTAGATGTGTAGACACACTTCCATCCTCATTTATTCTTACACCCTTTCTTTTTGGAATTTCTATGCCATTTTGAGCCATGGGATATTCATCTACATAATCTGCATTTTTAAAATAGTGTTCACTACCAGGCATCATCATTGTTCCAGGACCAATGTTAGGTTGAGCCCACACTGGATATTGCACATCTTGCATAGTAATGTGATTACCTTCAATACGTGTGTTTTTTCCTGGATGATTCCATTGTCCTTTTGGATCAATAATTATTTCATTTGGTCCTCCTTTTAATCCTATGCTTTTATTTCTTCCCATTATCTTTTTGATAGTAATAATTTAGTATTGTCTAATCTTAATAGCATTTTTCTATTTCCAGATTCTTGTCTTCTTAATAAAACATGATTAGAATAATGTCTAAACTTTTTATGCTGAGTAGGACTCTTAAAGTAATTTAGATTAGTTTGATTTAAAGGCCTAATGTATCCATTACATTGTGTATCAAATACAGATTGTTCTGCGTTAGAAAATTCACCTCTATCATTTGTAATATCATAAAACTGATTTATTCTAAACTTATGTTCTACTTTACTAGAAAGAACAGTTATGTCATTAGGGCTAACTATAGGGTATGCATTCTCTGCCCATGGATTATTAAATGGTTGCATTTCTATATTCAGTAATCCTGATACCTGTTCTGTATTATAAATAATTGCTTTATCAAAATTAAATAAAAGATCTTCCCATTTATCTCCCCCACACATATTGTATTCTGGTTCTCCTTTATAAACAAATGTTTCTAGTTGATATTCTATACTTCTAATAGTATTTACTGTCTGACCTGTATTTGATATTAATTCTATTTCCCACGGGAAACTTTCACCATAGTAATTGGCAAATAAATCACACCTTACATTATGTCTCCAGAATGAACCAACTTGGTAATTAGCTTGCACAAAGTCTGCATAATAATAATTACACAATGGAGGTGTAGGGTCTACCCAGTTAGGGTCTCCTATAAGACCTAATTCAGGGAATGTATCTGGGCAACTTCCTAATGTAGTTGTTGTTGTATTTGTTGGACCTGGTGGACAGTCAGGACATTCAACCTGTCTACAAATAGGTGGATTTACATCATCACATGTTCCTGTAGGATCTGTATAAAATCCGTTAGTAGCATTTGGATATACTAAAGTATACCCTGCTGGACAATCACAAGTAAATGGAATAGTACAAACTTGAGCTGCTATTTGTTGTGCTGTAGCCTGCAATGATGCTGGAACACTTGCATTCATTATAAATTGATTTGGCCCAGGTGTTATTGGAGGACCTGCATTATAATATGCATTAGCTGGACCCGCACCAGCACCAACTGTTATTTGATCAATAATGGTTGAATTATTTGGACCATTTGCATTTGGACCTACAAATACAGACATTAATTCTTGATTAACTGGACCACCTGCTCCAGGTATAACATTTGGACTTTGTAAAGAATTAAAACTTTGTGGAGTTAATGTATTGTTACCTGAAGTAATTGCATTACCATCTGTTACTACAATTAAAATTTGTCTAAAGAAAGGATCAGCACTTCTTGCTGGATAGGCAGCGGAGTAAGCTGATCCTGCTTTATTATTAAGCTGTGCTAACCCATTAGTTCTTGCAAGTTGTGCATTAGTTTGACCACCTATACCATTTTGACCTGACCAGTTATTTTGAAACCAAGTTCTTGCTTGAGCTCCAGTAACAGCTCCTAACATAGACTGTCCTGTCCCAGTTGGATTTCCTTGAGCTGAATTAGTTGCCCAAGCTAAAAATCCTATCTGCATAGTATTTGCAGTTAATGCTGCTTGTATAGCAGGATCATTTATAAAAGCTACCAACCATGTTAATTCTGCATCTGCTAAAGTATTTTGACCAGGGCCTGGATTACCTGTACTACCAGATGCATCTATAGCAATTACAATATCTAATAAACAATTTTGTGGACCACCTGTAACAGTTGCAGGTATATCATCTACTGTTACTTCACGTGGCTCAGTTATATTTATAATATCTTCACATAACCCAGTTGTTGAATTAAAAGTATAACCTGGAGGGCATTGTGGTATATCTGTCTCAATAGTCTTTGTTGTAAAGAAATGATTTATACTTGGCAATGCAAATTCAGGATGCCAATCATGAAATGAAATCCATGCTTTTGCTTTTGGATCATAGCTTATGGTCCAAGAACAATCATCAAAATATATAGGATCTCCTATCTCAACAGCAACTACATTACCACCAAGAGTAATATCAATTGGTGCAGTCAATCTATCTGTAAGAGTTGCTCTTATTGCATACTGAGATTTCATTGAATAGTCTTTTTTCATAAAGTAGACTATATCATCATTTGGATCATACATGACTTGACAACCAACTCCAACTACTGGATTGTCTATCCATTTTGTTTCCTCTGCTTCTGGGAATTGTTTTAAAAATTTAGAAGGTAAATATTTATTAAACCACCATTTCATTCCCTGGTTTGATATAGCAATTAAGCCTTTGCCTGGAGTATATTGGAATATTTTACCTTGAGCTTGGGATATAAAAAATAAACCTGCTGCTGTGTTTATAACACCACGTTGATTTTCTAGTGATCCATACTCATTTGATAAATCACTATTTACTATATTCTGTAAAGGCTGACTAAACAATCCACCATCACCTATTGTTATTTTAGTACCAGCATCTGTTTTTAAAGTATCAACACCCTGAAATAATTGTGGTGATTGATAAGGGAAAAACATTAATGCTCCCGTCTTACTAAAAGGTTTTATGACAGATACTTTATTTTTAAAGTCCTTGTAATTAGCAAATAGATACTGCCTCCAGTAATCTCTTCTATCTTCTTCTTCAGCACGTAAGGAATATATTAATCTCTTAGGATAATTGACATAACAATTTTCTGCAACGTATGGGTCATAGTCTTTTGTTTGTAGCTCTGCAAACGTACTGTTTTGACTGATAAATTTAGATGGACTTAGAGACTCGTCATACTTATAAAAGTTATCAAATTTTTCTATTTCAGCATGAAACAAATCATCTAAATCATTGTAATCATACTTGTCATAAAATCTTCTTTCTTTTGGTTCTTCCCAATCTCTATACGGTAAGTTAATTTCTGTTTCAACATAAAAATCATTTACCCCATTTATGTGACTATACATGTATGCACGGTTCATAGCAAACGCACTATTCAAACCATCAGAAGTAAAAAGTGATAGTAAGTTCCATCCACAAGTATCACCTCTATCTAAGTAATATAATTCATTTGGTAAAGTCTCATCAATATCATTACCACCAAACAGTTCATTGAATCCAAAAGAACTTATTGTAGTGGCCATACCGGCCATATCAAACTTTCTACTGTTAAGCCAAAATCTTGGAAAAGGTACATTGTATCTTAAGTAATAATCATATGGATATCCATCATACTGACCAATTAAAAAGTCAGTAAAAATTGGCATAATAGATTTTTCAGTGTAGTGAGAAATAAATACATCACCACTAAATAAAGCTTTACTTGTATATTTTAAATTAGCTGGATCTGATTGATCTACTTTTTCTACACAACCTCTTTGCTGTATTTGTTTTATACCATCAAGTTGACCATACTGATTATCCATGTTAAACTTTAATGCACCATACAATGCAGATATAGGTTTTTTATATGGACCTTCTGGATTTTTTAAATTACTTTGCCAATTTGGTGTTGACGCAGTACCATTACTATTAAAGAATCCACCTAAAGCAAATCTAGATTTATCTTCTACACCATAGTTTGAAGATATATTATCTTTAGTTGAAATTGCTACAGTAGTAGGTCTAAATAAATTATTTATTTTATATTTATTTTGATCAAATGTTTGGAATGAAGAACCTATATAATTAGCTGCTTCATTTAATGTTCTAAATGTTATGTTTAAAGGATGGGCATCAAAATCATTATAGAACCCATATGCATTATATTTTAAAACATGTTCCTGAAAAGAATTTAGGTTATATAATAAATCTATTATTTCTTGACCGCCAACTGCAATATTTTTTTGGAGTAATGCAAAACCAAAAGCTCTTTTAAATAATTTACCTAAGTTTGATTCTGAGGTATCTAATGTCACTCCTTCTTGAGAGCCACCACCCATAAGACCACCATTAGCAGTAGAACCTGTATCTGACATGTTATCTATAGCCAACTGATTTAGTCTTTCTTTTGTACTATCTCCAAATCCTGTTAAATCTTGAACATCTTGAATGCCACCAGTAAACAAATCTAAAAGGCCACCTAACCAGCCTCCAATACCTCCACCACCTTGACTAGATACATATGTATTAATAGCATCGTTTGCATCAGTCTGTGCACCAGCTCCTTTATAATTATTATTACCATCACCACCAGTGTGACTACTAATATTACCTGATGTACTAGCAGTTGCAACACCTCCTGGAGTTACGGATGAAGCAAAGTCATTCCAATTTCCACCACCTCCACCTCTTTCGTCAATTCTCCATTCAGGATAAGCAGTGTTAATACCTTGAACTGGCAATGCTTTAGTATCTGGTGTACCATTGATATTTCTTAAAGCATAACCTACACCTATTAATGCACTAATTATAGCACTAATGTTTCTTAGTAATTTAAACTGAGGATGCTTCTCTGATGGTTTAAAGTAACCCGATGATTCTCCAGTTATCTTACCATAGAATACTGTTTCATATGCATTTAAATATGGTTTAGTAAACATTAAATCTGGTGAATGAAATGTAAAAACATCTTCTCTAAAACCAGATAGAGGTGGAAAATCACTAATTGCAGAACCAGAAAATGGACCTCCATTGTCACAACCTGTTGTTTTTCTAACTGTTGTGTGAAACACATCAGGCCTTAAATCATTAAAAGGATAATTAGGATATAGACCTTGAGCATCACCAATTAAATTTTCACTATCTGGTAAATCATACTCACGCATGTTTTTAAACATACCTTTAGCAAGTATAGTTCTATTACCTAATCTAGACCCTCTAAGTAATTCATAACCTACTATATTTGTAATAGGACTACCATCATTATATACAGGTCTTTTTATATTTGAAAATTCTACGCCTAATATGTATATACCTGTATCCGTACCATCTGTTAAACCTAATACAGGATTAACCATTTCATTAGGCATTTTATGATGTCTGATAAATTCACCACATAAGTCTGCACCCGGATCAAATTCATTTGACCAAGTATGTGAGCTTGAGTTCCATATTTCAGGTTGTTTATCAGGATACTTTTCTGTAGATTCCCAATAAGCCATATCACCTCTAGCTATTATTCTTGATCCATCATCTTGTGCCTCATTAACTAAAGCACCTACAGAACTTGTATTATAAACTTTAAATAAAGGATCACCTGCAGGATCTAATGTATTGGGACCAGATATTATAGTTCTTTCATTTTCAACTACCCCATTAGGTAAAGTATAATCCTTAGATGCTCTACCTGGTATGTGATATGAAGAAGACCTTTCACCTGTGTTATATATCCATCTAATAAAAAATGCATACTGCTCATCTCGCATGTATCCTAATTTATTACCTGAGTTTATATAATAATCATTACTTACCTCATTGATAACCCAATTAGTTTTTATATTATTTGCAAGAGGTTGATAATTAAAATCAAATTGTTCAGTTGGTCCTTGTCTTATAAGATAATCATTGACAACGTACATTGCCTCTGATTTTTCATATGCGGGTGACTGTCTAAATATTTCTTGTATTGGTATAGATATAAGTGAATCATCTATATAGTCTATATTTATATGTTTTGATTCAGTACTATAGTTACCTATAAGTTTTGTAAATATTTGTCCTTGCTGTCTTATTAGTAATACTAAATCAAAATAAAAGTAATCTTTATCTAAACCATCAATTTCTATATCAAGTGATCCATTCGTACCTCTATGTGACCATATGGTTTGGATGTTTGATATTCCTATGTAGTCTGATATAACCTGATCATTCTCAGTATAAGCTATATAAGCTTGATAAGCTCCATTTATAATAGTACCTCCATCTGTTGCCTTAGTAAGTTTAAGACAAGGTGTATCTACTAGAGGATGTAATCTTATTTTTTCACAATCTAAAAAAGAAGTATCCTCATAAATAATACATGGATCACCTGGAGCTGATACTATATCTTGTATGTATGGTACATCATCTATGTTCATTGAGCGTGATGGATTGTTACCATCATCCCAATACACTTGCCAAGAACAGTCAAAATTTTCTTTTGCTGCACCGCTAATTAAAAACTTTTTATTAAAATTTAAACATGGATCATTAACTATTGTCTCATACTTACATTCACTATCATCAAATCTTCCTATCTCTGAACTAATATTATCAGTAGAATATACAATCCACTCATCACCATATCTATGTATAGCTCCTATAATAGTGTAAGGTATAACACCACATTGTAAATTAGCTGGCTCATTACCAATAATACCCAGGTCACCATCTGAACTATTATTTGCTGCGTTAACAGCATGGTACCAAGTATCATTTTTTTCAAAAGACGGTGTTACATCTTTATTCATTCCTTTGGTAAACATGTTAGTATTTACACTAGAACTACTTTTAGATGATGCTTGTGTTGCTTTAGCTTTTGATGTAGACTTCTTCTTTGCCATAACTAGTTAAATATATTTTATTAATTATATCCAGTTGTAGTAGCAGACGTACCGTTACTGTTTATTACTGCTGGTCCAGATACTTGAGGATTTGCAGGAGCATAACTTAAAAACATATTATAATAATTATGATATTGAGCTCTTCTATTCATTGTCCATACTTTTCTCATCTCAGCAAAGTCTGGAGTGTTAACAAAACCAAGTGCATTATTTCTTGCTGCTCTAAGTTTACCTTCAACAAAACCTATTTGTTGTGAAACATTTTCTCCTTGCCATAGCATATTTTCTAAAATCCTTTGTTTTACTGCATACTCATAATACTCATTACAGTAAGGATGATCTAGAACAAGTAAATCTCCATTAGCGTCTTCCATTGCTCCTTGATAACTTATATAAACCTTTCCTGTTTTAAATGTAGTTATCATATAACCATCTTTTATCTCAGCAACATCTAAAGCTTGTGCTCCTAATGCAGGACAAAAACATGTTGGATCGTTTACATTTTGTATTCTAAGCTGAGTCCAACTACTAAACTGTCTGTATTGTGATGGACCTACCCGTTGAACAAGTTGATACTCATTTTTGTCATTGCATGTTTTAACAACACATACATCTTTACATGTTTGACCATCCTCGCAAGGTGCTGCATCAGTTGGTGCAGGAACGTAAGGTACATCATTAAATGTTTCAACATGGGTACCTGAAGGCATGCTATTATTAATTACATAAGACCCACATCTAAATGCATAATTTATAAATGCAAAATCAGATGGCAATTGAGCTTTACCATGCTCTATATCTAAAACAACTTCTTTTGTTCTATGTATTCTTAAACCTAAATCATAGTTTACTCTAGTTGCAACCTTAATTAATTGTTGTGGTTCAATCATCCCTTCTAATGCATAATTAGAAAAGTCAATGGATACATCCTCCATTAATTGACTAAACGTTCTGTATTTATTTGATACGCCCATTATTGTCTATGTATATTACGTTTATTATCTGAATCTTCTGAAGGTATCTGCATTGATCCAATCATTGTCTGAATAACTTGACCTTCTATCTCTGCAAAAAGCGCTTCTGGAATGTATATTGGTTGTTCATATCTAGGTGTACAGTCATCTTCTAAATCACAATTCCATCTTGTAATGTCTGAATTAAATACTCCTTCTAGTTTTAATGCGTCCCATTCAATACTGGGAGAATATATATACCCATCTAACCACCAAAAATATAATGTTTTATTATATTTAAATGTGGTTGTTTTAGTCATTGAAGTATATGTACCCGGCTGTGTTGCTTGTAACTCTTGAGATCCGTCAATAGAACTTACTGTACGGATTAAAGGACCCCAGTATCCTTCTATCATACTAGGTAATCTATGCTTTGTTCTTTTTATTGTACAACCACTTGTTATTCCAGAACAACCAGCCTCTACTTTATCTACTTCTATTAATTCTACATATGGTAAAGCTTTCCACACTGAATTAAACTTCATTAATTTGTTTGCATAATCTTGTCTTCTCATTAATATCTGAGCAAACTTTTCTATCAAACTATAAATATATCTATCTGTAATAAATGCGTCTTGTACTTCTGCTTTGACTTGACCCCTTACTCTTGATACTACTTCTGCTATTGTTGACATAGTTTTTATATTTCAAATTCATTATAATCTTTAAGAGCTTCATTAGTTTTGTCAGGTGTCTTATCATAAAGATGAGCTACCCTATACTTATTTTTCATTATAACATACTTTGTCCAATTTTTTGGGTAGTCTTTGGCAACTGTTCTTTTAAAATTTCTACACGCTTTAAATCTCCAAAGTTCTCTGTTTTTAAATCTGTACTTTGTTGACCAGTTTGTATAAAATATTTTTCCTAAATTACCATCTGTTTCCCAGTTCTTGTTTTGTAAAACTTTACCATACTGATTAGATAATGCATAATTTGTATTAACTGATTTAGAGTTAGGGCATGTTCCAATAAACATAAATCCTAATGAATCAGGTAATTCAACACCATCTCTATTATCTATTACAGCATGCCATAAATTTTCATTATATGTTTTAATTATTTTTTTTAGCTTCTTATTATCTATTTTAGAATACAAAGGTTTTTTCTCTTTGAATTCTCTATATGTTTCTTCATTTAATAACCCCAATCTTTTTTGTCTGTATCTTGGAGCATTCAAATCAGGTTTTTTAAAATTATTAATCATACAGTCTACATTTATAATTTACAAAAAAAACCCCACTTAATGAAATTTAAAGTGAGGTCTTTATATTGCTTGGTAAGTTAATACGCATATATTTCCCATTGTTGGGTGTTGAATTTCTAATTTACCAGATCTTCTATTACCCACATACTTGTTACTATAGTGGTAGTAATCTGTCTTTCCTAAACTTGGAAGTGTCTTTTCTATAAAACCAGCTGTTTCATTAGATGTCATATATTCTACTTTTTTATCTGTATGTATATGACCTTTGAATAATGTTCTGTTTGTTGTAGCACCCCATTCTTTTGGATACTCTGATGCATATATCAGTGGATTATTCTTGCTGCGTTTATCACCATGCTCAAAAGCATTAAAGTTATTATGCCATACATGAACTTTTCTTTCTTCATATTTGGTATCCCAAACTATCTCATCACTAATAATAGATTTAGATAAAGCATGAACTAAATGAAAAGAAGATAATCTATCATGATTACCCGGAACATATACAACAACTAATTCTTTACAATATGCTTTAATATAATTTATAGCCCAATGCATTGCATCAAACGCTTGCATATAAGCCTCTGTAGCAGGCATACAGTTGTCTAATCCTGTTCCACTAGTGGTAGTACCATCAAATGTATCCATGTTTATTAAATCACCTCCTACAACAAAATACATTCTCTCTATATAATTAACTGGAGCTGCCTTTTGTATTAGGTAGGTAACTGTATCTTCAAAATCTTTATCTATAGTATCATTACCTTCTTTTCCAAAATGAATATCTTGTAATGATATTACACCACACACAGGATCATTTGAGACAATATTCTTTAGATTAACTTTAGGTAATTTATAAGTCTTGGGTTTCCAGTTTTCTAATAACTCTTTAAAAAGCTTTTCTTCTGGATTTTTAATCTGAGATACTAATGCTGACACTCTCCAGTGATCACCCATTTGTTTATTCCAATACTGAGATAGCTTCCACCTATCAGTATCTATTTTTAGTAACTCAATTATTTCTTCTGCACTTTTAGGTTCATGATCAAAAGTTCCTGATATCTTACCTTCTCCTTTTTCTAAATCAATTGCTTCTACAACCTGAGCATTTTCTACTGCTTTGCTAAAAAATATTGATTTCTTTTTTTTATTCTTCCTCTCAGTTAACAATTCTTTTTTGATCTTTCTGTATTGTTTCTCAGTTATACCAAGTCTTGCACTACTAATAGAAGGATGCTTTTTCCATTTTAATGATTCTAATACTCTCTGTTTTAAATTGTCCATAAAAATTTTTTTGATTATTGTAAAGATAAGAAAAAAAAAGAGACCGGAGTTAAACCCGGCCTCTTCCAACGTTTGTAGTAGAAAACCAACAAACCACCACCTGTTGTTATTTTATTGTGCTCCCGTTGAAATTAAAATTTCAATAGGTATACAACTAGAACCTAAACCTGCATCTACAACTTTAATTTTGTAAAGAGTATTTGGAACTAGATTTGTTATTTTAAAATTATTTGTAGTTGGTACAATAGGTGTAGCATTTACCAATGTCCATCCTTGCGGATTAATTTGTGTATCTATATAAATATTTATACCAGTACTATTACTCCAAACTCCATTCCACAGAACTTCTGCAGAGTTTTTAGTAACTACACCTGCATATACATTATATGGATCATGTTGAACATCATCTGATGTACAAGCACCTAAACCATTTGCTAAAATCATAGAAAACTTCTGTATAATAGAATCAAGTCTTTCACCAGAAGTTATAACTATTTTGCTACCAGGATCACCTATTTGAAAAGATGTACCACAATAACTTACACATGAAGCACATTGAATATCTTCACATCTTTCACTACCAACACTACAATCAGTGTATGAACAAGGGTTAGTTAATGCAACATCATTGCATCCACAATTACTACTATTATTTGAACAATTACATGCCATTTTTTATTATTTTATTTTAGCAGCTTGCTATAAGCTCTGCGTTTATTGTTGAAGGATCTTCATTTGCATTCCAAGATCCGCCAGTATTAATTGCTAACTCTCTCCATGGGTAAACAATTGTTCCTCCATTATCAAATGTAGCATCCACACCATCACCTAATACAATTATTTTAACACCTTGATTATTAGCTTGATTTGTTAATTGACCAATGTATGTATAATCAGTTGGAGTGAAAGCATCATCATCACCTCCTGGTAAAGCATCAGTTATTACAACAATATATTTTGCTACATTTGCTCTAAATGCATTTAAGAAATTTCCTGTTAATACTTGACCAATTGCCATATCTGTAGGTTCAGGAGAATAATTACCATCACCCAATTGTACACATACTCCATCAACACCACCATTAAGTTTTTGAACTTGGGTATTTGCTGTTGTTCCATTATTGTCTGAGAACATTTCCCATGCTGTTAAATACTGTGTTACCCCAATTCCTGTATTAGCAATTTTTTGAGTAGCAGGTAATGACGTATAGTCTGCACAAGCTCCATAATTTGGCGCATCTGAACCTGGCATTTCATCAACAGTTATTATACCTATTCTATAGTTGTTAGAACCTGAAGAAGTATCTATAGTATTAATTATACCAGACATCCCAGTTTTAATAAAATCTATTTCATCCCCCATGCTTCCTGTGTAGTCTATAATAAATGCTACATCCATACCAGCATCACAAGGTGCACTTGCTGATGCAGTATTAAAATCTACTCTGTCACACTCTTTTGTTTGACCATTTATTATAATTTGAAGCTCTGCTGTATAAGTTGTTGCTGCAGTTAATCCTCCTATTGGTTGTGTAACTTGTGATCCTGGATTGTTAATAACATATGTACCAACAACATTGTTTGATGAAGCTTCTCTAATTGTTAAGGTATACTGTGCTGTTACACCTAATAAATTTGTAAAGTTTGCATTTCCACCTGATACTGTCATATCTGTAAATAATATAGTTGGACAAGGAATCACACCATCTATTACAGATGATTCAACTGATTCACAAGTTGATGT
>Ga0098045_1000023_pt1 | contig 83257 bp, 49 predicted proteins | sample 11_taG_FD_77071 | JGI IMG/M metagenome (GOLD analysis project Ga0098045, IMG submission 77071) | Marine viral communities from the Subarctic Pacific Ocean - 11_ETSP_OMZ_AT15265 metaG | ecosystem: Environmental > Aquatic > Marine > Oceanic | place: Pacific Ocean | collected 2015-01-16 | reverse complement strand
TTGTTCTTGTGTAGCCATGTTACCAACTGTATGCGTTGCCATCTGGGCATACGACTAAAACTCAAATAACGCCACTGTTTAGCACCTATACAGTACTGATAGTTCTTTAATATCTCTACATTCTCGTCTAAGTCTGACTTCACTATCTGTTCTGGTTCAAACTCCTCATTACGTACACGGTATTCATGTACTAAACTGGTACCAGTTACTTCTGTACGCATACACTGTTCAAAGCGATGCCATGTAACAGGGTTCAAGTATTCTGCTTCACCTGCTAAGTTGCACAGATCTGTGTACACTTTTTCTGCATTAATACAGCCTGTGACAAACCAAAACGTATCTGGGGGTACACGATCTGCAAAGTAACGTGCTACACGATGTGCCCAACCTGTGGGTATTAACTGTAGTGCTTCATCTGCGTTGCACAACATTATACGACGTTTGCCTTGTGAAAGCAGTCCTTGTACATTAGCACACTGTTGTTCAAAAGTCAACCTGCTGGGATCACCTTGATGCGGTGTAGGGCCGTAGTATATCCAACCCATTTCCTCACGTTTGTACCACAGTTCAGGATATATCTCATAAAAGTCGTTGCTGATACACACAGGGTTATCATAGTTGGGGAAACTGTTCACAGGGGGATTGTTGTGCATGTGCCACAAACTGCTTAATGTGTGTCCGTCCCACCAGTGATAATCATTGATGTCGTGTCCAAATGTTTCCCATGGTTGACATGCTGTGTCTACCACAGTGGCATGTGGAGGTATTTTATCTATGCTGGGGTCGCGAATATCGCTTATGATACACACGTCCACAGTGTACCAATGACGGTGATCGTCAAAGTGTTCCACTGAGTCTTCTGTGCTGTTTGCATGTAACACACGTATATTGCGGGCGGTGCCTTCGGCACCTATACTGGTAGCACGGGTACTATCCCCTAACACCAACACTGTGCCCTGTGTGCTGAGTAAATGGCTTATGCTGTCCCACAGCCTTACACATTCTGCTGGGTGCATTATAAGTGCCCTCCGAAACTGTAGCCTATATCGTTCCAGGGCCAGTCAGGTGCGTTCAGTTGATCTCTGTGTGTTATACCCTGCATCAGTGCATGACTCTGGTTGGCGAGGCGTTCGCTTCGCTCACCCATGGGTAACCCACACTTTAACAAATACTCTCTGTAACTGATGCTGTGTGGGTGATAGTCGGGTACCATATCGTTCTCATAACCACAATCGGGTCCGCCGTTGTATGTGTAGTATACTGGCCACTCTCCACCCATTTGTGTGTTAAGTAAGTCTGGCATTAAGTGATTGTTTAACAAATCCTCATAGTATGTGTTTATGTCTGCATTAACAGTGGTATCATGACAATCGCCTCCATGCCCATACCACTCTTGTTTGGGTACACCTACCCCTTGAAACTGTACACTGTCGAACTGTTCACTGTCCAGCATAGCATCGCAACTGTGCATTATAGCACAATCTCTGATGGTCATTCCTCTGGGCACACAAAACTGTTCCACAAACTCCATAGGATAATCGCCCTGTGAATATATATTACCAGGTGTTTTCCACTCTGGTTCTAGGGTATGTTCGTTGGTGCCCATGTGACGATCTTCTCTGTAGTGTGTGGTATACATAACTGCCAGTAAGTCTTTACTAGTAGGCTTGTGCTTTATGAGTGCTTGACTTATCATTGCTTGTATAAACTGTTGTCCTGCACCACAGCGGCCATAATTGATGTGTTCCACATGAGGTATTTCACTTGCAATTAAGTCTGCCCACGTTGCCCAATAGTAACGTGTAAAACTGCATCCGAATGTGAATATCCTTTCGTATTTGGTTAAATCTAACTGTGATATGTTGTGTGGTGTGTATTTCATTAATAATTCATCCTGTGGGTAAACTGTGTTTTGAACCACAGTGTTTGCCAGTTGTGTTCGCATATGGGTTTGGCATATTCCACAAACTCTTGTTGTTTAGCATGGCTCCAACTGCACACATCCTCTACTATGTCTAGGATCTGCCACATGCGTTCTGCATCGTTTTGTGTGTGATCAAAGTGTTCGGGTATGAACTCTGGGAATGTTTTATAACCCAATGCATGTATAGCACTGTATATACCCGGCGTACTGACTATTAAAAACGGGTGTCGCATCATGATAGGCTTAAAGAACTTCTCAGACAAGAACACCATGTCCTCATAACTGTCATTGCCACAGAAGTAATTTGTTTCGTTTACCAGACTAAACAAACTGTTTTCATAGTAGTACGCAGTGTCTAATTCGAACTCTGCACGGTTAGTCACAAGGTCTTGTGTGTCCAAATACAAGTCTGGTAACTGTAATAACTGTTGCTCATGGGCTGTGAATGAGTTGTGAGCAGGTGGATATGCTTCTAGAAACCCTGCCAAGTGACTCATTTCTGATTGCCAACAACGTGGATCATCGCCTACACCCAAGCTCACAAAGCCTTTGTCTAACATTCCTCTGGCACTCATCAGTCCCACTAAACAGGGTCTATGTGGACGCCAACGTCTGTTGAAGTTCACAAATGCTTTCTCATATGGAGGTTTGTGATTGGTTATGGGCCATGGTTTACCTATCAAGTAACCCTCATCGCCCTCTTGTAGTGCATGTCCTATACCGTGACTGATATACTGTTCGTTGGCATTCCAGCCTAAAAAGTATTGTGCTCTGTTGTGATAACTGCCCTCAAAGCTCACTATCCATTCTGCTTTCATCACAGGCAAATCATACTGTTCTGCATATTCCTGCACATGTCGGGCCACATCGTAGCCACCTGATATCAGTATGGTCTTCTCTATGGGTATCTTTTGGCGTTGACACACGTACACATATATGTGTGCTACTGCGGAGGTAAAGCCCTCATGGCTATTGGCCATTATGAGATATGTGTTGCTGTTGTGATCACGTATGTCTGCTAGGGTATCCGCGGGTATGATTTCTGTGAGATCAAACTCCTCAAACACATCGCCACGTTTGAATTCTATGAGGTAACTGTCCTCATTAGTCCAGTCACGCATGTTGGATATGGCTGTTTCGCCCCAGTTGTGTAGATGCACACGATTATCATGATCGTAATCCACATAGTACACACTCTGTTTATTAATCAGTGCCAACTGCAATAATCTCCTCTGCTTTGGGTGTTATGCGTTTGGGGATAATGATATCTGTACCACAATGGCAGTGATGCTTGTTACAACTAACTGTGTGCGGTCCTACGCGGTCTATGTCTTTGAGTATGTGTCCTACCTTGCCTGATACACCGCAACTGGCCAGTGTGATATCGCCTATAGGGTTAATAAACACACAATCACCTACATCACAGTCCCATCCTTCAAAGAAGTTCTGTCTGCGTATGATAACATCGTTGCTGTTACAGGGTTCTTGTAGTCCGCTTTCCCAATTGATATAACTGACCACACCTGAATCTTTCCAGGGTTTGTCTTTGCTGTAGTATGTGTCTGTGCTGTGTTCTGAAATAAACTTTTCTTTTTCAGCATCATCATACTTCCACGGGCCTGCATTAACAGTCATTTCATCATACAGTGGTGTCCATTCAATAAAGTAATTGGGCATAACAGTTTTGAGATGTTCGCCAAACTCTACCACTTCCCAGAAACGCTCATCGTGTAGCAACATTTTGCTACTGAGATAATTCATTTTGTCACACAAGAATATACTGGTTTCTTCGTATTGTTCTTTTTTGGCAAATTCCACATGGAAACTGGCTACCACATCATCGAATAACTCATAATGCTTCTCCCACCATTTAACGGGTCTGCTTAAATTGGTATTGATTGCTATGGTGCAATCCGGCAGTTTCCACTTCAAGTGTTCGCATATGGGCAAGAAGTGTTTCCATGCTGTGGGTTCTCCACCGCTAAAGAAAAACTTGAAATGCTTGTACCCTTCTGCTGTGTAGCGATCTATCAGTGTGTTGAGGTTCTCTATGTACAGTTCTAGGTTGGTTTCATTACGTGCATCACCAATCCAGTTGCCAGGGTTACAATAACTGCAACTGTAGTTACAGAAGTTGTTGACCTGCCATGTTACTGCTAGATACTTCTCCGGTGCGGATATTGCTACTATTCTTTCCTGTTCGCCCATTCTCTTACCTCTAATAATTCTGGCACTACTGTGACCAGTTCTTCGTCACGTACACGGTCCTTTTCATCTGTGATGTCAAAGAAGTCCAGCAATCTGCCTCGATCATCTCTGCCTTCCCACAGGGTTTGTATTAACACTTTCCAACCGTTCTTGATGTGTACGTCATCATCATTCTCGGAAAACTTGGCAATGTAATGTTTGAATTCTCTGATCAGTCTCACACGCATGTTCTCAGGCAGTATTTTAATACTGGCATTGTCTGGGTATGTGAGTACGTTTACTCTGGGTGGATTGTGTGTGCTGATAAAGCCGTTATCATACATCCAATCAAACATCTTGCTGTACACAAACACGTTCCATATACTGATAGTTGGGGTAATTCCCAATTTAATATGTGATGCATGTTCACGAATATCCAATAAATTCTGTTTGACTTTGGCCCACTTGAAGCCTTTTCTGATTATTTCACCTTGTTCTTCAATGGCATCTATACTGGCCCACATTTCAATATGAGGGAAATGTTTCCATAAATCGAATAAACTCTGATCCTTGTTGTTTTTATCTTTATATGTTACCACACTCATGTTGGTTGTGTAGTTTAGTTTAACATCCTTTGCCATGTCGTTGTCAATCCAGTACTTCAAACACTGATAATGTTCTTTGGTAACCAGTATCTCTCCCCCAGCAAAGTAGCACTCTTGTACGTCTCCCAAGTAATCTTGCAGTTGATCCATCAGCACACCATCGTCATTACAGTTAACCAGTGTCTCTGTTCTGTTGAATCTGCGTTCAAATTCGTCTAGACCTACCAGTTTGATCTCTTCCTCACCGTGTAAGTTTGAACATTCTGGTCCGCAACTGCGACATTTATAGTTACACAGGTTTGAAAAACGTATGTCCATGTACTTCATTTGGAACTCATCTATACTGCCATCTAGGTTAGTACACTCTATGAGGTCCTCACTTTCCATGCCACGCACTGCATTTTGACTTTGTCGCAGTGTCCATGTGCCATCGTTCTCTAATTCATAACAGCGATTACATGCTTCTACAGGTTCATCTGCCAACATCTTTAATCGCATGTCCTTGTAGTCTTCTGAGTTCATCATTTCCAGTATGCTTTGATCACTTCTCACTTCGCTTACTGGCATGTCGCTGTCTGCAATACAACAAGGCATGACTTTCCTGTCAGGCCATGCATGGAAGTGTATCCACGGTAATATGCAGAAATGTTTGCTGTCTTTTACTAGTTGTTTTGCTGTCTTCATTGTTCTAAATCCTGTAGCGGTTTGAGTTCTGGAAATGCTGAGAAAAAGTCTTCGTTACGAATACTGTCTAGTCTGTTGGTGTTATGAAAGAATTGCTTCTTAACATCGCTCCAAGTGTGCTCTACATCTGCAAAATCGGCCGCACTATTAGTTATCCTATCCAAGCATGTTTGCCCAGTATATAGTGACTTAACACGATTCTTTGCTATGGCTTTCATGCTTTTTGGTAATGCTCTAGCACTCAAATATCCTGGATTAACCAACAAATACAAACTGTGATACCAGTCATTCTTTTTGTCTATTAATCCTGCATTAATCATATATTCATAAAATTCAGTTAATGTCATGTAATTATATATTGAGAAAACTGTGTTTAATTGAAAATCTAAATTAGGTTTACTCCTAAATGTTTTAAGGTTATTCTCTACTCTACCCCAATCAGTACCGTGTCTCATGACTTCTGCACGTTCACCGTAATGATCTATACTGCAACTGAGCTCTATCTTGTCGAAGTGGCTCCACAGTTCGAATATGTCATACTGCTTGTAATTCACTGTGCTGGCGTTTGTGTTGTAACGTAACACTGTGTCTGTTTTACCTCGGCGTATTAGTTCCTCTAGTATAACATAATGTTCCGGAGTAATCAACGGTTCTCCACCTGCAAAGTATGCTAATTCAATGTGATCTACCTGATCAATGATCTCTTTCAGCACATCTCCTCTGTCTTGATCCACGTGTATTATCACAGGACCATCTGGATTAAATGTTTTCTTGTCCTCTAATGCCCATTGACTACTGAATTCTGTGCCACAACTTCTGCATTTGAAGTTACATATATTACTAAAACGTATATCAAAGTAACGCATTTTGAATTCATCCACAGTACCATCTGTTTGTGTAGTACTGATAACGTCATCAAAGTGTTGCTGAAAGTTGTCTATGCTGTATGTTCTAAAACTGTGAGGCGATGCTTTCTCATGATTGTAACAGAAGTCGCATATTTTGCTGGGTTCACCATCCAGCATGTTCAACCTCAACTCCTTCATAAAGTCGCTGTTAAACGCTTCTGTGAGCGTCATATCCGCTGTATTTCCTATAGGGTTACTGTAGTCATTGCTACAGCATGGGTATATATCGCCTTTGGGTGTTGCATTCAAGTGTACCCACGGAAACATACAGAACACTTTGCTTTCTGTAAGCAAATGATCTTTGTCTAGGTCTTTAATGTGTATGTATTCGCTCATTAGCCTCTCATCATCCTTTCCAATTCCGGAAACGTTTGTACAAAGTTTTCACCACGTACTTCGTCTAGTCTATGGTTGTCTTCCCAGAAGTTTAACTTCTGTTGCTCCCATGTGTCTTCGCTTTTCACAAAGTTCAGTATGTGTTGTAGTTGTGTGCCTTGTGATCCAGTGTCGTGGTCTCCATTGAAACCCCATTCTTCTAATTGCTTGATCACATACTCCACACGTTGTATGCCTTCTGCCTTGAGATCAGGTGGTAATGCTTTAGCACTAAGCCATGCTGGATCTTGTGCAGGGTACACGCCCAGTATGCTGTCTATCTTAATACCTGCTTCTCCCAAGCCCTCATCTACTATGCCTCCCGGCACTATTAATTCTTCTTGATAGAGATAACGTATCAATTGATCTAATGTTAAAAAGTTAAACACTGTGACCACTGCACTTAACGTTAAGTCTACATTGTCAAACTTTGCTACTGTGTGCAAGTTCTCTAATTGCTTATCCCATTTCGTACCTGCACGTATATATTCTGCACGTGGTCCATAATGATCTATACTTGCTACCACTTCTACTTTGTTGTTAAACTTACTCCATAAGTCTAGCAAATCATGATTCTTGTAATTCAAATTACTTAAATTGGTATTGTATCTCAGTCTCACATCAGGATTACGTTCTGCTAATGCGTATAACAGTTTGTAATGATCGTCCATTATCAGAGGTTCGCCACCTGCAAAATATGCAGTTTGTATGTCCTCACACTTTTCTGCTACTTCGTCTATGACTGTGGTAGGCATGTTTGGTGTCAAGTCAACAATACGTAATCCTTTACTGCTATCGTATCCTGTGCGATCATTCTCTGCTTGCCACTGTGAACTGTACTCTTGGTTACAACTTCTGCATTTGAAGTTACATATATTTGAAGTACGCATATCAAAGTATCTCATGCGGAAACGTTCTGCATCTATTGTGCCATCACTGGCATCAGTCATATCACGCATCTCATCTATGTATTCAGCATACTCGCGGTTCATGTTTATGCGTGGACTGTTTTGTGTGCTTTCTTCTTGTCCTTTGCACACACGGCAACCTTCTGGCAATTTGTCTTGTAACATTTCGTTGCGGTACTGCTTCAAGTAATCTGAGTTGATGTAGTCGTTGAGATGCGGACTGTCAATTTTTTCTTCGCTGAACTGTGCTACACAACAAGGTGCTACTTTACCGTTAGGCTGTCTGTACACACTTATAAAAGGGTATACGCAAAAGCCTTCACTGCCTGATGTTGGGCACTTCATGCAACCATCTCCTTTAGTTCTGGGAACACCATACCAAAGTCTTCACCTCTGATTTGATCTAAACGATTTGTATTTTCTATAAATGCTGATTTATTCAACTCCCAAGTGTGCTCACTTTCAACTACGTCTGGGAAGTTTCTAAAAGCAGTATACACTTCAGGCTCTATGTCGTCTTTAAGAATTTCACACATGCTCTCCCAATTCCTTCTGCCTTGTTCTTTTAATGATTCTGGTATGCTGTGTATGCTGAGATAAGTTGGCTGGAACACAGGATTAAGTTGCCAATGTCCTTGCGGCCACATATCGTTGTTATACATGTGCATGATAAAATTAGGTAAACTAACATAGTTCAATGCACTCACAGTGGTTGTGATATTTAATTGTACATTGCTCATGTTTAATAATGTTCTATAGTTAGTTTCAATTTGATTCCATATGGTACCAGTTCTAATATACTCTCCACGCATACCATAATGATCTAAACTTGCATACACACCAATTGGCTTTTCAAAGTTACTCCATAGCTCTGCAATGTCATTGTTTTTGAATTTCAGTTTGCTGATATTGGTGTTGTATATTAATTCTATATCTGTGCGACCATTGTCTATCATGGCCTTAATAATCTCATAATGCTCGTTAGTAACCAGAGGTTCACCACCAGCAAAATAGGCCTTTTCCATGTGCGGAATATGCTCTAAGACGCTGTGTAATGCGTTGTGTGCGTTGTTTTCTTTGTCCTCGACTCCAAGTATACCTTGCTGTTTATCCTCTAATGCCCACTGGCTAGAATAGCCTGCATTGCAACTTCTGCACTTAAAGTTACACACATTACTGAAACGTATATCAAAATATCTCAATTTGAAATGCTTGATAGTTCCATCTATGTCTGTGTCCTCTATTAACTTCATATGCTTCTTGTACATATCGTTTGCTTCTAGTCTAAAACTTTTGAAGCCTGACTCTTCACTTTTATAACAATTCTTACACACATCTGTTTTAATACCAGCAACCATATTGAGTCGGAGCTCTTTCATAAACTCTGAATTCATTTGCTCATCTATTGTGCCTACGTTTTCTATCTTGTGTTTGTAGGACATATCAGATATACAACATGGTAACACATGGCCCTCAGGGCTGTGATGAATATGTATCCATGGTAATATGCAGAATGTGTTATTGTTTTCGATCATATGTTTCGAGTCATTATTAAGTCGTCGTCACTTGCTAACTCTCCACACATATGATAAAAGTCTGCCATTTCTGGGAATGTTTCTAAAAAGTTTGTGCCTCTACGTTTGTCGTATTCGTTGAACCAATTGTAAAAATCAATTCTGCCACGCATAACTTTATCTTCATCATATTGTTCGTTAACAAAGTAATCACGTACTCTTCGGAATCTTTCGTATTCAATTTCTGAGAACTTTGTTCTATCTTCTTCGTCTACGTTGTCTCTGATAAAATCAAGTATCTTATCAAAGTATGGAGTAAACTGTTCTTTGGGTAATATGTGCATATCATATTGTAATGGTTCTTTCAAGTAAGGTGTATCAAAACGTATCTTACGAACCATCTCATCCGAACCTAAGTTGTTAGGTATTACATATTCGTAACGCTCTCTCCATTCTAATACTTTTTTCAAGTAGTCAACAAAACTGGTAACACTGAGAATATTAAATGTAACCATGTGTGTGATATGGCTTTTAACACCGCGAACATATATGTCTTGATTCTTTTCCCACAAGTTTATGTTTAGTCCTGTACGTAAATACTCTGCACGATCTCCCCATGTGTCCATACTGGTAAACATCTTGAATTGTTTGATTTTGCCATTACCTAGTAAATCATTCATAACTTCAACAAGTCTTTCAACATGTCTACTTGTATATCCTAAGTTTGTATTGATATTGATTTCTAATTGTGGCTTAGGATTTTGTTGTAGTTCCTCAAACAGTCTCCATGTAGTTTTGTGTAGCAGTGGTTCGCCTCCTGTAATACGCAAGATGTTTAATGTCTTACTTACTTCAGGCCACCACTTCCACCATGCTTCTACATAAGGTGAATCCTCGTCATAAATTTCAAACCAATCAATGTCATTACGATGGTTCTTAACCATGTCGTAAGGACCATGCTTTTTAATTTCTTGATAGTAACTGCTACTGTGCATTGGGTGACAGTAACCACATTTGAAGTTACATTCTGAACTGAATGCAATCTCAATGTACTCAGGATTAATTTTATAATCAGGTGGATTATATAATATTTCGTTCAGTCTCTCTTCAGTGTAAATACTGTTATTACGTTGGTGCCTATCACTAACGTGATCGCCGCCCATTTCTTCAACGTTCCAACAATACTGACATCCACTTGGCTTTTCGCCGTTAAACATCTGTATACGTTCCTCAATCTTTTGTGGTGTATTGTGTAATACACTAGGATCGTATTTTAATTCACTAAGAGGAATATCATGCGGCTTAGGATGATAACAACTGTGTGTTTGTCCTCTGTGCATGTATATTGTTGTGTGATGCCATTTTGCTAAACAAAATGTTTCACTGACCTCTTGGGTCATCATCTCATTTGTTTCACGTATTCGATCTACTCGATCACTCATATGTATATGTCCTGTTATGGGAGAGTTGCCCCTCCCATGTGTTTATCTTAGTGCGCCTGCTCTTGTGTTTCCATAATGAACAACTTGTACACCTTCTATTGCAGGAATCTTCCTCCATGGGTCGATAACTGTACTTCCAGGTGCAAACTGTAGCTCAGTGCCATTTGCTGTAGCAACTGTTAGAGCTTCGTCTGCTTCTGTTACACGATGCTTTCCATTATACCAACCTTTTACAAAATCTAATTGGTCACCATAAGTGACTCCAGGATTATGTGCAAGTAGATATACTGCTGGCTTTTCTAACACTGACTGTGGTGGTACTTCGCCACAAACTTCGTCATAGTAATATAATTGTACACCTGCTTCTTCTACATAGTGTCCAACCAACATACTGCTAGAACCTGCTTCATATGGTACAAGAGGTTTGTATGCTTTACCTACAATTACCACAGGCATTGGTGGTGTAATAGTTGCACCTGCTGTGGCTATTTCTATCATGCTATCAGCCATGTTCTTTGCTTGTACTTCTCTTGATAGCATTACAGCATCAAACAAGTCGTAACCTAGTCCTAAGTTATCTGCCATCCAACGCAGGGCAATGTTATCACGTGGGTGACAAGCACCTCCGTCTCCCATACCTGGTTTCATATAACCTGGTCCCATAATACGTCTGTCACTGGTAGCAAGTGCATCACATACAACTTCTGCGTTGATGTTACCTTGCTTTTCTGCAACGTCTTGAATCATGTTTACTAGACTTACTTTTGCTGATATAAATGTATTGTAGAAAACTTTGATACATTCACATTCGTCCCACGTGCCTATAACGTAACGTGGATCATTTTGCATTATTGTTTTATAGAAGTCCACAAGTTCTTTTGCGTCACCTGTTTCACTTCCATCATCAGTACCAATCATTACCATTTCTGGATTTACCATATCCCACTTTACAGTGCCCATAGCAATTAAGTATGGGTTGTACACAAAACGTGCATTTGGAATAAGGGGCACTAATTCTCTTCTTACTGTTCCGGGCAATACCGTAGATATTAGCACCACCAGTTGCTCTTTGGTTGCAACTTCATTTACCTCTGACAGAACTTTTTTTACTAGTGTGTAATCAAAGTCTTTGTTAGGCAAATGGCTGGTAGGTGCTTTGCCATCATATTGTGGATCATGAGGTGTCTGTACAGCAACAAAAACAATATCTTGTCCTTTTACTGCATCAACCAAATTGGGAACCATTGTAAAATTTTCTGGTTCTCTTGGCTCTACATCATAACCTACAACATCATGGACCTCGGCTACCATCTCGGCGCAGGCTTGCCCTAACTTGCCAACTCCGATGAATCCGATTGAGGCCATTTCTTTCTCCTTGTTGTATGTACTTTTAAGTACGCATATATTTATCGTAACATTTTGGCATTAAATCTATTTTACGATAAATATCTATATGCTCATAGAAGATATAGTTGGAAAATTTCAGAACTGGAAAAGCAAACGTACTGAGTTGCCTATTCCTCCAAGAAGCATGTTATATCATGCAAGTCCTGCTATGAATCATGAATCTATCATGCAACAAGGCATATTAAACAACGGTGTGTGTAAATTATACAAAGGTTGCACAGAAGGTGTAGTATTTTTAGCAGACAATCCAAGAACAGCAGTAGAGATGGTAGGCGATGATAATCCTGGTATTGATCATGACATGCTGGATAAGTCTGAAGGTAGAGGTGTGTTATACGAGATCAATCCACGTGCAATTGATCCTAGACAGTTAAGACAAGATCCTGCACTGCCTCCTCAATGGCTTAATCCAAAGTTTACATACATGTATGCTGGCAGTGTGCCTGCTAATGCTATTGTTGGGTCCAAAGAATTCACAATACAAGGTAGTTATTACTTAGGTAAAAGTTTTACCAGTACTGCTATTCCGTATTCGCAGTAAGTAATATATTACAACTGTTCCACAAATCAAACAATTGGTGAGGTGTTAGCACACCAGGCATGTTATCACTGCCTTCTCCAAGGTATGCTTCTAAATAATCTATGCCTTTATACATAGTTGCCATTGCAGGAAAGATACCTGCTTCTTTGCTTTCATATCCTGTATCGTAGTTTAGATGTTTAATTTTATCCAACACAGATAATTTTAATTCTTCTATTTCAGGTGCAAAGCCTTCAGTGGTGTGATAAAGTGCAAATTTTTTACGTTTGCGTTGATAGTAATGATTTACTAATTCCACATGTTTGTGTGGAAAATATGTGTAGTTGATTGTGCTGTAACACACAGGTAATAATTCTTCTATGTCTATAGCATCATTGTGTATTTTAAGGTCTGTTAGTTTGCTGTGATCTTTTACAAATTGTAATGCTTCTTGATCAGTTACACTCCAAATTAATTGTATGCCTATAGATTCGCAAAGATTAGTTACATGTTCAGTTGTTTCTTGGCTAAGTTCACTTAGTTTAGCAACTTCTATATAAGGTTTTGTACCCCATTTGCTTTGTATTGCTACATACTTTTTTTCATCTGGTATTAATAAACGTGGTGTTGTCTTTGTGAGAACTACTGCATCAGCATTGCACTGAGCCGCGGCCACAATCCTAGCATCTAATACTGACTTGCTGTTCTCATGTCCTACACTGATATTAGCAAACAGTTTCATTTAGGATAGCCTTCGTACCATTCCTTAATTGTGTTGACTCTGACATCTCGCCATGCTTTTTTATCGAGAGCCCACATGATAATTGTATCACTCTTGCCATCATAATTATTAACAGCAAACGGTTTATCCATTAGTTCACTGTTTAATGTACAAGGCATAGTTCGGATTTCTCCTGTGTCTATTTTTTCAAACACCACAGTGACTACACCCTTCTTTAGCGATGCAACCAACTTATCCATTAAAACAACCAAACACCTAGTATAAAACCTATTACTAAACCTTCAATAAATCCTGCCCATGCAACATGATATTCATCTAGATTAAATCTTACCATTGCATCATATAAAAAATTTCTGTGCCATGCAATTAGTTTTTTCATTGAATCAGTCCTTTTTCTAACAAGTCTTGTATTTGTTTTTCTCTAATCATTACACCCCAACGTTTTGGATTGACATAAGTTTTCTTAAAGAATTTACACATTTTTGGGTCCGGATCAAACAACATCATCTCATTTATTTCGTCATTCAATGTACGGCCTATACTGCATATCTCTTTGTGTAGCATATTGCTATCCCATTCAATTTTTGTGTATCTGCATGTTTGATCAGATAAACCTTCAAACTGTGGTGCAACGTCTTGATAAAAGAAAGCCTTAAACCAATCGTAATCTGAAATACTATTACAATCAAAATCGTCTAGCACTGTCATCTCACAGCCAAGTCTTGCTCCGTAGATAGCCCACAAGCCATTCTCTACATCACTGCCAATGTTACACCATGTCTGTAATCTATTATAATTACCATACCAAATACGATCTATAAAACGATCACGTGGTACCTTTGTGCCTTGATCCAAACTCATTTTAACACCTTCACGGAAGCCTGCTCTAAATGCTTGGAATGGTGATGCTGTTTGGTGTACCTCTGAGAATGTATCGTTAAGTTGAATGTAGTTTAACTTCCAACAAAACTCCATGCCTTCCTCATCGTCTGAGGACTCATGTGTGTTAATTGTTTTAGTGTACTCGGTAGGCCAACACTTTAGTCCACCATTACCATACACTAATCCATTAAGTAAGTTTTTGCCGTTCCAACTGAATATACTTTCTGATATATCATTGCCGTCATGATCTGTTTCTGGGAAGTCCAACTCCTGTTCGAAGAAGTCGTCCATGACTATGTTATCTCCATCTACAGTGATAAAACGTTCAGTTTCTGATTGCTCTGCACATGCTTTGTGTGCCGCATCAAAACCTTTAACTCCATGTACACGTTTTGCCCACGGTACTTTGTTTAATAAGTCTGCCCAATGTTCTTCACAGTTGGGTTCATCATAACTTATATAAAATATATCTAGTTCAGTTACGTCTGTCTTAGCCATTACAATTTTCCATTAACGGTTCTATTATTGTACTACAAACAAATTTTTTGTCAAGTAGTAATTCTGCATTATGCATAACATCGTTCTTATCAGGTAACTGTTGACGTTCTTGGATGTCTTGATAATAATCTGCCAATCTCAAAGACTTTCCTATGTTTTTGTATTCGTCTATATCAGTTCTGTGTATCTTAAATCCTAATCCTTCTAAGTAATCATCTGTGCCGTTAGGTCCGCATATTAATGGCATGGCCCCGGCAATCATTGCCTTAAAAGTTTTTTCTGTTACTATACCGTATCTTATAAGTGCAACTTTATGATCTAGCATTGTTTCATTAATTATATGCCAGTAATATTTACCTACAAGATGTTCAGAAATACTTATAATGTTGGAAGGGTGTTTATCATTGTCTGGCAATAACTTTGGCAGATCTACACTGCTCAAAAATTTATTTACTGTTTCGTAGTAGTAATCAGTGTATTCATCTGCTACTTGATTAAAACTGTCATTGTTATTACCAGGCATTCGATTTATCTGCATATCATGTTTCCACTGCTCTACTGATGTCCTCTTTTCATAAAACTTCCAGTAGTCTGCATTGTCATCTGTAAACGGATTCATTAATGCTTGGTTGTACCCTATTAAACTCCAGTCCATTGTGTCTAATAAATTTCTTTTATGCAACTCAGCAATAAATGCTAAACGTGGTGCTCGTGGTTTGAAATTAGGACATAACGCAAACTTTTTATCTCGATCAAGCATCTCTAAATATTTTTGTTTTGCATTGTTGTTAGAATATGCATGAGTCAAAAATCCTGTACAACCAATTGTTATGATCATCCAAATTGGTAGAGGCACAGACTTTACATTCAATTGTTTGTGTTCAAATTTAGTTATATTACTTGTAAGGCATATAACTTCTCTGGGTACAACTCTCAACGATATAATATGTTGTAGCCACGTTCCGGTTCCAGATATGTCTCTGCCACCTAAGCCATCTTCAAAGTCACAAATTATTACTTTGTGATCTCTTAAAATACGTTTTAGTTCAATTGGGTTGTAATGAAAGAATGTTGTTAAATCAAACTCATAGTAGGCGTCCGGATCATTGATGTCATGTACGTCAGCATGTCGTTTGAATTCAATTTTTCCTTTACACATTTCTAAAAATGTGTTCCTTAGAGCATGGGTCTGCAAGTTTATGGGAACCAAATGATTTGGGTACTGCGTCACACCACGCTCTAAAGGATCACGTGAATCGTGATAAGGCTCTGCCGGATCTGCTAACATTATATCTGTTAATGTCCATCTCAGCCTGTGTTTAGAATTAGTTTTGACTTTATAGTGAGTTTGAACAGAGTTAATCTTTATCATTTCTTACATAGGTATCAAATAATTTTACTGTGAACACACTACACGATCTTAGATCGCTTGGTAATTGCCTTTGTGCATACTCGTCGGTGAGAAGTTCTGCAAGACTTATTGTTGTGTAGTAGAAAAGTACATGCGGATCATCTTTTGCAGTGATATAAAACTTACATAGTCTTACACCGTTACGTGTAGCACTTATAGGATAAACATCAGCATACTCTTCTTTAACACTGTCACTTAAAAATACTCTAATATGTTTTTCTGTGAGTTTAACTTTGATATCCCAAATTTTAGAATCACTAGGCTCTACATTGAATAAGAAATCTGCATTAGCATCTATAACATGATTTTCTATAGGGCGTAATTCAATACTGTATAAATTATCAACGTTAGGGTCTTTCTTTACACGATACTTATTAATAGTCTTTTCCTTGCCAATAAGTATTTTTAATTGATCCTGTGAGAAATCATATGTTTCCCAATCTGGATTTACAACAACCTCAGATGCTGTGAAGCAAGTAATATTACCGTCTTTGTCAAAATACAATTTATATTGTTTTGCTTGGCTTGCTAATTTTTCAGCACCACCTGCTTCTTCTTTTGCTTGTAAGAATGCTTTTTTTCTAGCAAGGGCCGCATCTGATATTTGATTATCTGCCATAATCTATCTCCATTTGTTGAATTCGTTTTTCTGTCATCCAGTCTTTTTGTACATAATGAAATGGTAAAAGTTGTTGGAAGTTTCCTATCTTAAAATCATTATATGTTTTGTAGTATGTAGGTATACTGTCTTCCCAATTTGCCGCTATGGTTGCGCCTTTGATATTTTGTACATGACTTTTCATGTGTACAAATGTAGGCACAGCATCTATGTTCTCTCTAGTACATTCGCTTTCTATTCCTAGTAACTTAATTGCTAAAGCAAAAGCAACATCGGCACTTAACCAATCTGGTTTGCCTTTGGGCAAGTATTTGTAAAACATTCGTTGCCAATGCTGAAAAATTATTTCTGTCATTGTGAATAACTCTGCCGCTAGTTCACTTTTCTTAAAATAAAAAAATGCAGTATATATGTTAGGCAAATTATTTAATTCAAATGTTTTTCGATAGTAACTGCCTTTTGCTATATCACCTCTAAATGTTCTAACATTGGTTGTTGCCCAAACATCTTTTTGATTAAGTATATTCCACCAATGACTAACGTCGGTTGGAAATATCATATCAGTATCAAGTATTACAGTTTCATCATATGGTGTCATGTGAAAGTATTTCCACTTGTTATTAATTTTCCAATCTATTTCTTTTTCTGCATCGTCATTCCAAGGTATGTCTACAATTTTATCAAACACGTTCTCATGACGTTGTCTTAGTAACTTACGTGTTGGTGCGTCTACACACACGCACAGATTGCTTACAGTGCTCTGTGTTAACTTTAAGTTTAAGGCAAGTGCATAGGCCTGCTCCAAGTAATTAGTTTCCTTGGTGTTTTGTGCTATTACTATGTAACCTTTACTCATCTTTGTTTTGCCCTTTAGCAAAGAGTTTGTTTGCTTGACGTTGCATACTTCTTTCTATTGCTTTATCAAACCAATTCCTAAACCATTGTCTAATCTTTCCCATTGTCCCTCAACTTTCTTTTGCCTTTTGAATAACTATCTTCAGGATCTATTTCGGCATCAGCATTCATAAATCGCATACGTTGTACTAAATCCCAATTAACATCTTTCCAATTTTCACGTATGCTTACATATTCTTCTTTTTCTTTTTTTTCGCTCATACTTTTTTCCAATCTTCCTTGAACAAACAAAAACGATCACTACCGTTGTCTGTTCTGTAAACAAACTGCATGGCTAACAACTGTATTACTTCGCCTTCATTTTCTCTGTTGAATGCTGGCTCTTTATGTATAATACGATCGCCTAAGTCTGGTTTACTATTTTTAGCCATTCCTTCTATCCTGTGCTTGTTGCTTTTTTAGTTTTTCGTTTTCTTGTGGTCTTTGTTGTTGTTGTTTTTGTACCATTGTTAACTCCTAAATATTGTAACATATCTTTGCTTACTCTATTAAGTGCCCACTTGTTCATTATGTGTATGTCAACATCTCGCCAGTGGGTAACTATAAAGTCTCCTGGGCTACGTGGCTTTTCTAACAATAAAGCAAGTGTATTTAACCCTGTGACTTTGTGTACGTCATCTAAGTCCCATGTTTTATACAGTTTCATTGGCAACTGTGCTACACCTTTATCTTTGTATCCTGATAACATATGAGCGGCAATACTAAAACTGTAATCATTTCTATACACACTGTTATTAAATTTATATAGATCGCTGTAATACTCTCTGTTGTTTTTAACATGTTTTACAAAATTAAAAAACGTTTCACAGGTAGTATCTTTTCTGAAATATACCACAGTTGCCCAATACATTGATACACCTAGCGGACTTAATCTATCTAATTCTTGATATCTTCTGCCACGCATGATGTCAACATATTCCCAATTCATCATTAAATTGTTTTTATGTCCCCAGCAATGATTCAATGCATTACTCAGTATCAAGTAGTCTGCATCAATCATTATAGTTTCATCATACGGTGATAACTCGTAAGCATCACAACGATTTATATTATAAAAGGACAATGATTTAGATGTATGGCTAGTGTCTTTGTATATTCTATTATTTTTTAGTTTGAAGTCTCGATCTTTCTCAACTTCAATTATATTACTAGTACACTTGTTAATAAATCTTTTACCAACATCTTTAATTTTGTATTTCAGGCTGTGAGGATCAGTTACAATAGTTATTTGATGTTTTGTCAATCCTAAATTTTTTTGTATAAGCAGAGCATTTGTTAGAGCCAAACCTAAATAATCAATTTCGGTATTGTTATGAGCAAATATTAATATGCCTCGGTTAGTCTCCGTCTTCATTTAAGTCTAATACCCTGTGTGTTTTTCTTGCCTGTTTTAATTTTTCAAACTCAATAAGATACTCGTTTGTTACTTCAAAATATCTACTAGTAATCTCTTCTGCAAATTCATCTAGATTTACTTCAATTGGGTTTTCGTATATATCTAATAGCACTGCTGTTTTATGTTTTTGTTCTTGTAACATATTACAAAACGTAATTAGATTTCTGTCAATTGAAAACGTACCACCATTAATACTATAGCTCAATAAACTTTGAGTTTTTGATCTCAAAGCATCTTGTTGATTGTTTAATGTTATGCGATAGTTTGAAAATTCTAATGCTTTAGTTAATTTTGCACTCATTGTGTGTTCCCATATTTATAGTGATATTTAAGCCAAAAAAAAGCCAGTAAGTGTAATTACTGGCTTTTACATAACTATTTTACTATTATGAGCCTGTGATGTTGCCCATGCTGTCTGTTGGTACAGGGAAACTAAATCCTGAACTGTTAGCATCTGGTTGATGTCTTCTACAGTTAAGAGTTAATGTACCTGTTGCACTTGCGTCAATCACGTTATCCGTTGCGTCAATTAATTGAATTCTCATTGTTACCACTGTAGGATTAGTTGTGCTATTGACCTTTGCTGATGTTTGAACATAGTCATTTGAATATGGAGCACTTGCACCATAGTAAGTCCATACTGTCTGATATGATGTTGCTAGTTCGTAAAAACCAATACCACTTACACTACCTGCGCCTGCGTTAGAACCTTGATAGTCCATGTAAAAATCACCCATACCACTTAATCTTGCGGCATGTGCATCAAACTGATCACCACTTGAACCTGTATAACTAGCACTGAATCCTAAACGGCCACCACCATTAAAAAATGCTCTACAATCGCCTTCATTAGCAAACGTCCATGTAGTTTCTTGCGTTAACGTATTTGTCCATGAACTTGTAAATGTTTTACTGGCATCTGTAGAAACAGTTCTACTGGAAGGTTCAAATCTGTTATCCCAGCAATCTTTAACGTTCAGCATTAAGTTTGACCATGTGCTTGCCGTAATAGTTGTTGATGTTGTTACGTCACTGCCTACGCCAGCTCTTTGAGATACACCTAAGAATAAGCACATTGCCTGTACATCATCCTGTAAGTCTTTGAATCCTCTAGAACTACCTGTTGCTAAAACTGTGCTTCCTGCACTGTTAGTGTTAACACCTGCGCCACCTTGGCCCCAACCTTTAGCATTTGAATATGTAAAAGAACTACCAGCAGAAAGTGTTTGGTCACTTGCACCGCCCATTAATGCTTGTACATTGTTTCTAGCATTATTGAAATCTGCGTCATCAATTACATCACCTGCAACAACTTGTGTCATTGTGGTCATACCTGATGAAGTTACTGAACTTCCTGATGCCATTTGTATCTCCTATTAATATACTTAGTATTTATCTATTTAACGCCAATTACTGCTTCAATTACGCCTTCGTTGCCGCTGTCTTTGTCTTCTAAACTTCTACCAATAACTGCTCTTGCGTCATATTCTTCGTCGCCTAATGCCCATGCTAGTCCTGGTACGTCACTGCTGACCAATCTTTCGCCTTTACGGACTTTACCTATAACTTTTACAGGAACTCTTCCTGTGAGTGCAACTGGTAATCCCTCTGCATCTTTGTTCATTAAGTATGCTGGGTCAGTACTGATAACGCCAAACACTTCTGTGTCTGCATGTTCAACTGTCATTGTTATTTCTTCACTGCCGCCCAGTTTCACAACTGTGCCTGGCTCATAGTCTGCGTCGGCTTTGTATATCTCAGCCAAGTCAGCATATCGAGCTGATGTTGCTGTTGCTGTAATAACTCCAGCACTAAAGTTACCTGAGCCATCTCTGGCTACAACTTTACTTGCTGTGTTTGCACTTGTGGCATCTACATTTAATGTGACAGTACCTGATGTACCACCACCTGTTAAATAATCGCCTGCCGTAACACCCTTGATGTCTCCGCTTGGTCCTGTTGAGACTGCTGTTACTCTACCATATGCATCTAGTGTAATTTGATCAATCTTTGTGCTATCTGCTGTAGAGCCATATGTACCAGCACCGGCTCCAGCAGTTGCTAATGCTAATGTAACATTACCTGAATTACCGCCACCTGTCAATCCAGTACCAGCGGATACGCCGGAAATCAATCCAGTGTCTGATAAACTAATAACACCTGTTGAGTTATCATATGTTATGCCAGTGCCACCTGATACTCTGCCTCTGATATAACTCTGATGGTTAGTAATACTGCTAACAGTACCTGTTAATGCACCTGTTGAATTTTCTAATATTTTTGTTCCGTCATCTTTGAGAACATCACCTCTGATGTCACCGTCAAAGTAATTATTTGCAGTAAACGTATCACCTATATAATTAGTTGTGGTTAACGTATGAGTTACAGCATTGTAGCCAATTTCAGTTGCATCTGTATATAATGCTCTATCAGTTCCTGTTGCTGATTGTGACATAACAATATAGTTTGTTGTAGCACTAGTATTTGTTAATGTTACAGCGGCCGCATTGTCTGAGTTATCAGCAGTACCAATTAAATCACCTGTAAATGCATTTGTTGCACTGATATTAGTTGCAGTAACTTGTGTTAATCCTGTTATAGTTGAATCTAAATTAACAGTAATAGTTTGTCCACTTGCAGAACTTGTTAAGTTAGTTCCGCCGTTTACTGTTAAACTTTGTGAATCTAAATCTACTAGTCCAGTACCTGAATTACCAGCAATACTTAAATCGTCATCTCTATCTAAGCCGTCAACGTATGCTTTCAAATTTGTATTTGCTGTGTCAACATAATCTTTTATAGCGGCTGATGTTGGGATTGTAGTGTCAGTATTATTAGAAGGAATACCGTCTGCTTCGTCTACAAATTTTGTTATAGTAATACCTTCGCCTGTGTCTCTTAAAGAACCAAACGATACTGTACCACCTATTGTAGCATCGCCGGATGCTGTTGAAAAACCTGCTGAAGTAAATACACCAGTACCTACAATAGTACCAGGTCCAAATGTCAATGAACCTGATGCAGAAATAAATTCCATTTCTGGTGATGTACCACCTACCCTTAATTTATTTACGTATAATCTATCTTCGCTTGGAATATACTTAAGGTTAAAGTTGTTTGTACCACCACCCTTCAAGTCACTGGCACTACCAGTTGCACCTGAGAATAACACATACTGTGCATTACTTGATGTGGTATCTGACGTAATACTAACCTGCGTTGCCGGTCCTACTAGTCTACCAGTACCACTTAAATTTATGTCTTGGTTTGCTCTGACATTTATTTCATTGAACGTTGCAGAAGGTGCGCCTGATGCAGACATGATCAAAGAGCTATCAAACGTTGAAACACCTGTTACACCTAATGCTCCATCAACATTGGTAATACCTAAATTAGATGTTCCTGCTACACTTAAATCTTGATCAAATGTTACGTCACCTAAAGATCTCAACGATGATGTAATGTTTGCAGTTGCAATGTTGCCGTTGTCTGCAAAAATATTGTTTACATAAATGTTGTCTATTTTGTTGGTTAAATCACCTAGGTCTTCTGCACCTAAACCATTTACAACCAAGTTACCGTTAATGGTTGTATCACCATTAAGTGTAGATGTATTGTTTACTGTTAGTACATCTGTTGTTAATTCTGCTGAAGTAATACTTAGTGAACCACTACTACTGGTCAAGTCACCTGTTAAGTCCAAGTCTCCGCCAATAACTAAATCATCGTTTACTGTGATGTCTTCAATAGTTAGACTGCTCAATCCAATAATGCTGTTAGCATAAATTGTTGTTACTTCATTTGAAGCATCACCGATTTGGTTAGCATATAATGTATCAAATGATGTTACTGCATCTATTTCATACTCTTGTCTGAGGTTAATACCTTTCTTGATTAAACCTTGAGCTCTACCTGTACGTGCCGAAGCAATACCAACGCCAACTTGGGTTAGTTCTGGATTATAGTTAATTGTTAAACCGTCTACAGGTGTTTGAGTATCTGCCGCTATCTGGAATTGGCTATCGGAAATCAATGCCATGATAGTTTCGTACTGTTCGCCTATTTGCGTTGTACCTCTGTTTGCACCAGTATCAGTGTCGATAGTACTTTTAACATACACTAATGCTAATACAGGGTGTACAGTATCTAAACCATCTTCCTTTAAGAACAATGTACGTAGTCTTGTACCAAAGAAAGTAGCATTACTATTAGCAATATCATTACTAAATGTATTTGTAATTTCGCCGCCATATGATGCTGGCAAGAATTGATTACCATTATAAATTTCTAATATGTTTTTGCTTGTATTAAAAAATGCTGTGCCAGCTCTTAAATCTGTTGTAGGTCTATTGGGTTCACTGTTTACTAAAATTCCAGTTGATCGTTTCCAAACACTGCCATCATATACTTTGAATAAACCTTCTGTTTTATCATACCATAATTGGCCTGTTAGTTTTACAGCAGGTGTGGGAGGTGTAGAACTAGCAAAATTTTCTAAATGTCTTAATGTATTTTGTGCAAAATATTGCCCGTAGTTAGATACCTGGCGTCCTACTAGGGCCAGCGAATAATTTGTAGAATCGACTTTGTTGTCTTCTACTGTAACTGTAATAGTCTGATCGCTGTTTTTTATAATATATGGCATACTTTTTACCTGTTTACACTATTTATCATTTCTGTTATTACCTATTAGGACCAAACCCAGGTCTAGTGTCGTCTATATATCCACATCGTCTTGAATTTGTTTGTACAATTCTGGTATAGGTCCCGCCACTGCCATCATGATAGTTTTGATATAATGTATATTGATTACGTCCTATTCCGCAATATGCTTCGCCTGAAGCAGTTCCTGCATCTGGATGATCAACAGGTGCTGTATAACCACACAATGTTGAATTTTCTTCAACTAATGTTCGTCTTGTGCCACCACTGCCATCGTGTACATCTTGATATCTATTAAATCGCTCTGAACCTGTACCACAATATGCTTGTCCTGATGCTGTACCATTTGCTGGGTATGTTGGCGTATCAGTGTAACCACATTCAGTGGAGTTTTCTTCTAGCACTTTTGTATAGTAACCGCCTTGACCATCGGTGTATAATTGTACTAGAGCAAACTCGCCATAGGTATTAAATGTACCTAATATATTTGCACAGAAAGCATTACCATACGGTTCATCGCTATCTGGATGCTCCGGTGGAGGAGGAGGTGCTTCATAACCACAATCTGTTGAATTCTCTTCAATCAATGATGTGTATGTGCCGCCACTGCCATCATGATAGTTTTGATATTTGTTAAATTTATCTGCGCCGGTTCCACAGTAAGGTCCTCCTGAAGCAGTTCCTGCATCTGGATTATCTGGTGGTGGTGTATAACCACATTGTGATGAATTCTCTTCGATTAATGCTATTACAAATCCGCCATTACCATCGTGTTGTCTTTGATATAAATTAAATCGTGCTCTTCTTTCTCCACAGTATGGATCGCCTGCTGGTGTACCTGCTTCTGGGTGATCCGGTACCGGTGGTGGAGTAGTGTCTGTAAATCCACATGTTGCGGAATTTTCTTCTATTACACGAATGTCTATGATGCCACTGGCAGTGTAGAATGCTTGTAATAGATCATACTCGCCATAGGTATTATATGCACCTAATACACTTGCACAGAACGGTTCACCTGCCGCATCGCCTGGATTAGGCGTATCATCAATTGGCTCTTCGTAACCACATTCTACTGAATTTGTTTCGAGTAATGTTTTTCTTGTACCACCATTGCCATCATGCACATCTTGATACCTGTTAAATCTAAGTCTACCTGTACCGCAATATGGATTTCCTGATGGTGTACCATCGGCTGGATGCCCTGGATCGTCTGGTGGTGCTACATAACCACACTGTGCTGAATTTGGTGTTTCTCTTGTTTCTGATACGCCGCCTTGTCCATCTGCAATTACTTCATAGAAAGTGAACGGAGTACCTGGCAGTGTGACACTAAAAACTCCACTATCGATTGTTTCTCCACCACAATAAGAATAAATCACTGTGCCTGCATCAGGAATATCTGGTGGTACATAATTACATTCTGCTGAATTAGTTTCATGCAATACTCTTATCTCACCACCCATGCCGTTAGCAGTTACTTTATATCTATTGAATGCTGTCATACCTGTACCGCATTCGTATCTTATTAATGTACCATAAGGTGGATATTGTGTGTATCCACACAGCGGACTATTAGGTGTAGTAATTGTGTAAAAACCACCTACACCATCATGATATGTTGTATATCTAGTAAATTCTTCTACACCTGTACCGCAAGTTGCTGAATGAAAAGTTCCGTACGGTTCCGGAGTTGTAGGACCAAACTCTTCCTGTAGAAATAAATTTAGATCTTCTGTAGAACAACCATAATCGTCATTAGTAAATGGTGGTGTTCCTGCATTAAATACTCCGCCATTAGACTCCCACCAATCAATTAATGCATTCCAGTATCTTTGACATTCTGGGTAATTTGATTCTGGGTCGCCACCTGGATCATCGTTATAACCACATACCTGAGTGTCATTTGATCTTTCAAATGTAGAAATCTCGCCGCCACTGCCGTCTGCTGTAATTTTATATAATTCAAATCCAAATGTTCCTGCGTTACCTGATGTATCTCTACATTCCCATCTTAGGAATGTGCCTGCATCAGGGTTACCTGGATTACTTGGACAAGGTCTATCTCTGAAATGATCTGCTCCCATCGCGAGTCGAATACTACCTACACCATTAAATTGCTCTCCAGTAAAGTTATCTTTAACTGAATAAGTAGATGTACCAGACATAAAGAAACCCATTTCAGGTCCTAATCGGATTCCATCATCTGGAATAGCCTGGAAAGATATAATTCCAGAATTAACAGTGATTCTACCAATCACAGTAAAGAATCGATCTTCTACATGGTTCAGTTGGGCTTCATCATTTACATAAGTGTGGGTAACTAATTGCCTGTTCATGGTCATGATTTCTTGTGGAGTCATGAAGAATTCTAATCTATCTGCGTATTCATCAGGTACGCCACTGTGCCAGGAACGCTCAGTGTTTATTCCATCATTGAAAGGACCACTTCTATTAATATATGTGCCGGTTCCTAACATCTGCATTGTATAAAATATTTCTTCTATTGGTACACCATCAGGAATACAATATGTTTGTCCACCAATTATATCTCCATAGGTTGGAGCAGTATACTGACTATCTGTGTTAAGTATTTCTAAACGCACAGTGCCATCGCCTGGAGCAAGAGTTTTTCCAAGTCCTCTAGCATTAAATAATGCTAGTCTTCCTATTTTAGTTTCGTAGTGATCTGGGTCTTCTCTGGTTATCACAGTAAATCTTGCTTCGTATCTACCATCTTTTCCGTTTCTGGGGTAGTTATTATTGTAAACTAAATTATACGAACCTGTTCTGTTACCAGTTGCTAAATCATCTGTGTCATTGAGGCCCGATATAGAAAAGGAACCAAACGGATTGGGCAATACATTGTATCCTTCATAATTTTCAAAACTGTTATCCCAACTTTGTACATTTCTACCCCAAACATAATAATTTACTTCGCCGCCTTCGTCAACAACGGAATGTCCTGATGGCGGCATAGGATTTCCAGTTTTTTGTTTATCAGAATCTAAATAAAGTTGTTCCGGACGATTTAATTCTCTTGCAAAAAAGTCATGACATTCAGAAAAAGGAAATGCAACTGGTGGGTAAGGCCCTGCACCTACTTTAGGTCCAGCATAAATTGTACCACATATTGGAATTAAGTTTCTGACCTTTTCATGAATTGTACCATTAAAATCTCCCCATATACCGTATTCACCATTGAATCTATTATCTTTTTCTGTGGTATATGTTAATCTGGCAATACCGTTTGCATCAACTTCCGAACCTTCATTATTAGAGAGACCAAAAAGTCCATCGAAGCCAGATCGATTGTTGTTCCGAGTGGAAAACACTACATAATATACATTACCAAAATCGAAACTGTCGTTGGGATCGTCATATAATTCTTTAGCAGTGAACTGTCCATCTCTCATGTAGTTTTCAACCTTGGCTTCAAGAATGACAGTATCGCCTTCGGTGTGAGACATGATTGGGTTACCTTGCATATCTAACACTCTGATTTCACTGATGAACGGTCCTGACAACTCACATTCTGGAACATTTTGTGTGTTAATTGTTAAACCAACATTTCCGCCAAAATATTTTATTCTATCTGTGGTAGTTGTTTCTCCAGTAATATTATGAGTCCATGTTATAGTGGCACTTACTTTTGCTCTCACATAACCTGTTTGATCTGGTTGTTGTTGTGCCCAGTTGAACCAGTCTTCTAATTGTTGAAAATAAATGCCGGCACCTTGCCATGCTTCGTGTACGCCAGTTCTTGACTCTAGTGCAATAAGGCCATTTGCTTGTCCGAAACTTGGAAGATCTACTGATATTTTTGCATCTACTGGATAATCCATGCCATTAGGGTCACCCCTAAATCTTGTCCAAACAGCACCTGTATCGTAATATTGTAATTCAACATTTACACTGCTGAGTACGCCACTCCATTTAGCATCAGGGGGAACACCTATAAATAAATTTCTAACTTCAAACTGATATGTTCCACCGCCACGATATTCGTCTTCGCGTACACAATAGTTTATACTCAATGCTCCAGTGCTTAAAACATTACCTGTGATTATTGGATCAAGAGGATCTTCTATTACTTTATACTTTAATGTACTTGCATTGGAGTACACCGACGACTGTGCAACAACTGTATATCTATCATACTCGCCTTCGAGATCAAAATTCTGTGTTCCCAGTACTTGTGCAATAGTGAGCATTCTAAATTCATGGTTATGCAGTGTATTTTGAGAATTAAGAATGCTTAAAGTCACTAGACCTTGAGCGGCATTGGAATAATCAGCACTAAATCGTGAATCGCTACCTAGGTTTATATTTTGAAATGCACCTCCTGGTGCTTTCATTTGCCAAATATATCCAGGGTCTTCATTTACATGCTGTGGACATGAACCAGACTGAGATCTAAATGTTACTCTTGCTTGAGCAGTGAGTTTTTGTGTTGCGCCTACTATTCCATCAAATTCGCTAACTGGATGTTGCAAATATTCGATAAGGGGACTATTAAATACACATGTGGGTAAACAAGAATTGCTTTCAAAATCACTGAAACAGATTTTTCCAGTTGGTAAGACTACATCATCGCCAATACTAGAATCATAATATCTTAGGCCTCTGTACTGGCCTATACAGTTTGGGTTGTTCGAAGCAGGAAAGCAGTCAGATAATTTTGTTTTTATCTCTGAACTACAAATGCCATTTATTCGATCAATTGCTCCACCACTCATTCTTTCCCTAGTTCCTTCTTAAGAACTTCAATCTCATTGCTAAGTGATTTAACGGCTTCTATGAGTACGGGAACAAGTTTGTGATATGCTACAGATTTAACACCAGTATCTTCGTCTGTTTTAACTACTTCAGGTAAAATCTCTTCAACTTCTTGTGCAATTACTCCTACATCGTGTCCACTTTTGCCAGATTGTTCGTTCCAATCAAAGGTGACTCCCCTTAATGATTTTACTGTATCTACTGGATTTACAATTAATTCTATGTTGTCTTTGAACTGCCTATCACTGGTAACTGATGTATCAAATGCACATATATCACCAGATACATTTAAGTCACCTAATACTTCACCAGTAAAATTCAATTGTTGTGCTGAACTGTTATATGAAAGACCTGTGCTGTATGTTATACCGCCAAATATTTCATTTGGTGTTGTAGCCGCACCGGCTATAGCAAAGGATGGATAAGTACCTGTTACTGACACTTTACCGGAACCTGTTAATACTACAGTTTGATCAGGCGCATCGTTAGTTATTACACCTTCGCTACTAACACTGATATCACTACCACCGCTAAACAATCCTCTAATATCTGCATTACTTACTTCTATGTTATCTGCATTTACAGTTATACCATAGCCACCACCAACATCAATTATGGTTGTTGTTAATGATAATCCGTCATCCGTTACAGGACTGGTTGCCGTATCAGAATATTTCAAACCTTTTCCTGGATTAACTGAGTCTAGCCATACAGTTTTAGAAAAACTAATTACACCAGTGGTATTATCATATGTGATTCCAGCACCATCGCTTAAATGTGCTCTTACTTCTGATGCACTTGGACCTGTATATGTGAATACACCTGATGCTTGATTATATGAGAAACTTCCGTCTCCGCCAGTATCATCGGCACTAATTGCAGATCTTACTCTTGATGTAGTATGGTATAAGTTTGTTGAGCCTTCTGCTAAGTCGTCTGTATTAAACTCATCTATGTCTACAATGATTTCATCCGGTGCGACAGTTATACCTTGTCCTGCACCAATATCAAGTGTTACTGTGATCTCGTCTATACCGTCTACAGTAGTTGTTGTTTCTGTTGATACAGTACCACCACTAGCAACAAAATTTGTTAGACTACTTGCTGGTCTGCGGAAAAACAGTTGCCCGGAACCGTTTGTGAATAGTTGCTGTCCTCTGGCACCATCTGATGTTGGGAAAGCATAGCCATCGCCACCGTGTGTACCAGTGGTTATTACATTTGCTACATTAACATTTCCAAAGTATGCGTTACCAATTGGCTCTGCTTCACTACCAAAATCACCACCGTCAGTGCTTATATCACCTTTGATAGTGATATCATTCACATAGATATGATCTATTACATTAGCATCTTCACCAATAGTAACATTGTCTGCGCCACCAGTTGTTATAGAATTACCAACTATAAAGTCTTGTGAAAATACTTCAGCAAATTGTAATGAAGTGTCACCTAAATCGTAAGTTGCATTTGCTAATGGTAAATTGTGTTGTGCATTATAAAATACTTGTCCTGCTGATATATTACCAGCATCGTTACCATAACTTCCTACGTTAAGTGCATAAGAAGTATTTGCCCTATCTGCTACATTTGCTACTTCTACCCTAGTCTTATTATCTGCTCTTAAATTTAACCCTTTTCGAATAGTTAATCCAATACCACCAGATTCGTTTAATTGATCATACCAATTAATAGTTTCATCATTTGAAAAACTGTTTACATCATCGGCTGTAAATTCTGCATGGTCATTAAACAATGCTATGATTGTTTCACCACCTGGCTTAGTTGCAGATAGTGTGCTGGAATTTTCGTATATAACTGCCATGACTGCACGTTGTACACCTGCATCATCAGTTAAAAATATTGTTCTTAATTTTGTACCATATTGTAGAGGACTACCTAATGCGGCAATACCGTTATATCCTGAATTTACTTCTCCAGGTACAACTGCTAATTTGTATATACCGTTATGAGAAATATTTAATTGCTGTGTTGTGGTATCATAAAAGAATGTACCGTCAGCATTTTGCCCTTGAAAATTAGTAGGATTAGTTGCACTGATTATAGGTCTTGTAGGTAACCATACACTGTTAACGCCATCAAACACTCTCAAAGTTTTGTATGTTTTATCATACCATAATTGACCATCAATTGAGTTTACCGGTGGTGTTGTATCCGTTGCAAAGTTATCAAGCAAATCTACAAAAGATCTTGCAAAAACTTCACCGTAGTTTTCATAATTACGTCCGACTAAATCAATAGAAAAGTCTTGGTTCAGACTTCCGTCTGCGATTGTAATCGAGTCGCCGTTTCTGTTATCAAATACGTATGGCATTCACTTTCCTCTTAACTTAGTTGTACTCTTACTGTGTATATGATTTCTATAATTCTATTCGAGCTTTTTTGCACTGGGTGAAAAATAACATGTGTAAGCATAGTACTAGTATCTATAGGATCACTGCCATCTGAAGGTGTAGGATTTGTAGGAAATGTAAATAATGCTAATTCGTCAAAAATATAATCGCCTTCGTTTGTTGTACTGCTATCAAATATATCTTGGTCTGCAGGCTCGTTATAACCTAATGTACAAATTATTTTTAGATCAGTGTAACTTGCTCCGTTAATAATTTCAATTCTGTTATCGTCTGCATCAGTATTTGAATCATGCTTACTAATTTCTTTTTTGTATGTTCTACTGTATAGGTTAGCACCAGTTTCATATGAATCATTTACTCTAGGTGTTTTGTATTGTACTTTACCTGAAGTATCAATGCTGGTTGCACCATTACCAAATGCCATATAATGAATAAAAGAATTATTTCGAGCATTTGAAGAATCTTCATAGCCTTTTAATGCTTGAGCAACAATATATGCCATGTTTCCATAGTGAATAGCATTTCTTTTATTAACTATTTCTTCACCAGTATCTTTGTCGCGGATCAAAATATGACCACTAACATTAAGTCCCATATTTTCGTTAGGTTGCTCTGCACTGCTCATTTCTTTTTGATCCTCTGTTGTTTTTTCTTCGCTCATGCTGTTATTTATCACTTTTATTAACTACTGTTATAAATTATAAGTTATGTAAGAACTTCATAATACTGTATTGATTATTAAAGTCTACATTTGCTCTGTCTGCTAAACTTAATGACACATTACTAATAACTTCTGCGGCATCCCATAATTGATCTACTGCTTGGTCGCCGTAGTCAAATGATTTGAAGTCTATTGTTGCGTTTACTACAAACAAATTTGTATCTAATGTATCAGTATAACTTGCTTCTATTTCAATATCATTACCATTAATTGCTGTAATGCTTACAACTTCGTATACATTTGCATTGCTTTGATTTGTTAATCTTACTGCTTCACCAACTGATAATGTCATGCTAGATTGTAGTGTAACATTTGCAACTGTACTGTTTGCACTATTAACTACTGCATCTACAACTGTTGTTGTAATATTTCCTGCTTCAATTGCGTCCCAAGCATCATAGATATCATCACCTGTGCCTAACACTCCATCTAATCCTGCTTGTATTTCATCATACTTAGCACGTATTTCATCATAAATTATGCCTAAGTCAAGCCAAATATTTGATTCAGGATTGAGATCATTAAAGTGATCTAATGTCTGAGAACTGTACACTGGTGTGTTAACTGTGTGCGTTTCTATACTTGTTCCAAATACGCCTCTGGTTAACATGCTTAGTGTATTGCCAACTTTTCTTCCATAATGTATTCTTTCGGAGCCTACCCAAACCATACCTGGTGTTGTGGAAGTAGGTTGAGGCAAGAACGAACCATCGTTAAGTTTAATTTGTCTACTATTAATTTCAATATTTGATGTAAGATAAGTACTGGTCTTATCTCTAATACGAACATAATCAGTTCCGCCAAGTAAATTATTGTGTACTCTGTAAACTACCTCTTTTGCACTTGGACTAACAGGTACTGTTACTATTTTTACATTTGATATCGAGTTTGCAAAGTTTACATCATTGAATGCGCCTTCTAATTGAATACTTGCATCTGCTACTTGCGACACTACTGCATTTAATGTGTATTTTATATTGCTGTTACCATTGTCAACATTTGTCACTGTGACTTTTGAACCTTTTTGTACTAATATATCTGAATCAAGTGTCATGCTACTTTCTGTTGCTGAGAATGAGTTCACTGTTACATTAGAACTTTGTATACTACCATTTGCATGTGCAGATGTTGTAACTGTCATGATTAAACTTTCTAAAGGATCGAGCAATGCCAATTCCTCTGGTCTTTCTTCACCGTACCCTACACGTTGGAATGTAATGCCATCAAAGCCTTCTTTAATATTTCCATCACGTCTAATTGTTGCATTACCCTTGAACACACCCTCGTATTCTTGTAATTCTACAATCCTATCCCAGGTCAAATCACCTGTACCTACTGTGGTTGTTCCGTATTCATTATCAATTATAATACTGGTATCTTTATCGGTGTTGTCATCATAAGGTAATGATGAATAACCAAACTCAGTAATTTTTTCAGTTGTATAATAAATGTCATCAGGTATAGTTGTAAAGTTATAGCCGTCTAATTCTTCACCTCTGAAGTTACCACCTACTTTGTCTTTGATTAATGCAAATGTTCCATTAAGTCTATTTGCTTCAACCATATTAGACATTAATTCTGCATTGCCTATAATGTTAAGATTTGCTGAGGCATTTGCAGTATTGAAGTAAGCATTTACTTCTGATGCAAACATATTCTGAACTTCTTGATCGTACTTGAATATTCTATCTGTTGCACGTATTGTTGCATTAGCAGGAACCAATGTACTTGTTCTAGCAGTTATGTTTGCGTTGCTTAACAAATTCAAGTTTGCAATATTTTGACCTATGCTGTCAGACAATGTTACATTTGATTTGTCCCATTCTGATGTTGTTAACCTCCAGTTTGTTCTATCAAACACCAATGTAGATTTAACTTTTCTCAACGGATTGGTTGACATATCCTCTAGTCTTTGTTTATAATAGTCAACATATCGTTTATGTTGTCTCATTATTTCAGAGTCTTCTCTGTCAAAGTCATCTAGTATTCTGATTGAATTTGTTATTGGATCTACATAAGGCGGCTTGTCAAAATCAGTTAATGCATTTTGTCCTATAATATCTATAGGTGTTTTCTTACCGTCTTTGTATTCTCTTATCTTAGAACTAAATGGTTTGACTTCTTCCATATAACTAAGAACTTTTTCAAAGTTATCAGGTTTGAATCCATTGAACTTAATTAGATCTGATTCTTCTTTTTCGATATATACATAACTTGTCTTGAACGCCCAACTTAATTCGCCTTGCTCTAAATACGCAAACTTCATTAGTTCAAAGAAGATTTCATTTATTCTTCCGTTTGTTGCAAACACATTATTAATTAACGCAGTTAAGACTTCTCTTAGTTCTAATGCAAGTCCTGTATTAGGTTCATCGATATAAACTCTATCACTAAACTCAATAGTTTCATCTTTTATAGATACTAAATCAAATTGTGTTAATGGTGCGTTATATAAAAATAGTTTAGATTCTCTGCTGTTTTTGTATTGTACTTGAACTACAGTTGCATCAGGCAAATCTGTTAATCTATCCATTTCTTCGATACTAGCAACTTTGTAAGTTGGCTTGTATGAATCGTTATAACGAATTTTTTGATTAGTTTGTTCATCTACACGAATAGTTTCGTAATAGTTTACAGTGTTAACATAATTAAGATTTGTACTTAGTCCAATGTTCCAGTTTTTATATTCTGTATTAAGTTTTGTATCTGCTAATATTTCATTTAGTTTAGATACCAATAATCTTCTTGCTTCTTTGATATCACAAAACATTGTTTGTCTAGGTCTTACAGCAATACCGTACTTTTCAATTTCACTGAGGTTGTTCGCAGGTACCATGTTACCCAAAATATCTTGTCCACAAATACTGTCTATTAATTTTTCAATTAGGAAATCAGGTATTTTGTTACTGTCGTCATTTTCTCTAAGTAGTTTCCAAGCAGTATGATTAATGCCTTCATTATTTTTAGAGTTGTTAATATTAACTTGTAGATTTACTTCTTGGTCTATGTCTTTATCAACGTTAGATAAAACTAATGTGTCATTGGATATTGCTGTAAGTAATTTAATACCGTAGCCGATTGGATTAGCAATATATCTAGCCAACGTTCTTGTGTCTACTTTTCTTCCTAGATCACGTTTTGAACGATTATCTACTTTAGTTCTATTCATTACCCAGTAGTAATACATCTGCTTGTATTCGCCGTTTGTATCTAATCTACGTTCTGTTACATATTGATTTGTCCATCTAGGAGTTCCATCACCTGTCCAATTCTGTGGAAGTGATTTACTTTCTACCCATTCACAAACAGTTATGGAACTACCAGGAAATGCTCTACCCCAATTTTTTGCTCTTTCTTCTAATGGGCCTTGCTCATACCATGTATATTTTACTGTGCTGGTATCCCACCAAACTTTTCCTACTTGATCCTTGCCAAATAATGTTCTTGCAGAATTATAATTAACTGGATCAATGTCAGTGATATAATGTATCTCATTGTCCATAAATCCTGGTAATACACCTTTGAATGGATCCCACAAATTAAGATCAAATTCTTTGTTACCAGTTTCAGGATCATATATAATAGAATTTTGAATATAGTCTACATCTACTAATTCAGTTTGCCATCTAATAGGAACACCATATTCTAAATATGCCCAACCACCTTGTATGAATCCTGGCATAGCATCTAATGAAATATTTGCTTCTGTTGAAACAAAATTGTCAACCCATGCCTTAGGTTCTTGCACATAAATGTTTTGACTATCTACTTCTTCCCCGATAGCAAGTATATTATTGTCGTTAAATCTTTTGCTTTCAAATACCATCACTGGCGTAACTTGGTTTGATGAACCTGTCAAGAATACATTGCCTCCTTGCAGAGTTTGTAAATCGTATTCATAAACTTCCATCCAACTTTCAGCATCACCATCACCGAATAGACTGTTGTTATCATTCAAAGGAAAACGTTCAAAGTTAATTGGATTACCTGCTTGATCATTTCCATTTGTTGTTGGTTGTGGTGGCCTACCCACAGTATCGACACAAAGCATAGTCATCACTACAGCATCATCTGATACATTTCGATCCGGACCTACTAATGCACGTATTTGATCTGCTTCTAGTACTCCTAGTTGGCCAGAATCAATTAATTCTTGTACTTTTCTTTTGTATAAATCAGTAGCGGCATTTTGTGATAAGCCACCTACATCAATTGTTCCTTCTATACAGTAAGATGCTACATTATAGTCGCCCAATGGTATCTCTACCGGACCCTGTGGATCACCGGTTGGGGATTGCACTCTTATTCCTGGATACGATGTTTTAATTGTTAATGGTACAATATCTCTTCCATCATCAATAGTTGCATTGAGATCGTCTGGGTCATATCCTACGCCGCTGAATGCATCTCTCATTCTACGTGCTATGTCAGCAGGAGCATTTATTTCTTGTACTACATCTGGTAAATTCAATTGTTCTTTGATAGTGCCTTTTTCATTACAGTTTGGTACATTTTGACTTGTTAAGAATACCCTTGCACCAGTACCACCAGGTACCACTTTAGGTTTCATGTATTTTCCGTAATTGTTTACTTCATTGCCATCTTCATCTATTATGGTAGCATTAGGATCAAATTCAATTGCATATTCTTTTCGCAATAGTAAACCTAAATTGTATGCTTGTTCAGCAAAGGTTTCCCATTGTTTAGCATCTGTGGGAGGCGTTGGCCATGATGTCAATAGAGGTTCGTAATCAACTAATACAAACACACTTGGATCATATGCACCTGGACTACCATTATACTTTACCCATTTTAATTTGTCTTCTGTAGTACCATTTGGATCTCGAGGAAAGCCTGTGTATATGAATTCAGGATATTTTATCCAATCTGGGTGTTTGAAATTAGTGCCGTATTCTGGCAAGGTTCCAGTTTCATTAAACACTGTTCCTTCAGCATATTCAGGGTGTACGTCAACACCAGTTTTACCACCTGCTTCTACAATTTCGTTATCTATTGTGGCACTAAAACCTTGAATAATATTATAGGAATCTTCAATGTCACTATAAAAAATATTGTTTCTACTAGGGTCGCCTATACCTAATACCTTGGCTTTAGAACTAAAAAAGTTTTCTAAGAAAGGCTCTGTTTTTGTTATTTGTCCACTGAAGCCAATTGGTTCATAATCGTATTCTAACGGAATACCATATGTTAAATCACTTGGGAAAATTTCATATAAGCCGCGGTCTATACATTTTAGAGATGTAATTCCACCACTGTCATCTATTCCGTTAACAATAAATTTTGCTACACGTAATGGGCCTTCCATGCCTTTTGAATCTGCTGACATCTCTGCATTAGGAGATAGTAAATCTGCAAGTCCTGTTCTGTCTACACCTAAACTGGCAGGGTCAATTCCGATAAGAGCAGACAATTTTGCTGGAACTTTTTGCATGTTTGGGTTTACTGTCTCTGTCCACCAATCAACACCCTGTTCATATTCAGGAGGTGTGTTGTAGTCAGTTATCCATGTGCTTCTGGCTTCTATACTAATTCTTGTATGCCTTGGAAATACAGCATTAACAGCCTCACCACTTACAAAAGTTTGATGTTGTATTTCAAAGAAATACGGTGAGAAATTAAATGCGCCATATTGATCGTTCTCTTTTCTGATTACACTATCAACCATGTAATTGTCGTCATAAACAGCACCAGATGTTTCAGCACTGGCGTCACCTGTCATTACAAACGTAGTTCCTACAGGTGGCTTTTCTTCGTTGCACCCATAATCGCGCCAATCCACAAAACCTCTATTTTTAATAGTGTATGTGTTACCTGGAATCATTTCTGAGGCGCCAATAGTTGGTGGTGTTTCCAAAGATTCTATTTGCAGTGACTTTGGAACCCAAAATAATGTATATCTTTTGTGGCCAAACGTAATGGTATCACCTGCTTTATAATCAAGAGAGTTATCGCCTGGATCACTGTAAGTAAATGTAGAGTCGTATGCTTGTTTACGCCAATGATTAGATTCTAATTCTATCACAACTGTATCGGTGTTTTCATCTACACTGGTTACATATCCATGCCATCTAGTTGTGTTAGCAAGATCAATATCTCCACGATCTTCGTCAGCATCGTATGTGGTGTTAACAACTAGATCACCAACTTCAATACCATCTACATTATTAAGTACCAACGAATGATGCGTGTCATTTGCATTTCCTGAGTTACCAAATACATTTGCGTATGTTACGTTTGCATCTAATATTTTTGTAACGTCGTCGCTGATCGGATAGTGGCCTATTTCAACATATGATTGTGTTCTTAGTGCTTCGCCTATATCAAGGCCATTCATTAAACCATTATTATTGAGTACAATTCTGGCTCTTTCTGCTTGTCTTACATGTGGCTCAACGTCTGGATCTACCCAATAAACTCCTTGTAAGGAAGTCATGCCTCCTAAGCCTACATCAGCATTGCCGTAGCCTCGGTCTTCACGATTATCTGTTAAAGAACCATCAGGATTTCTATTCAGCGATACAATTGGGATTGTATGCGATTCACCAATAGTGGCAGGGCGGACGGAGCGAACAAACTTATCAAAAATTTCTGTTGTTCCTGTTGCGTTACCATTTACATCAAATTCCTGAACTTCTCTAGTAACCTTGTAAAGTGTATTAGGAACCACTGTCAATTGAGGTGTCCATGCATCATTGATTGTTTCGCTAACTGCAACTTTTGGTGAATAGTCAATTACTGTAACTTCTGGTGGACTATTATAATCATATCCAAAGCCACCGTTTAATAATTCAATTGATGCTATGCCGCCATTTTCATCCAATGTTCTCACAACTGCCGCGGCGCCTATGCCTGAGCCTTCACCATTGTTTCCACTAGAATCAATAACAATTTGTATATAGTTAGGATCTGTATAACCTGCACCTGCACTATCTATACAAATCATTGTTAATGGACCACGAGGATCTTGAACTGGTGTGCCACCTACTAGTCTTAAACGATCTCCAATTGCATAACCACTACCACCTGTGCTGTAAACTGATACATTAGATTCTGTTTCTGTAACTTGTGGTAACCAAACATTAGGTGCTTCACCTTTCTTGAATCCCATTGCACGTAGTTCTTCTTCTTTAGGTACGTATTCAACAAATCTTTCTAAATTTGGATCTGGGTCAAAGTCATAATATTTTGCTTTTAGAAGTTCATCAATTGTTGCATTTTCCGGATCATCTAATTCATCAGGTGTGTGTCTCAATGATAAAAATGGACTTCTACCTTGATCAATTAACTCTGTTTTGAGATATGATTGCGGATATGGTTTTGTACTTGATTGTGTTCCTTTTGTTACAGGATATGTTCCACCAATAACATCGTTAGCACTAAAAATTGTAGCATTTGCAGTTTTAGCAATAGTTTTATGATTATCTGCTCTTTGTTCAAAACCTCTGTTAATATGGAAGTCACCAACCTGTTTGTATTTGCCGGATCCACAACCGTTTGCAATATTAAATGGCATTCCGTCACAACTTGATAGCACTATTTCTTCGCCGCCATCTGAGCCTACTGATACTTCAGCTCTTATACCTGATCGTAAACAATTAACCTGTGTTGCAATATCTATTACACCATTGCCTCTAAAAATAACTTTACGTCCGTTTAGTAATAACTCAGAACCTCTGCTTAAACCTGTTAAGTCTCCTTGGGGTATAGTTACACTAGGTACTGGTGCTCTAAACTCAACTCTTGCTGGAGGTCCTGCCGGCTCTAAAAATCCACCTGGGCCAAACTCCAACGGAGTTATGTCTAACATCTGAACATTGTTGTATTTTATATCATCAAACGGCTCAGCATATTCCAGTGGTTCTGGAATAAAAACATCTTCTTCTTGTGTAGCACTGAAGCCTGGTGATGGTGATGCTGGTTGTGATGTAGTCGGTATTGTAGGTGTATCATCAAATGGTACTGTGATACTATCTTCTGTTTTAGGAGTACCTGACGTTATATTACTAACCGGTTGTCCGTTTACATAGTATTGTGAACCTACTTTAACTGGCTGATAACTTATAGTTCTACTTGTTTTATTGAGGTTCAATAAATTCTGTAAATTTTTTGCCCACGGTTCTTCATTTGCATCATATGATTGTAGAGGAGTAGATTCTCTAGCAATCGTTGTTAATTTTTTAGCAAGTGGTATTACAAAACCACCACTTACTCTTTGCGTGGTTTGATTAACATATCGATCAGTTGATAACTCTTGACTAAATCCAACCTCTTGTAATTCTGATAACTTGATTCTTTTTGGTGCCTTAGCAGTTGACGGTATAAATTTGTTACCGCTGTAAGGTTTAGCATAGAAAGGACTATTGTTTCCTGCTTTTACACTTCCTAACTGTTCTGGGTTGAATGCCGCAAAATATTTTTCTTTTATACTTGCGTTGTCGTCTACAACACCTTTCTTGTAATTGTAATTTGTTAAAGGAGTGTCGTTACCTTTTTGTAATTCTACACATCTATTAATAGCATCTTGTTGAGACTCACCTCCCCAATATGCATTTAGTGTTAGACAATGTGCTAATGCCTCAGAGCATGTTACTGGCTTTCTACCTTCGGCATCACTTGCTCCAACATACATTGAACCAAGTGGTGTACCAAGACATGACAGTCCTAATTTACTGCCAGTAATGGATACTTCTGGTTCGTATGGCAACACAGTTGTATCTGGTATCTCAGTAGTTAACTTTGTATATATTCTTGTGGCCGGTGCGGACTCTGCAGAAGAACTTCCTGTATTAATATAGTTACTTCCAACAGTTGTCCAAGACCCGTCAAAGTTCTCACTATCTGTAAAGTCAGCATATATTCTTTCGTAGTCAGTAGGTGGTCCTTCTAATGTTTCAAAATCACTTTCACTTACACCTCTGTATGTTTTCCAATTTGTAAATCTATTAACAAAATTGTACTCAATACCTTTAGCATTATAAATTAAGCCATAATGTCCAACACCAGGTTGCCCAGAATTCTTAAGCATTGGTGTTTTAGAAATTGCTTTATTCCAATCCTTGCCATTTAATTTATAGTGCCAATATGCAAATGCTTTGTGTTGAGCGGACTCATGCCAAATTTTAATGTATTCGGCTCTCATGTAACGCCATAAGTCACCATTTTGTTTCCAGTACTCGCTAGTCCATGGTATAATAGGTGACAGTCCAACTCCTGCCTGAATTTTGCCGCCTATAGAACCAAATGCATTTTGAGCACCTGGAATGTATGCAGGATTTCCTACTTCTACATTTTCATAAATCCATGCTGGGCTAATGTATTCAGCTCTTGCCAAAGACATATCATTAAACACACTAGTATTAAAAAACGAACCTGTGAGAATTCTTGCTAACTGTAATTCATAAAATGCATAATCTCTTTGTGATATACCTGCTGGCATACCAGGCATCTGAGTATATGGATCAGCATTTAGTATGGTGTCAGCCCAACGATCAAGTAATTGTACTTTAACATCACGATTAAATATTGTTTCAAAGAAATTTGCAGGCTTGAATGTTGACTGCAAATAATCAGTGTTGTTATTATTATGATAGCCTCTAAATACTGCTTGTCTAAAATTAAGTGAACCCATATCTTTAAGACGAGAATACTTAATAAAGTTTTTATACCATGCTTCTCTGCTATTGCTTTGACTTACATAAGTTCTATCTTCGTTGAAAATAGGAATTGGGTTGATTGTTCTAGTTGTAGGAAAATCGAAACCTACACTTCTGAAATTATTAAAAAAGTTTTGTGCTGGTATTTCAGTCCACGGATTTTGAGAAGGATTTGTATATGTTAATGTCCATTCAAATAAACTTTTTCGATAACCTGTTGGGTCTGCTAATTCTTGTGCTGTGGCAAAATTACCTGAATTCCATACACCCCATAATTCTTCTAATTCTCTGAAGTCACTAGTAAAATTAGTTAATGATCTTCCAGTGTTAAGATCTGAACCATTTAATTTTTGCCAGTCATGAAACAGCAACTCAAAGCCTGGCCATGAGTACGGATTGAGATTTCCAACTTGCGAATCTATCTCTATAGAATCAGTTGTGGTATAATTTTCAACAGCCAATTTATTTCCTCTTTCCTATATTTATCAGACTACAAAACATGGGTTATTATTTCTTCACTACCGCTTCTTGTGATGTACCATCTTGTGAACTCATATTGTGTACACATATATTTTCAACAAAATAGTTATGATGTTCACCTACATCATACAAGTGATAAACAGTTTCTGTTCTTCCAGTGTCTACAATATTTGTCACTGTAGCATTAACTTCTATACCGTGTAATATTGTATCAACTTCTAATTTTTCTGCTTGTACAGCATCGCCTGATTGAGTAATATATCCTGCACCTGGTTGTACAAAGTTTGGATCTATGTTAGCCCAATTACCATCAACAGTTCTAAATGGATGGTCTGCTGTTGTTTCTATAACAGTTCCGTTGTCTAATGTTAATTCGTATATGTTACATGTTCTTGGTGTCATTAATCCACTAACTGCTACTTCTACAATTTCATTTGTATCGGTATCTAGTGATTTGACTTTTTCACCTACTGCAACATCTTTGATTTCTTTTTGTGTGCCATCAGCCATACAAATCTTCATATTACCTGTGAAACAGCCGCCACCGCCACCGCCTCCAGGTGTGCCGCCACCGCCGCCATCTGTTGGTGGTCCATCATCTTCACAACTAAAGCCTCCAAATGTTGGTATTCCTGTTATGATGCCCCCGTTGGCTCTATCACATGTCCACATAAGTCCATAGTGTCCAGGACCGCCCCTGTTACTAAACATTAATCTAGTAAAGTAGAATTTATTTGCTTCTAGGTAAACTGCTTTTTTATGTTTTTGCCACTGGTTCCACCATGATGCTTTCTTTTCGTTTGATGTAGTCCAACCTGTTTTCATTAACCAATTAGGTGGCGGACCTGAAGTACTATTATTAACCGTACTACTACCATCTCTGTCAGACCATGTTCCATTATGTTCTACATTTGGTGTACTAATATAGTTTCTAGGATTATCAGCATCAAATCCATCATCTGTGAACCATTCTTCGTACGTACCTGCCGCCTCACCAGAAGGACCACTACCATCATCAGGAACACCTATACGTGCATGACTTTTATAAGCACCGGCTCCGTAATATGATGTAGGATATGCATTCCATATATCTAAGTCTGATTCTGCAGGACCACTTGATAACCAAACAATTAATTGGTCATCTCCCCAACCACTAAAGTAGTAAACACCAGTGTATGGTGCAAACATATAACCTTTAGCCTCGTATGAATGCTCACCTCTACCTGAATTATATTTGTGGAAACTTCTAATATTGGTAGTAAGTATTGGAGTTGAACCTGCTGTACGTGAACGCCATGGTCCCCAAATGTTATTATTATTAAAACCTTTGAAGTAATTAGGAGTAATACTGCCTAGAGAATGGTACGGCCAATATACATTATCAACTTCACGTTTATTGCCCCGCCAATCTTCACCGGATCTGCCATCTTGTGCAGAGTTATTGTTACTTCTAGTTGCTCGCCATCCTTTTAATACAGCACCATTTCTATATGCTCTACTAGGTCTATTTGTATCATCACATGTTGGGCCAGGCGGTACATAATCATCAGGTTTCTCACCTAAAAATCTTATAACTGCTTGGTTTCTAACTGTAGACGGACCGTTACCAGTATCATCAACTTCTTCAAAATAATTATACGCATCACTGAGTCTATCATAATTTGATGGATGATTTATATCGGTTAATGAGTTACCATTTGTTGACGTAAATGAAGGAACCATCATAACAGTTATGTATAATCCTTTATTACAATCAACGTTTGATGCTCTAATATAACCAATACCTTGCATGCCAAATTGATTGTTTGGATTAAAGCCTTTGCCCAGCATTGCTGTACCTATGTCGCTGTGCCAATCGGCCCATTTAACTGAGATATTATTATTATCTAAGTCTTCAATTAATCTTGTAAATGTTAAATCATTATATAGTTTAGTTTCTTTATTACCACCAGGATAAATTGCAAGTCCGCGATCGTCAGTATCAAATACTCCATCAACTTGTGTATATCTTGTATTACCTTCTGATAAATTAGAGTCAACTCCGTATCTAGATATCTGATCTCCGCTTCTTGTCGGAATATCATTTGAGTTGTTCATTGTGCTCTTGAGTAATCTAGTTTCGGGTCTATTTAACCAGTCAATTAAAAACGTTCTTGAACTAAATGCTTTGTTGGCATTGCCGTCCCACAATGGTTGATCACTTTGCCAAACAACATATCCAGTAGCATTACCAAATGGTTTGTCTTTGTTAGCATTATTCTCAATATGAGAATTTATAAATAGATCTACTGTTCCTGATGTGGCAATTTTAACTGATTTACCAAAGAACATGTTGAGTTTTCCATCACCATTTTGATAACGAGCCCCGTCGAAGAATACGCAACTTGAAGCATCTTGTATTAACAAATCAGTAATACTGCTCTTTTCGCTCTGAGTCTTATCGCTACTTGGTACACTACCAGGATTACATCCTGATTCAATATTATCACTTATAGATTCGTACAACATCATTGTTTCTTTATCAGTACAACTTCCAGGTGCAGTTGTTCCAGGAGGAGTAGGATCGTCAGGTGTTGTAATAGACAAACATGGTCCAGGTGCTTGTGTAAGTTTTGCTAAAGTATTCACAGGAGCACCACCTTCTCCAGTAGGCACACTTTGGAATCCAAGTTGTTGTTCTAGTTCACCACTGCTCAATAATCTAGTATTACTTAAACTGTAATTTTGTGAACTTCCCTCAACTGGTATAGGTGTTGCACTTCTAGTTAATGCTGGCAAATCTACAACTAATGTATCATCACCGCCTGTGCTACCACTGCCAGTTTCTACAGGGTCAAATTGATCTATGTAAGAATCAATATCTGTTTGATCACCATTGTTTTGTTGGATAGCATAATCAACTGTAACATTGTTCCAGCCTTTGCCTGCCCAACCAGTATCTGGTATTAATCTTCTTGTAATTGCATTTGGCGGTAATTCTGTAAGTCTAATATACTTAACACGTACAACTGTTCCATCGTAGTCACTGTATATTGGTGCTGGTGCGCCATCGGCATCAAGTTGATCATAATTATAACCTGTTATCTGTTGCACGTATGTAAATGATTCTGTCCAAAAACATGCAACAAAAATATGTTCAGGTCTCAATTTAGTATTATCAACATCATTGTTGCCTTCGGTGGCAATGTTATCTAATACAAGTTCTTCTATTTCTAAGTAGTCCCACCACTCTTCATCAAAGAAGAAATTGTAGTCTATCTCTTTGTCTATACCGTTTATGTCTTCGAATATACCGTCCCAAAATGCTTGATTAGAATCACCGTCTCTGGATCTAGTATCAGGTGTTAGTGCTACTAGCTCATCTTCAGTATACCTAGTTCCATTGATTTCGTAAATACGTCTATTACTATTATATACTGTAGGTAAAATATTAAACCTTCTGCTGTATTTGAATCTAGCAATAGGTTTATCGTATGTAAGACCTGAAACATCAGGATAATCTAACACATCGTGATCATCGTCTACTTGATAATACCCACTACCATATCCTAATGATTCGGTATCTATTGCTCCAGGACCGCCTGAAGTTGGTGCCCATTGCCCTGGTGCTAATCCTGGGGTCCATAAAAGGAATCTACCAAATCCTGTTTGCGGCACATATAATTCTTCACCCTCGGCTCCACCTGGTAGGACGCCACCTGGTTCGCCTGGAGCATAATCTAAAAACGTTGATGGTTTAGCCTGTGTACCAATTGGCAATGCTGTAAAGTTTGCTACTCTATCTGAATTATTTCCGCCTGCTAATGCAAAAGGTTCTGGAATCAATTGTGGACCAACATACGCCGCAGGTTCAACTGCACTTAGATTTATAATGTTTTTTGTTTTTCTCAATCTAATAGGATCTTTTGGATCACTGATTTTATTATCTGAATCTATTGAAGGCAATATTTCATTTCTCCAATAGTAATCTGTTGTATCATACTGACCAAAATCAGCATATCTATTGATTGTTGCATTAAAGTCATGATCTAAATTAGGCGGATTGCTTTCATCAACTTTAGCATAGTATACGTGATTGTCTGTATTTTGTACTGCTTGATAAATTAAAAATACATTTTCGTTTTTGATTGCACGTAATCTATATGCAGGTATTGTAATTTCATCTGAGCCTGCAGTAAAAGTTTTATTGTCAAGCATATTATATGTTTGTTGTTTTCTGACAGGTCTCCATGGTCTGTTACTATTTGCACTACCAGGAATTTGTTTTAACACAAAATCTTCTCTGACCGTCACTGGAGAATTGTTTAACACACTTTGAGGAACATGAAACTCTGGCATTGGTGGCACAGATTGATCACCTAATGAGTTTACAATTTCACCATTTTTAATAATAGTAAATTCCGGTACGTATTGCTGAATTTCGTTATCCCAAACATAATTAATATCTTCTTTGGTATATCTAAGACCGTAAATAGGACCTGATTGTTTTGCTCCTTTGTAGAATGCAGGATCAATTCTGGATTCATCGTCTGAACCAAGCACCATTGACCCAGTTACATAATTCTGTTCAATATTGTTTAGTGCCTCAGTGCTTAACACATAAGGACCATAATCATGTATTAATGGTGCTGGCGTATCGCCAACAACAGGTAACCACGGACTTCTCAGCATTGGTATTTTCAATTGCATTGCAGGTAATCCTGTTTTTGGATTCACTGTGGTCATACTTGATGGATCGGTAAAACTTTGTTTTAGTTTAATAGTCCTGTTAAGATCATTTTCTAATGCCTGTGGGTTATTGTAACTTGTTAAGTGTTGCTGTGAACCTTTGAGAGTTACAACTCCTTGGTCAATTGTGCTTAACTGTGGATATAAAATATCTCTACCAATATCACGTTGTATATCAACGTCGACACTGATAGTTGTGTCCGCTGGTAAGGCATCAGGATGAATTGCACACACTGTACCGTCTTCAACGACACTTACAAATCTTGGATTTACAATTTGGCTATTGCTAGTATACTTAACTAACGTTTCTGTTAAGTCTGTACTTCTAGTAAGACCAACAGTGTTTGTTGAGTTTGCATAATCAGCATTTATGTTACCTGCTTCATAAGGAACACTACCGTTTATTGTGCCAATTTTGTGATCATAATAAACTTGAGTTTTACTGGTTTTTGCCCAACGATTGTTTATGTATAATTCTGTTGGTGTTACCTTGTCTATTTTATAAATTTGGTTGTATGTTTTTGGATTAGCAAAATGCACAGCAATTCTTTTACCATACTCAGCATATAATGGTGATATGCCATGATCACTAACAGTTTTAATTTTAATACCTTCTGTGCTTACAGTCCCTGATTGGAAATCAAATGTAAATGGTGATGGTATTGTGATATTGCCATTTTCAGATGACTTAACTCTAAACATACCTTCGAAGTTATTTGCATTGACTCTAACTATATCTCCACCGTTAATTGGTATTAAACTATCACCAGTAACAAGTTTTGTATCGTTCAAGTGTCTAACAGATACTCCGTTACCATCAACACTGTTAGGTCTAGTAACAGTAAAACTTCTCTGAGTAACATTACTAACAACAAAATATCTACCAGTGCTAGGTGAGTAATCTTTGTATGACTTAATTTGGAATGCTAAATTATTAATGTTGCTAACAACATCTGCATCTTCTAATAACGGCTCATTGATATGTAACAATGCACTTGTAGAGTTCTGTGAGTATCCAATTACAGTGTGATCGTTTTGGAACAATGAATTAATCTTGTTTATAGTTGATGTGTTTGCTTCACTAGGCAAACCAAATATTGTGTCAACATTTATGCTACCTGTGATAACAACTTTGGTTTTTAGGAAAGTACCATCATCTATAATATTTTGATCAATTTCTGCATTACCAAAGTCCATGTTTGGTGTTGCAGTTGCTGAACCTGAAATACTTATTGTAGGTGTACTGGTGTAACCTACGCCGCCATTGTTAACTGTTAGGCTTGTTACTTTTGCATTTAGTACTGCTTCACCACTGAAGCCTGTACCGTCACCATGTATTATAACTGCTGGTGGTTGTGTGTATCCTGAACCAATATTGGTAACTATTGCTCTTACGTTACCTTGTATGATTGGCACTGCGGTTGCACCTGAGCCACCACTACCACTAATTGTTACACTAGGAAGGCTACCACTATCATACCCGCTACCACCATTAGTCACGTTGATATTAAGTATCTCTCCTGTGGATGGATCAACATCAAAATCTCTTACTTCTGCTGTGCCACTTCCACTTACTGTAACAGTAACAGCCTGAGTTGGATTACCACTGGAATCATACAAATAACCTGAACCACCGTCTGTGACTGTAAAGCCCACAAGTTCTGCATCAAAAATTTCAGTTCTAACAGTTGCACCAGTACCGCCACCGCCACCTAGTGTGACGTTTGCAGTTTGGAAGTTGTTGTCGGTTACAATGTTTACAGTGCTAACATTACCTTCTATACCTGCTGTGATATTTGCACCCAAGTCAGGTGATACTGTAACTGTAGGAGGTTCATTATATCCAGAACCTGCACTTGTTATTGTTAAATTAGCAATGCTTGTTGGGTTAAGTGATACGTTACCTGATGAAACTGTTGCAACCACTGTATCTCTTTGAACAGTTGTTCCTACATTATCTATAATCTGAACAGCGTCACCATTTCCTATGGTGCCAACAGAGCCAGTTAATTGCAATGTGTTACCGTCACTGGTAGGTAAAACTCTAGCACGTAAACCAGAATAAACTTGGCTAATAGCCGGCTCAGTGGATGCAATGTTAAATGCATTCAATGGTCCAATGGATTGTATCCTTGCTTCAATCTGCCTTGGTGCTTCAAAACCTTTTACTTTGCTGGTTGCTTCTCTGATTATTTTTTCGTTATTCCATAGTACAATATTGTCATTTACATTTGCATTTTGTAGAGATAACACAAAGTCTAAATACTTTCCTGTATTATTCTCACCAATTTGGTTGCTGTCTATGTATGATAACAAACTGTAGTTTGTAAACAGACTTACATTACCAGATGTTGATCTTTCTAAATAGTTTACTTTTGTACTTGCTGATTCACTTAATACATCATCACCTGCAGGCATTAATTCATATACATTCCAATCTTCGTTCTCAGACTTTGCAACATGAATGTAATCATTTTGCTTGGGTTTGAAAATAAAATCATCTCTGTATAAATCACTTAAACTTTGTACATCAAATGCTAAGAAATTAACATTTGCAGAGTTTACATAACCTGCATTACTAATCTTAGGATAGTTACTGTCAGTCATGCCTAACAGATCAACATTTGCAGTTGTTGGCCAAAGTTTACTAATTTTAGTACCTTCAGGTTTTTTCAAGAATCTTGTTGAATCATCAATGTCAAATACTACTATATCTTTTGACGTTGATGGCACAACATCATATGTTCGTTTAATACCAACACGTGGTGCAATACCTTCTTTAGCAGTGACTTTTATTCTTACAGTAGATTCTGGTAAGTCGCCAACAAACTTATCAGTAAATTGCAATGTTGGTCTTTCTGTAATTTGAATAGTGCTACCTTCTTTTAAGGTATAGTATGTATCTCTTTGTTGACCATTAGCATCAGTGTCTATCGGTGGATTTATGTCTGGTGTTAACACAGTGTTTGGTAACAACGAAATGTCATTAAATGTAATTCCGCTAGTCGTCAATGTAAATACATTACCGTCTGAAACAACTTCGCCGTCTGATGTATATGTACTTGGCGAGTTAAAAATTTGTACATTGTTAATGTATACTTCAACGTATTTGTATTGGCTATTACTGCCTTTGATTAAATTACTTGATGCTATATTATTACTACCTGGGAAGGCAAGTGTAACACTGTTATTCAACAAAGCAAACGCATTGTTATTTGCATCAGCAATAGTGTTTATATCCAAACTTGGGTAATCAGCAGATGTTGTAATTTGAAAATTAGAACCTTTATCAAAAGTCCAATATACATCTAATGCATTAAATTCGTCTACACGTGGTACATTTACATCGTCTACCTCAACAACAATGTCATTTGCATTAGTCTCATAATTAGAATCAGTATTTGCTAATGCGCCTACTAGACTGAATTTTTGTTGTGGTTGGTATCTAGCATTTGTGATTCCAATGTTTGCACCGTCTACTACAGTAAAATCACTTCCAGATAATGTTATTAAATCTTTAGCAATCAATGTAGTAATATTTGCATCGTCATCAGTATCAGTGTAATTTGAAATACTTGATGCTGTAATATTAACGTTTAGTAAAGCATTGCTATTAATTGCTGTAGCAATGTTTGCACCTGTTACATTTGCACTGCCATTTGAATTTGTAACATTTAGTGCTACTGTAGTGTCAGTAACATGATCTGTTAATTCAAGTCTCATTGATGTAGTATCAGTAATATAAGTATTACCAATTACTAATGCTTTGTCTAAAACTGTTTCAACTTCGTTAATTAAAACATTTGATGCTACCACACGAGCCGCTAATGACTCAGGATTATTATAACCAGAGCCTCCGTCTGTTACAACAATTCTTTCCAGTTTATTATTGTTATCTAATCTAGCAACGGCTGTCGCTTGTTTTCCTTTTGGATCACTAGGCATTGATATTTCAATTACAGGAAGTTTTTCGTATTGATATCTTGCTTCAAATACATCAATACGCTCGATACAATTAGTTGTACTTTGTGGATAGTCTAATTTTATTAATTGACTACTCTGTTTGAAATCTGATTTGTAAAGTTTTAGTTCAATATTTTGTTTGTTTTTGGTATTACCAAAATCGCCAACACGTAACGCCCATTCGTCGAATACAGTAATGTTGCCTTGAACAATGCTGTTACTATTTGCTAAACGTGTTAAACTTTCTTTGGTACCTTTATTTTGAATCATACCTTGATAGAATTCAAATTGTTGTTCGTCAAGCACATCTAATTCTGTTAGATAACTTTTTTCTTGGTACCCAAATAATGCTCTACTTTGTTCGTATAATTGTTTTTCAACAGGCACAAAACCTAGTTCATGGTAACGTCCTAAACTTTCTGCCATATTATCTAAGTTTGGTCTCAACTCGTCACCGTCTATAATAAATCCTTCTGAGAAGAATTTACCAGTCCAATTTCTTGTTCTGTTTGCTTTAAGTTTTATCCTCTTGTGTCTTTGATCATGTACATCGTCAAATATAACATCAGCAAACACTGTGTTATTATCAAATACTAAAGCATGTTCTATTTCTTTTGTGAATAACATGCAACCATAAATTTGTTGTCCTACAGGAGGTATGATTTCTATCTCAGAATTTTCTCTGTTGATTTGACATTTTGTAGGATCAATAACAGCACCTGCTTGATCCATTAGTGCAAACTGATCTCTGTCTGTTCTATTAATCTTTGCAATAAAACCACGTGGCGCAGTAAAACGTAAACGTCTTGCTAGTGGTGATAACTCAATAGTGTTACCAATTTCCCATTTACCTGTAGTCCAGAATAAGAATTGCTTACCTGCATACATCCAATCGTTAACATCGTTTATTGCACCATCAAATTCGCCAAAGTCAAAACCTTCTTGATTATTGTATGCACCCAATCCTACTAGGAAATCAAATACTTCTTGTACCAAAGTATATTCTGTATCATAATATACTCTAGTTGGTATAGTCTTACGAACACTGTACAATGCCGCTTCTGCACCGTTTTGTTGTGGTAACTTACTTAAACTATTCCAATACTTTAATTCAAATGTAGAACCTGATGTTACATTTAATTTTGCTCTATAATAATTTCTATTGTTTTCTACAATAGTTCCTTTGGCATAACTTTTGCCAGGTTCCCACTGTACATGCGGTGCTGGCTCTCCGCCTACTGATATACTAGATTTTGGACTCTTTGGATCAATAGGTAAAACATTGAAGTAACCTCTGTTCTTGTCAAAGCCTCTAATTATGTATCCGGTTGCACTTTTCTCAATTACAACACCACTGTAGAAACTTCTTGTTTTATAGTTACTGCTATGCAGGTTGACATTTATGTTTTCTTGTGGTATAATAAGACTTGTTGCATTTCCATCATTACTATATTGGTCTGTTCTTGCAACCATTGTGTCTTTGTCAACAAAGCCACTCATTCTTTGTGCTAAGTTAGTATTGAGTGTACGCATCTTAACTGCAAAGTCATCACTGATATTTAGGTTTTGGAATTGTAACCAAGTGTATATAAACTGACTATAACCAATTGCTGTGGTGAATTTTTTATTTTGATCTAGTTCGCCGTGTATTAAAAATTCTGCAGTATCATAAAACTTCCAAGTTTCTCCTGTGTCCTTATTTAGAAGATATTGATTATTACAACTAGGTCTATGTAGTACAACAGGGTTACTAAAAAATGTTGCAAACAAACCTGGTCTTGCTAACAATAGAGCTTCGGACATTGCAAATGGAAATTCTTCAGTACTTCTCCATGCATATTCTGTAGGACTGCAATCACCGAATGCCCATCGGCTGTCGACACCATCATTTGTGGTTACACTGATATCTTTTGTGCTTCTAATATATTCTGGAGCATCAGTATCAAAATAGCCGCTGTTTCTATTATTGTCAGCAGTGTCGAGAACAACAGTTAATATAGCTCTGTAACCGTCACCTTGTATTGTTGCCTGTGCCTTTGTATAATTAGAACCTGGATTTGTAATAGTAATTGCTTGTATACTACCATCAACAATAGTTGCCGTTGCAGTTGCACCAGTACCATCGCCTGTTATAGCAACTGTAGCATTAGTGTATTGTCCACCTTTGTTTACAATGTTGATTTCTTTTATTAATCCAGTGTCATGTGCATTAGAATAAAAATTGTTTTGGTATACATTGTTACCTGATGTTCCTGCACCACTTCCGCCACCAACATGGTATGGGAAAGTAGGCTTGTTGTTTTCATCTACTGTGGCAACATAAAATCTAATTTTAGTATCTGGAGAATCTGGTGTTTTTGCATATCTCACATTGTAACTATTTGTATAAGTATCACCACTGCCAGTTGGTTCCCAATCCTCTACAAATTGGCCAGTGTATGCTCCGCCTGGTCCTGTTAGTCTTGAACCAGATCTTACATTCCATGGTGATTGAATTCTTGTTATAGCACTTGTGGAGTCATCAGGATCTGCATATCCATATGGTCCATAAATTGGTAAGCCGTCGAGTGCCCAACCTACTATTGGTGAGTGCTCTGTGGTACTCCACTCGCTTAATCCTACTACACGTGGACTGAACACATGATAATGTAATATACCATCATCAGCACTCGCATGTTCTGTTTCGTCGTCATTGTGTTCTTTTGTAACAGTTGAGTAGTGCCACTCATCTTCGTTGTTCCAAGATTCTTTAGAATGTATATTGTAAACAGGAATACCGTTAATAGCAACAGCAACAGGTCCGGAGCCTTGCTTGTCTGTATTTCCTATTGCTGAAATCTGTTGAAGATCTCGTTTTGGAATATTGTATGTTACTTCGTTGAACTCTACTGTATCACCGTCAAGTGTAGCATGTCCTGAATGCTCATAGTGTAAGCCATCAATACTGTGATTAGGTATTGTATTACTTTTAACATACAAATTGCTATTATCTACAGACACTGACAGTCCATCAATTCTATTAAATGATGTTGCTTGTATATCTGTTATTACATTAACAAATTCATTATTCCATGTTTGGGCCAATGATGTTGTTTCAGTAGATACAATATCTGCTGGTGCAATTAATTCTCCACTAGAATTAACTGGTAGTACTTCATGTAATCCTATTCTTCTAAAAGGATTATTATTTTTATACAAGTTGTTGTAAAGGTTTGCTCTAGGTCCTTTTCTAATTATACCATTCTCTAAGTCGTCCCACAGTTTTGTATTTGTAGGTGTATAATCAATTATTGGACTTACTTTATTAACATCAGTGGGTGCATATAAAGCATACTCAGTGTCCCACCAAAGTGGCTTTTCTGTAAAGCCTAGCATTTCCCATGGATGTGTATGAGGCTTTATGGTGTCGTAATAATATAAGTAAAAGCCTTTCCAGTGTCCAGGAAGTTGAGAACCATTTCCATAGTTCCAAGTAAATTTATCATTCTCAGAATAAAATTCATTTGCTGTGCCGTTGAGATTATTTCTAAGTAACCAGGTAGCATATGAACTGACCATTAGGTCATTAAACTCTTTATATTCTAAAGTTTCTTTTCTAAATGCACCATTCTGTGAACTGAATACACTGTGCTCTGGCATACTGTTATTTGTTCTAAATTCTGCCTTTGCACTGTTATAAATCCTCTTTTCAAATTCTAATAATAAGTCGTCACGCAGATCTCCCTTGGTAGGAGTTTTACTTCCGTCATGTCCAATAATAATATCAAGCGGTGTAGAGAAACTATTGTCTGTTGTTATCTCTGGCTGGAACAATGGATATAAACCCATTGTGCTAGGTGTTGGAGGACATTGGGCACTGTCTCTTTCTGCGTCATACAACTTGAATAAAATGATGTCTGCTGAACTTAAAGGTACATTATCAAGTATGGTAATTGTGATAGGACTAAATGAACTTATCACATAATCATGTTCAACTGTTAGTAATTTTTGATTGTGGTACACTAATAAACTATTTTCAAGTTTGTCTAAATCAGCATCGTATAAACTTGTAAATGTTCTATCTGCTGTTGAAGTTGGTATACCTACTACGAATTCTTCTTCTCGGTAATTATCACCATATGGTAAAATATATGTTCTATTGAAAACATCTCTACCAACTTTATATGTTTGTGCAATTCTAATAATTTGTTCTAAGAGATCGCCTGTTGAAATACCATCTGTATCTTTGGTATCATAATACTTGTTTATTTCATTCTTGATTCTGTTCTTAAATTTAGTATACTCGGACCTATTAAATCTCATTGCATCAATAAGATTATGTGGCTGATCATCTAGTAGGAATGCACCAAGAATAGTATTTTGGTCTGCATTAGTAATCCTATTTGCAAACATATCTTCTTTAACAATACTGTCCGAGTTATTAGAGCCAAATTTTAATCCATCAAATTCTTTTTGATTACTGATGTAATCACTAAAGTGCTCCATGTACTCTGGTTCACTAATACTGATAATATCTTGTTTTAGAACATTATTTTTCCAACTCAATGGTAAATCATATTTTGGTATGTTCTGGTCGTCTATTAATCCTTCATCGCTGTTTACACTGATCTCTAAAATATCATTTGCTTTGTATGTTACATTGTCAAGTCTTATGAAACCTTTGTTACTAGGAAAATATTGAAACCCAGTTAATGGATTGCCGTTGAGCGTGATTTCAATTTCGTATCCACTATTAAATTTAGGATTTGTTTTAGGTACGGCTCCAATATAAAAATCTTTAATTTGTCTATCAACAACAGGCTGTGCTAAATTGTATGTTGCAATAATTTTTTGCACATGTGGTTGTTGTACATGTTTCCAGTATGCATGATACTCTACTACCTGCTTATCAAGTTTATAAAATTTATAACCGTTTATAGATTTACTTGATGTTCCACCAAAAGGAATGTAATTGTAATTACTTGTTTTTTGAAAATTTTGAAATAAAATTTCTGAACTTGATTTGAACTGCTTGTATACAAGAGGGAAACCTAGTTCTTTGTCATTGACTGTGCTTACACTAAGATTTGATTCTTGTGATGATAAATCAACTGCATACCCAAAAATCTTATTACCAGTAAAACTGTTTTGAGGGTATACATCGTTGTCGCCAATATACTGTCCTTTGTTATCATATAAATTAAACAGTGGTTCTTGATTGACTCTTGATTTATGCTGTGTCTGTTCCCATCCTCTTCCGGTCCAGTAATATTCAGAACCTAGGTATTTTGAACCAGACTTTACTAAAACCACGTCACCGTTAGTTGGCTCTAGTGGAATAAAATTATCTTTACCATCTGGTACGCCTGTTGGGCTATTAGGACTTGCTACACGTGATAATCTTATTGCACCTGAGTTAACTGATGCATAATAAATGTATTTAGACACTTCTAAACTTTCATTAGGGAAGATAATATATGCGCCTTCTATGCCAACATTATCTATAAACTGTCCTGCATCTATTCCATTTATATCACTGTATGAAAAATCAGCGGCTGATATCTCTACACTGTATAGCAAAGAATTACCGTGTTCATATAATTCTAATTCTTTATCAAATTCTATTATAGGTCTGTTTGCACGTTTTGTTTTTTCAGGTATAACATCACCTGCGTCTCTGAAGTTTTCAATATGATACCAGTGATTTACTCTGCTCCATGCATTTTTATTTTTTGCGCCTCTTTCTTGCAGGATATAATCTTTTTCCCATGCAACTGAAGTATCTAGTCTGTATGATACTGGATTGTTAGCAGTGAACTCAGTTAGTGTAATTGAATCTCCTACACCAGAAACAATAAAGTTTTTAGATGTTTGGCTTGCAGGAATTACATAGTCTCCTGCAAATGTTACTATCATGCCGTTTCTCATAGGCATACCATCTGGCAATGCATATGATTTTTTGCCCAGTATATCTAAATTAATGTCAATGTAATTAGATGCTGTACCACTTACTGTAATAACTGAAGGTCCTTCTGGTACCCAATAGTATTCTTGATAGTTAATAAATTTGTCAGCATTTATTGGTGGCAAATATGTGCTATATCTATCAGAAAATAACTTGTTGTGATTTTTAGTTTGTACACCATAACTTTTAAGTAGATCAATAAACTCGTCATAAAAAATTAAATTTTCAGGTTTATTAGTATCAACAGTTTTAGTATTGATTGTTGGAGACAAACTATAGAAACGTTTTGATGCTGTAGGTTGTACAATGTATGCACCTTCAACATCGTGGTCAACACCACGTTGGTTACCTATAAAGCCTTTGACTAATTCTACGTTAGCCTTACTGAATAATTGCTCAACTGTGTTATCAAAGAAATTTTTGATAGCATTAGTTTGATGAACTACTGGTAACTTCTTATAAATCTTATCAGACATTAGTAACCACTGCCTCCACTTGAATTACTTGAACCACTTGACCCAGTTCCAGTAGAAGTATCTGTGGTGGTGGTAGCAGAATCTGTTATTTGGTAATTTCCATGATAGTATGTTACACCGTTAGGCATATAGAATGTCTGTCCAAAGAAATTGTGGGTATGCGTTGTACCATTACCTGCTAGTTCTGCAATCTCTTTTGATGAGTACAATGGATAATATCCTTCAATGGCGTAAGGGCCTGCTTCTTTGGTTGCATTTGCATACCTACTGCCTATAGCAATCTCTTCTTCTAAGTCCGTATTACTTAACGTTTTACTGTCTAATCTGCTGATGATTTCGATATCATTTACTGTAGCAGTACTTAAGAATAATTCATTAGGCTCTGACTTGACTTGGAACATTTCTCCAAACTTACCTGTGCTGTTCTTTGGCAAAATTACAATACTACCAATTGCACTTCCCAACTGCTGGTGAATATATGTGCTTAGTTCTGTAAAGTAAAATGTTTCTCCGAAGTCCCAATTTTTAACATTGAAGTATTGATTTATAACACTAATAATTCTAGTCTTTAATTCATTGTCACTAAATTGATCAGACAATTTAATAACTCTGAATTTTGCTTTCAGTTTATTGTTTGCTTTGTTACCAAACAACAACTTAAACTTAGCACTTCTAAATACAAGACTGTCTGTAGCATTTTTATAATCATTTAACTTTTCAAACTCAATGTTCAATTGATTGCTTGTAGGCTCTAATGGAAATTCAGAGTCTTGTCTGTTTTGCCATTTGAGAACTTCTTCGTAATAAGTTGTGGTCAACATTACCATTTCAATTACATTGCTTATGCTAGGATCAATTCTCACATCGTTTGGTGCAACATGATTCCATTTAATAATTGCATTTTCTTTTATGCTGGATAATGTATTTTGAGTTTGTCCTCTGCCTAATCTAGTAAAATAATCTGCGGCTTCTATTAATTTTGTTTCTGTAATAGAAGTACCAATTGGTGTAAGTTGATATGTTTTATCTTCTTCTGTAACATATATAACTAACCCAGATGCATTAGATTTGTTTTCAAATTGCTCTGCTAATGCTTTTGTTTTAACAACAATCCAATCTAATTCATTTAATATATATTGTCTATTGAAACTACCTGGCGATAAAATGTTTCTTGTGTTTGAAATATCAAGCACTGTTTCATTTCTTAGATCAGCAATTTTTCCTTCGAATGGTCTATTATATCTATAGCCATCAAAGTCAGTGTAGTATTCAAAGAAAACTAAATCTGTTTTGTCTGCAAATTCTGCAAACTGCAATGGATAATCTGGTACTAAGTCGCCGTCAGTGTCTACTGGTGCAACTTTAATTTTACGAGCATCTATATAACCGTCTGCTTCTTTGAACACGTCTACAACGTCCCACACAATTGGTCTGCTTAACTTATCTCTGTTATTTTCATAGTAGACATTTAATTTATCAGTACTAATATTGCCACTAGTGTCTGACAAATATAGATAGTCTGAATTTTGTAAATCAGTATATCTTAGTGTTCCTGTTCTGGTAACTGAGTCCCATTTTGTAAATAGTATTCTACCAAAATTGTCTGGTATAGCAATACCATTTTTGTCTGTTGCCTGTGGAGATGTGTCTCCTAAATTTGCTTGTATAAATTGTTCAGTTGACAGCGACCCGTTCACTTGTAACTGTTTGTACATAACAAATGCTACAGCACCACTGTCGTCAACTATATCAGAACCAAATGTAGTTGCATTAAAATTAATATCTATGTAACTAGGCATTGAACTGATTTTGCCTGTGTTAGGTTGTACAACAACATTTGTTTCAGATGAAACACCACCTGAACTGCTATATGTATTCAGTGCTACTACTGCATCATTTACAAATAGATTTCTGTCTCTATAACTTTGTGCAGTTGCACCTACGTCAGTTCTAAGTATACCAAAGTTACTTACCCAAGACACTTCTACATCTTCCCAAGTTGTGTCTCTGGTTCTCAACGGTATGTCAACAACTCTACCACGTGGTACAGTAGAAACACCAATGGTTTCATTGTTCCATGCTGACCCAGTCCATGCAAACGATTCTGTTTCTCCTGGTCTGGTATTTACTGTAGTGAAAATTACACTGTCACGTTTACTTCTATTATTAGAGTCTAACACTTTAATACTTTTAGTATTGTAGAATTTAAGATCGCCTTTGCTTTGTATAACGTAATCAAACCCTCTGGTGATCAAGTTATACTTGTAATTTTTGTTGTCCATTGCGGAATATTCCATAAACAATAACCAACTGTTATTTCCTCTATAGTCTGTATCTATAGAAAACGTATTTGTTTTTGTTGCTGAAGTAATGTTAGATGAATCAATAAGATACCAACTGTCTTTTAATAAATCGTATCCTAATGCAAAACTTTCTTCTGCTTTAATTTTGCTTACAATTAAAGATGCTTCAGTGGTTGAGAATTGTTTTCTCAACGATGGTATAACTTCAACTAGTCTATATCCTGTCGGTACGTCATCACTTAATGTCCAAGGACCAACTCCTGTTGACAATGCACTTGACAGTGCGCCATTGTTATTAATCTTGGTTGCTCTTGCCCAAATAAATTCTGATGTGTTGCTAGGATTAACAAATTTCAAAAAGCAATTTTCTTTTAGCGGTAATAATTTATTACCATATGTATTATAGATATCTGTACCTATAGCAGGATTGTTTATGAGCACACCTGTTGTACCTGTAGTAAATTGCTCAGTTAAATATCCTGAGGTGCCTTTTGTTTTAGATGGTTGTGTATTCCACAACACGTTATCTGCAACTGTATACTTAAATGTGTTTACACTACCATTTGCTGTAGGATCAGTGTAAAGATTTCTCATCGAATAGTACACAAAGTTGTTCAACGATAAAGTTTTTAATTTGTTAGTTAAGATACTTGCAGTTATTTCTACAGGAGTAGAAGTATCATTTACAAATACCTGCTCACTTTCACTTGCATCATCTATGTACAAAAATGCATCGTTGGCAAATGTTTCAACGCTCTTATATGTTCCTGTGGGATCGTTGATGTCTATATATCTGCTATGTCCACTGTGAGTTCTATTAATTGCTTTCATCTTAGTGATGTTAGTGCTTTGACTCTGTGGGAAAACATTATAGTCTTGAGCACTTACCATTCTATTTTGTGTATAGAATACTTGTGGTGCTCTTTCTTTGATAGCACTTAAACTTTCACTTGGAGAACTATTTCTAATTGGCTCCATGAGATCGAATGTTATTGTTAATCCAAAATCTTTGCCATCTTCGTTTTTGTAAGGTACTGTAACTGATTTATTTTTTGCATCATTTGGCTTGATTACAAATCTAGTAGGAGAACTAACTCTGTGCCAAAGTCTAAAAATACCGTTTGGTATGTTTGCAAAGTTTCCATCACTGAATCTCAAAGTGATTCCTTGATTACCTTTGTTTTCAATTGCATACAAATTACGTGTATCCAAAGATGAACTAGTGTAGTTTAATGTTTGTCCAATAGTGTTTGGAATGCTAGTCCACTTGTTTTTAACTGTACCGTTAGCATTGATTTCTTGGAGGTAAACATCGTCCTCGTTGATGTCAGTTTTGCTAATAGTTTCTTGTCTATTTTCTACTGGCGTTGTGAAATTAAAATCCTGTGATTGCAATTCGCCTTGTTTAAGCATAACAAAGAAACCAGTATCTTTACTGCTTAATCCTTTGCTGTCATTTCTATAAATCATATGGAAGGGATTAATAGGATCTGGATGTCTCTCAAAAAATGAATCGTTGTCTTTCAAATCTGGATTCACAATGTTGAAATTTCTTTTAACACCATTAACAGAAATAGGAACATTATATGTAATAGGTGCATTCATTGGCGTATTCAATTGATACAGCTCTGCAGGAATATCATTAATGATACCTTCTTTAACAGGTGCTGAGAATCTGTTTGTTTTGCTCATTGCACTGTTTAGTATTGTAATAAATTGCTCGTAACTTTGACTGTTATTGGAATCGTCCCAATAAATTGTCTTACCAGACAAACTAGTGCCTAAACTATCTGAGATAGGTTCATTGGTTCTTATACTGGTGACTTTCATTAAGCCACTAGCAGGAATGTTTCTTTTTGGATTGTAACCCAACATACGAGCTAGTTTGAATACACTATCTCTACTTTCAGCAGTTTCTAAAAAGTTCTCTCTGCTGTTAAGATCCATTCTAAACGCAAGTGATTGTGACAGGTATGCTAACAAGTCAATGATAGCAATAAATTCTGAGCTATCAATATAATCATTAAAATTTTCAGGATAGTTTTTTCTGATGTAATCTACTAGAGAAGTTCTGATTGTATCAAAATCGTATGCTTGAAAATTTATTTTAGTATATGCTTTATATGCAACTTTCCAATCTTCTGCCGCAAATAAATTATTTTGTCTATTAATTGCCATTACAATCCTTCCGAAATATTTCTTATGTACTCAACGTAGAGTGTATCGGTGGTATTAAGAGGTACAAACTTAAATTCAACTTCTGCACGAATCACATGATCGAGTACCACCACGTTAAGAGATTTCATTTCTGCTCTAGGATCTCTCTTAAAGATTTTTTCTATATCTTCTTCTACCTCTTTTTGTAATTTGGGTGTGCTAGGTTCCATGAGTAAATCCCATATAATAGAACCAAACTTTGGATTCATAACTCTTTCGCCTCTGCGAGTGTAAAGTTCGTTCATCAAGTCACGTTTAACTAATTCGCTACCTGTTAGTGTATAAGGTGCATAGTTATCCACAGTGCTGAATCCAATAAAGTTTACCATACAAGTATTTATCTAAATTATTAAAACTAGTTTTAATTGCCAAAAACTCTTGACAATCGCCTTTATATGTGCTTAAATACATACAAGCACTAAAGAGTGTGAAACCCTAAACCCACAGAACGAGGATGCTTGAATGCGTCGGTTAGCAAAAAAGTTCAGAGATATCTGGGCTGTGGCTGAACAACGTAACAAACAAGAGTCGAGCAGATTCCATCAAATCTATGAAACCAAAAAAGGCTTTGTTGAGATGGGTATCTATGACCACAAAACGAAAAAGTATGTTACGTTCAACACAATCAATCTGGTAGGAAACTTCAGATATGAGAATGTTGAGTTTCCCACTGAATTTTCAGAGATGGAAACACTAGTGTTGTCATGAACTAAAAGAAGGGGGTAATCCCCTTCTTTTTTTATTTAATTGTAAATATTTACTATGTTGAATCACGAAGACTCGAACGCCGAAATCTATCGTAGACAAATTTTAGCCCTAGAGGACACTATAAAGTTATTGAAGAGAAACCTTTTAGAAGAAAGTAAATTGAAATACGATGCATACAAACGCATCGGTGAATTAACTTCTACTAAATCTTTGTCGAATCAAAACTAAAGTTCCTAAAGGCCGCTTTAATTTCGTTTATTGTTTGGGGGGCACCAAATGCCGCATTTGGATCGCCTTGGAACTTCATCTTGTGAAAATCCTGACGTTTATAATATAAATCTTCAGCAAGTTCACCTAACGGTGCACCACCACGTGGATAGTCTCTACTTAAACCAATGCCTTGTTCATCTGATGTTTGAAACACTTCTGCTTCATATGCTCTCATTTGCACCAAAGTATCTTGCGTTTCCATATCACCGCCTGGCTCGCTTGGTGCCATAGTCCAACCTTTCATTAAGTAAGGTACTACTTCAAATTTTTCTTCATTGATTGCTCTTAATACATTACTGTTTAAGAATCTCTCAGGTCCAATGTGATGTGCAAAACTAGCAACTGCTAATCTTTGGTTATTGCTTAACGGTGTCTTAACTGCACTCTTAACACTTTCATAGGACTTGTTCATGTCTCCAATAAAACCTACAGTTTCTCCTATAGGACCTAAGCCATTTGAAAAATCAACTATTTGAAAACCGTTAGCATCTTCAAATATAAAACCTCCAGCATCTTGTATTACTGAGATACCTTGTGCCTGTAATGCATCAGTAAATCCTTGGACATCAGAGATAATACCGTTTATATCTGCAAATTGAGATTTAATACTGTTTATATCTCCCATTAATTCTTGTACTTGTCCTTCTAACAGATCAACTGGTATACCTGCTTCTAATGCAAATGCTCTCAACCTTGCTTCTATCTCTGTTAAATTTTTAGCCATGCCTATAACTTTTTCTAATTCAGGATTACTAACTGCAAATCTCACAGGTGGCAACATTGCTTTGAATGCCGCTGTCATATCATTTAATCCTGTGATTTGTAGAAGTTGGTCTTTGGCCATTTCTTTGAATTCATTATATACTGCGGCCAGTCCTGCAAAGGTAGGAATACTGTTTAACAATGCATTACCTGCTCCTGCTATTTGATTTGCCGCACTCATTGCTTGATCAGCGGCTCCAGTGATACTGTTCTGTAAGTCTGTTACAGTTTTGCCTGCAGAATCTACTGCACCAACTGCAACCTGTGTGCCACTTGGTGTTTGCACATCACTGCCTTTGCCTGTGCCAGGATCAACAGTGCCCTCACCTTGTGTGGCATTTTCCACTTTTTCATAAGCGGCTTTTACTGCTTCATTTTGTGTGTCTATTGCTATATCACTAGGCACCAATTGATTTTTTTCTGGGTCGTAATTATAATGCATGTCTGGCTCAGGACCAGGTAGCCTTGTTAGTGTGGTCATTATTTCATGCACTATACCTGTGCGTTTACCACCAGTTGTTAAAGGTGCATCTGAATCTCTATCAAATTCTGCGGCATCTTCTGGTGCTAATTTCTTTTTGCCTTTTGCTGTTTCTGCGGCTGGTCTTGCATATGGAGGTACTGGTGGTGTAGGTGTACTTGCAAAACTATTCAAGTTCATAACCAGTGCATCAGCATTAAACGCCAAGCCACCAAACATATTAATAGCGGATGTAATTACATCAAATCCTATACCTGTTAGCATTGTTACTCGCCCTGCAGGACAAACTACTTCAAAGTTACCTGTTCCAGTAGACATGGAGTTTGCACCTGTGGTTACCAATGTAGAGCCACCGCTGTTGATATTGACATCGCCGGTACTTGCTGTTAGGTATGAGTTTCTGCTTGAATTAAAATGCATGTCACTAGCAGAATCTAGTTTAATTTCGCCGCCTGTGCCTAATGGTCCTGTGATATCACCTGCTATGCCTTGTATGACAGCACCACCTGGTGCTCTCTGCCCGCCAATGTTATCGCCTAGTGCTGTTACATGTACGTTTTGACCTGCTTCTAAATTAAGATTGTATTCTGCACGTAAGTTTAGATCGCCCATAGAACGTATATTAATACTGTTCTCGCCAAAAATATCAATTTGACCATTGGCTTTGAATTCCATTTTTGCAGAACCTTTTTGGTTAATTAAAAATATGGAACCGGTTGTGTCATCAAGTAAAATTTGGGCACCACCACCTGTACGTAGCCTAATCAATTTACTTTTTGGATGGTCGTCCATTATAAATTGGTGACCACTGCCTCTTACATTTCCTTTCTTACCACCCTTGTTTAATGCACCTGGTGTTAAAATACCATAAACATCACTTGGAGCCTCACGTCTAGAACCTGAACTACCAAATCCTCTAATTGGGTCTAATGCTAATCCTTGTTTTACTACTGCTTCTGATAAATCAAATTCGATTGGGCGTGGTCTGTCGTTAGTTGTAGGCTTACCTTCTTTTGGACTTATCTCTGTGGAAGGCAGAGTAACAGCACTGTCTTGGTATGTTGTTACACTTGGTTGCCCTGGAATGCTGTTTGAAAATTTACCAGGAAAGATACAGGACAATATTAATCCAAATTTAGAGTCGCCGTCACCAAAAGCCACAACAACATGATTGCCTATATCTGGTGGTTGCATCCATAACCCGTATGCTTGTACAGCACCTTCTGGATCTTCAATATCGTCACTTAAATTTTTATATGGTGTTGTGCCTGCAAACGGAGAGCACCACATGCATTGTACAATTTGAGAACTTCTGCCTTGTGTAGCAGGAATTCTCACAGCAATAGCATGTTCAAATGCTTCGTCTAGGTTATCCTCTATCACACCCAAAGAAATATTTTTAGGTACGCCAAGACGCTCTCTGAAATCTTTAATGTTAGCGATTTCATTAATGTCTCTATTTTGTGTTCTTGTATCTACCATATCATTTAATACTAAGGAACAGTATTACCTCCTATTGGATTAACACCGTCTACAAATCCTGCTGGATCTCTGCTGTTTATGCCTTCCGATTCTGTATCTGTAGATTCTTCAACTTCTTCTACTTCTGTTTTAGTTTTCTTTAACAATGCGGAACCTATTATTCTATTTGCTGTAACTTGTGATGTAAACACACCGCCCGAAAAATTATTTACACATGAGATAAATCTATAAAGTCCACTAAATGTTCTAGATTCACCGTCGTATTTCCAATAACCTGAATTTGCGTCTTCATCTCTCCAATCAGGATCAAATTTTTCTGGAGCCTTGATTCTCAAAAAGAAATGATTATCATTGTGGTACCAGTCTGCACTTTCTTCATCACTTACTGTTAATCCAGGGGCACCTAAATACCAAGGATCTCCACGCAGTTCTAAATCAACTCTCAACAAGAATGATCTATCCTGCATGTGTTGTTCAACAAGATTACCAAACAACGTATTTCTCACACTGTTAGATTTATATGTACTTTCTTTTACAGGGTTTGAAGATACATTAGTACTCTTTGTTTGTGGATCTTTCATTGCATCAGATACTTCAACTTTGGTGTACCCAAGCTCAGATAATTGGTCTCCTGTTAAAGTACTTTCGGATGCCAATATTAAATCCGTACTATATATGTATGGTGATTCGCCTGGTTCGTATGGAGTTACTGGTGTGACATTAATAACTTCGTCATAGCCCAAAGAACCTGCAAGGTCAGACACTGTGCTACTGTCTATGCCACCAAGTAAATCATCTAATGCATCGTCGTCGCCTTGTTCTAGAATAGCAGTAACTTCTGCTAAGTCTGTTCCTGTAAGTGCTGACAACTGGCCAATTGCTGTGTCTACTGCTGAAATACCTTCTGATATTTTACTCTTTATATCATTAAAGAAAGACTTGATCGAATCTAAATCATTTTCTTTTTTGACTTCTTGTTCTTTTTGTACTTCTGATTCTACATCAGTAGATTGTTCTTTTGGAATGGTTGTGCTTAATTTATTTGATTCTGCAACAGAAAAACTTCCAACTGCTCCACCACCCGGTGCTAATAGCAGTGCAACACCTGCATCATATTTAATATCTAAATTTAATATTTGGTCATTCAACCCTGTAAAAATATAATTGTATGATTTTTTTACACCACCGTTTGCAATAATTTGTTCTAGTCTAGATTGTCCTGTATCTGCATCTAACTCTTGCTCATCTTCTTTTACAGCAATATCAGTACGAGATGATTTATATAATACTGGCGTGTATACATATTTGTATGCATAGGTATTTCTTTTAGCGTCAAAGTCAACTGTTTCAACTTTTGCATTAAGTCTATACCAACTTACATATCCTTGCTCTGGTTTAGATTCAGAACTGGCATCTTCTATATCATCTCTTCTGGTAATCTTTGTATAAAATTCATCATTCATGCTTAGGATTGTTGCAAAAAAAGCATCGAATGTTGTGCCTTTAGGGAAAGTAATTTTATCACCTTCTATTATTTTTTCAGGTGAGCCGTCGTTTTCAATTTGTCCTTTTGCAGTAATTGCCGCGTCACGTTCAATTGCATCTGCAGTACTAGCAAGTTCGTTCATTTGCCTATTCATTCGTTCTGCATCTTGTGTGTCAGCAGTTAAAAGATTTTCATCTTTTATAGTCATGAAGTCATCTGGTGCTTCAGGGTCAGCAATTAATTTAGATGTATCAAACTCATATACATCTGGAACTCCGCTGTCTGCTAAATTTGTATAATACTCGTTTAGAGCTTCTTGTAAAACATCTACATGGTCTGAAATTGTTTTACCACTAGTGGATATTTCTACTGGCATTTTATAGACTGAGCGTCTAAATGCAAAACTTTGTAGAGATGCACATACAAATTCGTATGTACTTCCAGTTTCATCAATTGCAACATCAAAGTTTCTCAATGCTAGTTTATATCTATAAGGACCAGCAATCGCTAGTGCTTCGCCTCCCTCATCTTCTACTTGACCTCCTGCAGATAATTCAGGACCTGTATAGCCTTGGAATCTGATTTCTAAAAACAATGGTGGATTTACATTTGGTTTCAATCCCAAGTAATGCATACCTAATTTCATTTCATCTATAAATGTTGCAGAGCCAGGTTGTTTAATTTGGAAATTTACCCTAGTTGCATTGGGTCCGTTAGCATTACTGAGAGTAACAATTTGGAGGTTGTCTATTTGATTACCACCAGTTACACCTGTTTGGGCCAGTATAACCATGTCTCCTGGATTTTCGGGTGCCAAAGAAGGATCAGGACTTGACATCTCATCTTTTGCGCCTTTGGTTAGGTTATCATTCATCATGTATAGACGAATGTTATATGTTGGGCTCGAATAAGTATCTAGCACGTTGCCAAAAACTTCGCCTACATAGGGATCATTGATTCTTGGTACAACTGCTCTATCTCCGAGGAATCTAGACATGTTTATTTACTCAGTGCATTTACAGAGCTTTTTGAGGGTAAAATTATTTTTGTTCCAGCCTTGAAGTCTCTGATTGGGTCTTTCAGTATGTCAGGATTTCTCAGTGAGAACACCCACCATAATCGTGTGTTATCATATATGGCGTATGCCAATAGATCTGGGCGTTCGTCGTACAACGGAGAAATCACATAACTCTCATCTTTAAGAGTGGCTTTCATTTTAGGCAAGTCATTTAATCCTAAGAATTTATTATCTATAAGATCGTCGTTGCGAATAAAACTGTCGCCCCTATAAACTTGCTTGTTGTCTACTGTCTTAGCCATTAAATAAATCCTGGTAGTGTGCCATTGGCTACATTATTAATACTGAAGTTCCTTCTCACTCTGTGTGGTGTGTATGCAGTAGTTAAGTTAAGCATGATGTTTGAACGAGTTGGTACGTAAGTAACCTTGTCACCAAATGTTACTGGTACATAGTCAACATCATCAGGATATTGAATTGTAAAGTTTGAAATAACTACTGGTATTTTATTAAATCCGTATTCACCTAAATATTCAAATAACATTACAGGCGGTGGTGTTCCATAGTCGTTGTCTATTACTGCTTGATCGCCGTAATATCCTTTTGTTGCCATTTTGATGAATGTAAAAACTGCTAATAGATATCTTGCTTCATAATTATCTGTTGCAAAGAAATCAGCGGCAATTGGTAATTCGGGCGGAATACTTTTACTAAAAGTCTGTATTGGATAGTTTTGTCCTTGTCCTTGATGACTATCATATTCTGCAGTACCTGATAGGAAAATCTGTGGAGTTGTTTGCCATACCATACCGCCTGACTGTTCTATAGGCTCCATTAAATATCGATCTGCACCTAATTGATTATAGAATCGATCCATACCTCCCTTTTTAGGACGTAACCTTGCTCGCCAGTCATAATTTTCCATGTGCGGTTGTCCAGTAGCATTTGGTAATGCATCTGAACTTGCAACATCTATTTGACTTTTCTTTTCTGCTACTGACTGAGCAATCTTGTTTTTGATCATGTTGTCAAAAACTGTGCTACCAAAGTTGCCTTGTGTACCACCAAAACCAGGAAAAACTTTACCCAAAAGACCACCAGCAATATCACCAAGGATAGGATTTTTGTCTTTTAATTTGTCTAAGCCTTTAGACGCGGCTTGATTTAAGACACTATCGATAGCACTAGTAGTTGCTGGAAAATTTTGTATATCGTTATCGTCCATGGTTTCTCCTATAGTTGTATTTATCGAATTAGTTAAAACTAGTTTTAATAACCAGAATCCTTGTAAAATAGGTTGACATACTGGTATATATATTATATACTTGTGTATTAAATTAATCTATTATAGGAGACTCAATGGCAGTCGCAAAGAAAACAAATTACCTGAACAATAAAGATATTCTCAAAGAAATACACAAAAGCAAAATGAGTTTTTGTTGGTTGCATGACGAACAACACAGCATCTATGATATCATTTTAGATGATGTTAGCGAAATTGACGATAACACATTGTTAGCCGCCAAAGAAAATCAATCATCTAGGTTACAGTCTGAAGCCTATGCTGTGGCAATGAGTACGCATGACAAAAAGAATTATCGCAACAAGCCAAAGCAAAAAGATTTTGCAGTCGATGTTGACACCATTGGTGACGATGAAGTGGTATTCCGTGTTATGACGTATGAACATATTCCTTTAGAAGAAGGACGCAAAAAGAATCCTAAGACCGTAGCAGATACAAAAGCAAAAGTCAACTTTCCACCATTCAAGCATTATGCGTATGTAGGTAAGCAACTTAAAGAAGTAGCAAGAAGCCACTGGAAGGGCGATATTACTACAGGTGAGTTTGATCCTAAACATGGTAAAATTACAAACACACTTGGAACTATGTTTCTCAAACTAGTTGAGAGATATTCGCACAGAGCAAACTGGCGTGGTTATACTTATGTAGACGAAATGCGTGGACAAGCATTGGTCCAACTAAGCCAAGTAGGCCTACAGTTTAATGAAGCAAAATCAGATAACCCTTTTGCTTATTATACAGCCGCCGTAAACAACAGTTTCACAAGAGTACTTAACTTGGAAAAACGTAACCAGACAATCAGAGATGATATTTTGATTGAGCAAGGACACTTACCAAGTTTCAGCAGACAAATTGCACACGAAGATGAAATGAGACGTTTACGTGAAAGTGCTGAAAAAGAATCCACCAATTCAGATACTGAGGCATTTGATTACTAATGAGTTCGCTGTTTAAGACAGCGGCTTGCTTTACAGATATTCATTATGGTCTAAAGCAAAACAGCCGCTTACATCTAGACGACTGTCATAGGTACGTTGACTGGTTTATTGCAGAAGCAAAAGCAAGAAATGCAGAAACCTGTATATTTTTAGGTGATTGGAGCCATCATAGAGCAAGTGTAAATGTTGCTACACTGAATGCTTCAATTCAAGATCTAAAAAAACTTAATGACAATTTTGAAAAAGTGTATTTCATTACAGGTAATCACGATTTGTATTATCGTGACAAACGTGAAATGAACAGCATTGAGTATGCTAGAGATTTATCAAACTTTATCATGGTTGATGATTTCTTTGAGCAAGACGATGTTGCTATTATACCTTGGCTAGTTGGCGACGATTATAAAAAAGTTGCTAAAATGAAAGTCAAGTATATGTTTGGTCACTTTGAGTTACCTTACTTCAAGATGAATGCAATGGTAGAGATGCCGGACCACGGAGGCATCAATGATAAAATGCTGAGTGGCCCTGAGTATGTGTTTAGTGGACACTTCCATAAACGTCAATACAAAAACAATATACACTACATTGGTAATGCCTTCCCACATAACTATGCAGACGTTTCAGATGATGAACGTGGTGCTATGTTCTTGACATGGGGCGAAGAGCCAGTGTATGTAAATTGGAGTGAATGTCCTAAGTATAGAGTTTTTACACTTAAAGAATTACTTGACGATCATGAGAATCTACTTGACAACTATACGTATGCTCGTGTAAAATTAGATATAAGCATTAGTTACGAAGAAGCAACTTTTATTAAAGAAAAGTTTGCTGAACAATACAATGTTAGAGAATTACAATTACTGCCTATCAAAGAAGAGGAAAATGAATTTGAAGGTGGTGAGATTAAATTTGAAAGTGTTGATCAAATTGTTATCAGTCAATTGGAAACTATTGAAAGTAACACAGTTGATAAACAAAAACTTATTAATATCTATAATGGTTTAGAAATTTAGTATGCTGAAAATTAAAAATGTAAGTGCCAAGAACTTTATGAGTATTGGTGCTCAAACCCAGGCAGTGAATTTTGGTGATTGTCAACTTACATTAGTACTTGGTCATAACTTAGACTTAGGTGGTGATGGTAGCAGAAATGGTACTGGTAAGACTACTATTATTAATGCACTAAGTTATGCATTGTATGGTGACGCTCTTACAAACATTCGTAAAGATAATCTCATAAACAAAACAAACGGTAAACAAATGATTGTTACTGTTGATTTTGAAATTGATGATGTATCATATAGAATTGAACGTGGACGAAGACCAAACACACTAAAGTTTTTTATTAATGGCAACGAACCAGATGATGGAGAGCAACAAGGTGACAGTAGAGAAACACAAAAAGAGATAGAAAAGATAATAGGCTTTCCGCATGAGATGTTCAAGCAACTTATTGCACTGAACACTTACACAGAACCTTTCCTCAGTCTCAAAGCAAACGATCAACGTGCAATGATTGAGCAGTTGTTGGGTATTACAGAACTGTCATTAAAAGCAGATGTACTCAAAGAATTGTTAAAGCAAACAAAAGACAACATCAAAGAAGAAGAAATAAAAATTACTGCAATTACAAATAGTAATGAACGTATAGAAAAAAATATTACTGAGATTGAAAGTCGTAGTAGAGCATGGACTAAAACTAAAGAAGATAAAGTTGCAGACATGCAAACATCAATTGACACCCTAGAAGAAATTGATATTGAGCTAGAGATTGAAAATCACAAAGCAAATGCTGTTCTCAAAGAATCTACAGATATGAAAACAACATTACAAACAGAGTGTGAGCGTATCTCAACATCATTAATACGCAGTAATAAAAAATTAGAAACATTAAAGGGTAACTTACAAAAAGCCAAAGAGGGCGTATGTCCTGCATGTGAACAAAGTACAGCACATTTAGACACACACGAAGAATACACTAATGGACTAATCAAAGAAATTGATGAAGAAAATGTGTACAACGAAGAGCTTGTTGTTAGACAAAAAGAAGTAGAAGATGCCGTTGCTGAAGTTGGTGATTTGCCAAATGAAGTTGATACGTTCTACAACACATTAGAAGATGCTTTGTCTCATAAACACAATCTCGATACACTAAGAACTAACCTCGATGAAAAAATACAAGATGTTAATCCTTACGATGAGCAGGTACAATCTCTCAAAGACTCTGGGTTACAGGAAATTAGTTTTGAAAATATAAACGAGTTGACTTTCTTAAAAGAGCACCAAGAATTCTTATATCAATTGCTAACAAGCAAGGACAGTTTTATTCGTAAACGTATTATCGACCAGAATATTGCATACTTAAATCATAGGTTAGCATACTATTTAGACAAGATTGGACTACCTCATGATGTGAGATTTGCGAGTGATTTAAGTGTCGAAATAACAGAATATGGTCGTGACTTAGATTTTGATAATCTAAGCAGAGGCGAACGTAATCGACTTATTTTGAGCCTAAGTTGGGCATTTAGAGACATATATGAGAGCCTAAATAGGCCTATGAATCTGCTGTGTATTGATGAATTAATTGATAGCGGAATGGATAGTATGGGTGTAGAGAACAGTCTTGCAATTCTCAAAAAGATGAACAGAGAACAAGGCAAAAACATTATGTTGATCTCACACAAAGAAGAACTAGTTGGTCGTGTAAACAACGTGCTCACAGTAATTAAAGAGGGCGGATTTACATCATACAACACGGACACCGAGTATGTCGAATAATGTTTTTAGAGAAGCACCAACTAGCTCAAGACTAACCATTTATTTTGATGACAATCACAACGGCGATGGTTTATCAACACTCGAAGACTACAAAGCAATATTTGATAAACATTTTATAGGAACACAATTCCAAGATGTAATGGAATGGTGTTCTGGTCCAGCATTTGTAGGTTTTACATTTTTAGCAGAAGGCCTGTTTCGAAACTTGGTTTGTGCAGACATTGAGGCTGATGTAGAACGCAGTATTAACAAAACACTGGAACATAAACCAAATTATAACCACAGAGTAAAATTTATTCACAGTGATTGCTTTGATAACATAGATCAAAAGTTTGATCTCATTGTGGGTAACCCGCCACATTTTATTGACGACAGTTCTCAAGAATATAAAACATTTTTGAAAAGAAACATAGATCATAAATCTGAATATGACTGTGACCGCACAGCAATAGATTGGGATTGGTCAGCACATAAAAAATTCTTTCGACAAGTGCGACAACATCTCAAGCCAGGTGGCTATGTTATACTAAATGAAAATGCACAAGGTGCAACAGAAGAAACATTTGAAGAAATGATTGCAGAATCTGGTTTGCAGAAATATGCTGTTCATGTTAGCACAAACCCATCCAGACCGTTTTACTGGTACATGATCTTGAAAGGTTGATAAATTTATGTATGTCTTATTGGATTTATGAAGGAAAACAAATCAACGAATTACCGGAAGGTTGCGAAGCATTTGTATACTTGATAACTAATAAAAAGAACGGCATGAAATATGTTGGTAAAAAACTAGCAAAATTCAAAACAACTAAACCACCACTAAAAGGAAAAAAGAACAAACGCAGAGGCACTAAAGAAAGTGACTGGCGAGAGTACTGGGGTAGTTCAGATCATCTCAAAGAAGATATTGCCAAGTATGGCGAAAGCAACTTTATCAGAGAAATATTGTATATTTGTCCTAGCAGAGGGGTAGCAAGTTACCTTGAAGCAAAAGAACAATTTGACAGAGAAGTACTTCTTAATGATGATTACTACAACGGAATTATAAACGTTAGGGTAGGTGGTTCAAAAATCTTACGAGAAGCATTAGACAAGTTATAACTATAACTTGCAGGGCACATACAGACACCAAGTCATACTCTCTAGACACCAAGTCTTTCACAAACATAAACAGCACATAAGGTTAGCAGGCCGGTTATAAATTCTGCTGTGGAAAAACTGATGAAAATGTAATCAGACACGTACACACTGAGACACACCCACTGGTGTTAAGTATTGGTGTTGGTTGAATGCTGTCAATCGAGAACCACAATGTTCATAAAAACTGTACAATTAGGAACGAGCGTACAGATAGTACACTTTGGTGTATGATGTCGACGTAGGTTGGGAAAGGTCAGAGCCCATTGAACAGTGTAAATACCTACTTCCAGTCAGGCTGATAACACTCACGTGAAGCCAAATTTTTTTTTGATGGAACCTTAACTGGTTCCGTCTGACCTCAACATCTACGTGAAACTGAAATGTTCTTTCTTCGAAAGAAATTTCGAACAAATGAATGAGTGAAGTGAAACGAACGAATGAATGCAGTTAGAAAAGGCCTTTAGGCCTTATTACTATTAAAGTTCTTCTTGGATACCTTTACCGGACTTGAGTCTATTATAGTTATTGATAGTTTTGACTGCTAGGTTTCTCTCCTTAACAGTCATTTGATGTGCATCAGTCCAAGATATACTACCACCTGAGTAGATGGCAATTTCGATGAGGGATTTTTCTAGTTGATCTGCTTCTGAGCGTAATCGATTTAATAAGCCAACGATTTCCTCAGATGTTTGTGTTGCTAAGAAGCGGTGAAAAAATTTACAGGATCAAAGTTTATCTCCTGTTCAAATTGATTTTCACATTTTTCACACTCTAGTAAAATTGACTTATTAACACCTTTGGCATTAACAACAGCAATTTCTTCTTCAATCTTTCTACCAATAGCAGAATCACAGTTTTCCATAAACTCTCTGATGGATGTTGAGTCTGTTACAACAAACTCGTCACCCTCAGCATCTTTGCCTTTGATACTAGCAACACTGTCAACCATTAGGTCAAAATTAAGTGCGGCAATTTGCACAAAGTTTGTGTTAAATGCTTTTAACTGTTCTAATTCATCTGTTATGGTTTGAATGCTTTGTAAACTTCTTGTGGTTTGGAAATTGGCAATACCTGCTTTAACAGAACTTTCGTAAGTGAAAGGTCTCACTTCTATTACTAGTCCGTTGTCAGTGTCAAAACTGTATGTTTCTTCTAATGTGGTCATGCTTTCTAATGCAGACTCAATGCTACCCACTGCTGAAACTTCTTCACCACACTCTGGGCATTTGGCATTAACATCAACTTCGTCGCCGTTGGTTGCCCCTTGCATAGCAATTAACAATGTGTCAACATCGTTACTCAAAAGTTTTCTAGGTTGTTTAACAGCCGGTACACAACTTTTAATAACCTGTGCTACTGCTTCACCGTTGAGCAATGCATCAGGATTCTTCATGATCATTTCATCTTTAGATGTCATGGGAAATATTGGTAATTCGCCATTCTCTGGCATTTCGATGATGTCTTCAGAATAAAATTTGCCCATCGAAGGCAATGATGTGTACAGTTTAGGCGCTCGGTAAAAGCCCTGTAATGGATTTGACGTTTGTGCCATATTAAAACTCCAGTTAATTATTTCGATAAATACACTAATAAAACAGTGATTTATACACAAAGGTATTTATCACCATAAAAACATGTGTTAATGGATTTTTTGAATGGCAGGTAAAACCACAGTTAATATACCAGGAGAAGACGGAAGAGATCGCGAGGTAACCTTACCTGAATATGCCATGGATTCCACTCTGAGGGATTTGGTCAAAGCAATGGCCGGACTTGCTGGTATCAGTGAAGAAACCAAAAAGGCCATGGAAAAACTTGGCCGTGACACAAATGAAAATTTCAAAGGGCAAACCAAAGAAGACAGAGATCGCGAAGCGTTAGCACAAAAGCAACTGGACAGTCTAAAAAATCTCAACCAAACAGTTGAGCAAAACAACAGAGACGATGCAAAAGATGCTGGTATATTAAAAGAAGCATTTAGTAACACTGCTGGCATAATGAAAAATCTATTCTTGGGTGCTGTCAGCATGGCCAGTACTGCACTGTATAACTTGGTTAACACAGGACATGCCACTGGATCAGTATTAATAGACTTAAACAGACAAGGTGTGCTGTTTGGCGAAACAATTGATGGCTTACCTTTTAATGAAGCATTTACTTCGTTCACTCGATTGGGAATGTCAGCCACTAGTGCAGGTGGATTGATAGGAGACTATTCACGTGTTGTTGCAACACTTGGTGTAAAAGCAATAACTGATCACAGTCTTGCATTAGGCAGAGACACTAAACTAGGTTCTAAATTTGGTATGACCATGAGAGAACTCACAGAGTACATGGCTGATGAATTGGAAATAAGACAATCAATGGGTATGATTGAAACCCTTGATGCAATGAGGACACAACAAAGTGCTAAAGAACTTTTTGAAAGCCAAATGCAATATTCTCAGGTACTTGGTACTGCTATAGAAGATTTACAAAAAGCATCAGATGCCACATTTGATGACCCTATGTTCCAAACTGCTATAGCCAGACTTGATTTACTTGGCGAATCAGCAGAAGGCTTTACTAACACCTTGAGAAAGAGCCAATCACAAATGGCCGCCATGGGCGTAGACTCAAAACTCATTGACGAAATTGGCAAGCAGATGTTTGATATCACTGCTTTCTACAGTGATTCGGGACAAGCATTGTTTAGTGCATTTGCTTCAACCGGAACAGCGGCTGGTGATGAGGTTACTGCAATGATGGCTGACATTAACAGTCTTGTTGCCCTAGGTGACGAGGCCTCTATAAAAAAAGCCGAGGAATTATTAGCAGGAATGCCAGCCAAAATGAGTGAAAGTATTGCAGATATGGGCCCAGAAGGCATTGCAAGTTTCAGGTTAGTTGCACAGGAAGTTGGCGGCGAGATGGGTGCCGCAATGATGTCTAGTCTTAACTCTATCAGACTGTTTAATAAAAGAATGAAAGAGGCAATGCCTGATAAAGACAGCAGAGACAAGTTTCTCCAAAACGAGTTTGCTAGGTTAGCACAGGCCTCAGCCGCATTTGACAATGCCAAAAATGGTATCAATGGTGCAATGGACACTGTTCGAATGGCTTTCACTGGAATGTTAAGTGGTCCTGCATTAGCATTACAAAATTTCATGACAAGTTTTTCACTTACACTTATAGAAAGAAGTGACGATATTAGTAAGGCTATTAGTAAATTAGTAGAAAAGTTTTTTCCAGAACTAGAAGATTCTGCTCTTTCTATAAGTGAAAAACTTTCTAAAATAGCCACAGATAATATAAATTCTGCAATTGACTCAGTAATTGAATTCATGAACAGTATCTCAGCAGAAGATGTAAAAGACACTATTAAAGGTATAGAAGATTTTGGTATTGCTGTAATAGACACATTCAATGTTCTTCTAGATGGCGCAAAAATGCTTTCAAGTTTCTTTACCAGTTCAATGTTTTCAGACGATGCAAGTTTTTGGCTTAAAGGTGCTGAATTATTTGCCAAAGTATTTGGTCTAGCACTTGCCGCACAAATGGTAGTGACAGGCGCCAAAAAAGCAGGCGGCTTTTTAATGGATAAGGCAACCGGAGGTGGTTCAGGTGCAGGTGCAGTAGCAGGTGCCGGTTTAGGTAAATCTGCCGCAGGCGTCAAGATGTTTGGTAAAGCACTAGCAGGTTTCCCAGCCATGGCAATTGCTGGTGCGATGAAGTTAGGACTCGCCATTGCAGTTATTGCCGGCGCAGTAGCCGGTTCTGCATGGCTGTTAGGTAAAGGCCTAGGATCAATGGCTGAAGGATTTGCAAAGTTCAATGACATTGATGGCATGAACTTATTAGCAGTAGGTGGCGGCTTGATTGCTCTCAGTGCAGGCATGTTAGCATTCGGTGCAGGTGCAGTTGTGGGTGCTGTTGGAAATATTTTAGGCGGCATGCTAGACGGACTAAACGAACTGTTTGGTGGCGACAGCATTTTTGATAAACTTAAAACATTTGGCGAGATGGATCTCAACACTGCTGGAATCAAAAACAATGCTGAAGCAGTAGCGGCATATGGCACAGCAATGAGCAAAATTGGTGCTGGAACTTCCGGTGCATCATTTGGCAATTTAATTGGCGGTCTCATGGACGGGTTGAATCAATTCTTTGGCGGCAAAACACCATTTGAAAAAATGGAAGAGTTTGGCAAAAAAGAGTTTGACATAGAACGTATCAAAGAAAATGCCACAGCATTTGCAGTCTTTGGTGAAGCACTTAATACCGCTAGTAAAGCAAACTTTGACAATCTAAATGACATTGGCGACATCATGGACGATGTCAATGATGAACTTGAACATCTCAGTGATACTAAGAAAATTGATCCAGTAGGACTTAAAGGCAATGCAGAAGGACTTAAAGTATATGCAAGTGCATTAAGAGAACTTGCTAGAATTGACCCTTCCAAAATTGCACAACTAGGCGGTGCAATCGAATCTCTACATGAGGCTCTGCAAAGGACTACCAGTGGACCAGGTTTATTAGAAGCATTTAATCAAGTTGCTGGACAAAGTTTAGATGCAGTTGCTTCATTATTATTCTCTCCTTCTTCAGAAAGTCCTAGCACTGAAGCAATGACTAAAGCCAGCACAGATGGCACTGAAGACAGCAAAGCAAGTACACAAACACCAATGATTATGGCAGAAATCAATCCGGAGCAGTTAAAACAACTTAAGAAAGTACTTGATTCGATTGATAGTAAAACAGTGGCGTAATCACTTCTATTTCTAAATACTTGACAATCCTGATAAATACTGCTACAATAGTTAAAAATATGGATCTTATATGAGTTGGAGAAAACATTTTACACCTGTAGACAACAGTGGTTTACCACTTAATGTACAGGGTTCTGGGTCTAGCGAAGGACCTGGTTTTGGTGCTAACCAATTAAGCAGTTGGTTGCCTGAAGTTTATAGTGGTTCTCCTAACAGGCTCATGCGTTATCTACAATACGATAACATGGACACTGATACAGAAATCAATGCCGCACTTGACACTATTGCAGAATTTGGTACACAGGAAGATGAACAATCTTCTTTACCATTTACTGTCAATTATATGACAGATCCAAGTGATACAGAAAGTAAAATCATTGATAAGACTTTAACACAATGGTGTAGTCTTAACAATCTCTATAAAAGAGCCTTCCGCATATTCCGTAATACTATTAAGTATGGCGATCAAGTGTTTATCAGAGATCCTCAAACATATGAGTTGTATTGGGTTGATCCTGCTAATGTTGAAAAAGTGATTGTGAATGAAACAGAAGGCAAAAAGATTGAAACATATTTTATTAAAAATCTAGATCCTATTTTCCAAGAGCAAATTGCAACAGATGCAAGTGCATTACATCAGAGACCATATGGTAGTGGACAAGGCATTGCTGGCATCATGAACCCAGTAAATCCAAATTCAGGTGGTTCATATAGTGCAGGTGCAATGGATGGAGTTGATCAAGGTATTCCAGTTAGTGCTGAACACATAGTACATGTCAGTTTAACAGAAGGCATGGATTCAAGTTGGCCTTTCGGTATCAGCATACTAGAGCCTATCTTTAAGATATTCAAGCAAAAAGAACTATTAGAAGATTCAATTATTATATACAGAGTGCATAGAGCACCTGAAAGACGTGTGTTCTTTATTGATGTTGGTAATATGCCACCACATAAAGCAAGACAGTACTTAGAACAAGTAAAATACGAAGTACAACAAAAACGTGTTCCTGGCAAAAATTCACAAGGACAAAGTGTTGCAGACAGTGCATATAATCCAATGAGTATGTTGGAAGATTATTTCTTTGCACAAACAGCAGACGGCAGAGGCAGTAAAGTAGACACATTGCCGGGCGGTGAAAACCTAGGACAAATTGATGATTTAAGGTACTTTAACAATAAACTTCTACGTGGTTTACGTATACCAAGCAGTTACTTACCTACAGGACCAGATGACGGTTCCGCGACTTATCAAGATGGTAAAGTAGGTGTTGCATTTATACAAGAATTTAGATTTGCCAAGTATGTAGAACGTTTACAAAAACAAATACAGGAAGATATTGACAGAGAATTTAAGATGTATCTCAAATACAGAGGTATAGAAATTGATTCCGGTAATTTCTTCTTAGAATTTAACAAGCCAATGAACTTTAGCAGTTACAGAGAACTGCAAATTGAAGCAGAACGAGCAACTCTGCTTAACAATGTTATGAATGTACCATTCTTAAGCAACCAATTCAAACTCAAGAAGTATTTAGGCTTGTCAGAAGACGAAATTAGAGAAAATGAAGAGCTATGGCGTCAGGAAAATGATGTACAGAAGTTCGAGTCCATGCAAACAGACAGTACCGGAGCATCATTATCGAGTATTGGCATAAGACCTGAACCAAATGTTGACGTAGATGTTGATGCAGACTTACCAACAGATGCATTACCAACAGATCCTGGAATGGAAGCCGGCTTAGATTCGTTGGCGGCACCAGATACACCGCCTACAGGGGGAACAGTATAATGAGATTAGATGAATTTTATAGTCCAGAAGAAGACAATAAAGACAAATTAAAGCAAACTGACACCAGAAAGACCCGTTTAACGTTAGAACAACTAAATAAACTACGTAAAGTAAGGGACATGAAGGAAACAGAAGAAGTTGAACATCAAAAATTTGTTCGTAAAATGTATTCTGCTCCTGCACAACCTGCTACAATATAAAAACACTGTTTTAAGTGGTACTTTTCTGTAAATAAATAGAATATAGTCAGAATCACTTCAAAAAACACCCATTTTACCCACATATATCTCAAAACACATAAGTAATAGTAAGTATTAGGTACTGAAATGTGCCTTATTCTATAACAATGTTATGGAAGTTTGAACATTTATACTAATTGGAGGCCACAAATGTCAGAATCAAACAAATTAGAGCAGATTCTCGAACTCCTTCTTGCAGAAGAAAATGAAAAAGCAGAAGAGCTTTTACATGAGTACGTTGTTTCTAAAGCTCGTCAAGAATATGAAAAAGTTTTAGACGAAGCAACAGAAGAAGTTGATGAGTCTGAAGAAGAATCAGTAGAAGAAGCAACCGAATCAGAAGAAGAAGCAGTCGAAGAGGCTGAAGAGTCTGACGAAGAGGCTGTGGAAGAGTCAGAAATGGAAGCAATCGATCAAAGTCAAGACTTTGAACAAGAACTTTCAGCAGACGAAGAAGAAATTGACGCAGAAGAAAACGGTTTTGCAGAAGAAGAAGGCGATGACGAAGAGCCTAAAGGTGAAGAAGACTTAGAAGACAAAGTTGACGACCTAGAAGCAGAACTTGAAGATCTACGTGCAGAATTTGAAAAATTAATGTCAGACGAAGACGGCGACGATGCAGAAGAAGTTGACATGGAACCTGAAATGGACGGTGAAATGGATATGGAAGATGAAATGGAATCCGTTGAATATGACATCGAAGAATCAATTGAAGACGAAGTTGTTGAAGAAGCAACTAAGTTAAGCGATTCAGTAGCAGAGCCTAAAGGCGGCGAAGCAGACAGTAATGAATCACCTTTTTCAAAAGCACCTAAGAAAACATCAGTAGCAGGCGCAGGTTCACCTGTAAAAGCAAAAGATGGTAGCGACGGTGTTAAAGGCGAATCAGCAAAAGATCACACACCTTCAGACAACATTAAAGTAGAGCCTAAAAAGGCTTAATTGTTAAAGGGGTAGCAATCAATGGCTATACGTAAACTTTATGAATATATGAGCCCGGACCATGCTGGTCTGAGACTTATTGAATCCGAAGATGGCAAAGACTTGTTTATGCAAGGTTTGTTTATTCAGGGTGAAACAAAGAATCAAAACGGTCGAGTATATCCTAAAGGTGAAATTGAAAAAGCCGTTGAGAGCGTTAGAAACAGATTAAGTAAAGGTGAAACTGTTTTGGGAGAATTAGATCACCCAGAAGAGCTTCAAATTAATCTTGATAGGGTAAGTCACATCATCACAGATATGCATTGTGATGGTAGTGATGGACTTGGTAAACTAAAAATTATAGATACACCAATGGGAAAAATTGCAGAAAGCCTGTTAAAGGCAGGTGCTAAATTGGGCGTAAGTAGTAGAGGCAGTGGTAATGTTAATGAATCTGGTAAAGTATCAGATTTTGATATAGTTACTGTTGATATTGTGGCCCAGCCCAGTGCGCCAGATGCATATCCAAAGACTATCTATGAAAGTTTATTTAACATGAAAGGCGGTGCAGTACTATATGATACAGCACAGGCCGTCACACACGATAATAGTGCAGAAAGACATCTAATGAAGCAAATCACTAGTTTCATTAGAGAATTAAACTTAAAGTAAGTAGGAGACTACTATGGCAGTGACATTTAACGAACTACTTGAAGGAACAGAGCTTTCGGAAGAAGTGCGCGGTTCTATTCAAGAAGCCTGGAATAGCAAACTGTCAGAAGCAAAAGAGCAACTAACTGCTGAACTTCGTGAAGAATTTGCCCAAAGATACGAGCATGACAAAAGTCTAATCGTTGAAGCAATGGACAATTTTATTACGACAAAAGTAACAGCAGAAGTTGAAGAACTTGCAGAAGATAGAAAAGCTCTTGCAGAGCAACAAGTTAAGTATCGCAAGGCTGTAAGTGAACATGCTAAACTACTTGACAAATTTGTAACTCAAAAAGTTGCAGAAGAAGTCAAAGAATTACGTGCTGACCGTGAAAGGGTTGCAGAACACGTTACTAAACTAGATGGTTTCGTAACTGAGCAACTCGCAGAAGAACTTTCAGAGTTCCACGAAGACAAAAAAGCATTAGTTGAGCAGAAGGTCAAAATGGTTAGAGAAGGCAAGAAGCAACTTGCTGAAGCCAAAAAAGACTTTATTAGTAAAGCCGCTGACAAAGTTGAAAACGTTGTCAACAAGGTTATTACTAACGAAGTTAAATCTTTCCGTAATGACATCACATCGGCCCGCGAAAATGACTTTGGTCGTAGAATCTTCGAAGCATTTGCAACAGAATATGGCGTGAGCTATTTGAATGAATCAAATGAAGTTAAGAAGGTTCAGAAGACATTAGCCGAAATGGAAACTAAGTTAAGAGAATCAAGTGAGAAACTTGAAGAGAAATCAGAAAGTGAAAAACTTGTGGAATCTAAATTAAGAATAGCAGAAGACAAGTATGCTCGTAAAGAGAAACTTAGCGAACTGTTAGCACCATTAGGCAAAGAGAAGAAAGAGATTATGTCTGACCTACTCGAAAGTGTTAAGACAGAGAACTTAGAGAAGAAATTCGATCAGTATCTCCCATCTGTTTTAGATGGCGAAACACCAAGAGTTAAAAAGACGTTAACAGAATCAGTGACAAAAGAACACACTGGAAATAAGAAGGCACCTGCAACAGCAGAGGCCAATGACAGCACGGAAGTTGTTGAAATAAACACTATCCGTAAACTAGCCGGACTTTCAAATTAATAGGAGTTAAGAAATGGCAAATTTATTTGAAAGCAACTGGTCCGCAACCAAAGAAGCATTGATGGAAGGCCTTAGTGGTCAACGTCAAAAGACTATGGATGTGGTACTCGAAAACGCAAAGCGTCAATTGTCAG